>ERZ1740067.2279-NODE-2279-length-11862-cov-6.956212_pt1 | contig 11862 bp, 11 predicted proteins | sample MGYA00581736_ERZ1740067 | MGnify/ENA primary metagenome ERZ1740067 (study PRJEB43018, sample SAMN04849236) | marine metagenome | isolation source: floating plastic debris | place: Pacific Ocean | collected 2008-08-27 | study: EMG produced TPA metagenomics... | reverse complement strand
CCAAGGTGCGCCAGCGATACGCTGCGGGCGAGGCCACGCGCGAAGAGTTGTTGGCGTCCGAGATGGCGGCCTATCATGGCCCCGGCACCTGCACCTTCTACGGCACAGCCAACACCAACCAGATGCTGATGGAGTTCATGGGCCTGCATCTGCCCGGCTCGTCGTTCGTGAACCCCAACACACCCTTGCGCGATGCGCTCACGACCGAAGGCGCGCGGCGCGCGCTCAGCCTCAGCGCGCTTGGCAACAGCTATACCCCGGTCGCCAGCATCCTGGACGAAAAGGCGTTCGTGAACGGGATCGTCGGACTGAACGCCACGGGCGGATCGACCAACTTGCTGATCCACCTGATCGCTATGGCGCGCGCGGGCGGCATTGTCCTCGATTGGGAAGATTTCGCTGAGTTGAGTGCGGTTACGCCGCTGCTCGCCCGTGTCTATCCCAACGGTCTGGCGGATGTGAACCATTTCCACGCTGCCGGAGGCCTTGGATACATGATTGGCGAGTTGCTGGGTGCGGGCCTTTTGCATGACGACACGCAGACGGTCGCGGGCGAAGGGCTAGAGCATTACACCCAAGAGCCCAAGTTGATCGATGGCGCGCTCACCTGGACACCGGGGGCCGGGCACAGCCTGAACGACAAGATCGTGCGCCCCGCTGCCGACCCCTTTCAACCGACCGGGGGTCTCAGCCGCATGGCGGGCAATCTGGGCACCGGTGTGATGAAAGTCTCTGCCGTCGCACCCGAGCACCGCGTGGTCGAGGCGCCCGCGCGCGTGTTCCATGATCAGGACGCAGTCAAGGCGGCCTTCAAGGCCGGTGAGTTTGCCACGGGCGACGTGGTGATCGTCGTGCGCTTTCAGGGGCCGAAAGCCAACGGCATGCCTGAGCTGCACTCGCTCACCCCGATGCTGGGCATCCTGCAGGGGCGCGGGCAGAAGGTGGCGCTGGTCACCGATGGGCGCATGTCCGGCGCCTCGGGCAAGGTGCCCGCAGCGATCCACGTGAGTCCTGAGGCGCTGGATGGTGGGGCCATCGGACGCGTGGTCGACGGCGACCTGATCCGGGTCGACGGGGATGCTGGTACGCTCGCGGTGCTGACCGACGGTGCGCTTGATCGCCCCCTTGCCACCGCGGATCTGTCGGACCATCAGTGGGGCGTGGGGCGCGACATGTTCCATGCGTTCCGCAACACCGTCGGGTCGGCCGACACGGGCGCGACAGTATTTGGAGATTTTTGAATGATTACGGCAAAAGCGGCCGCTGTCCGGGCCCGTGAAATTTGCGATATGGCGCCGATCGTGCCTGTGCTGGTTGTCGATGATGTCGCCCACGCGCGCCCCTTGGCCGAGGCGTTGGTTGCCGGTGGGTTGCCCGCGTTGGAAGTGACCCTGCGCACCGATGCAGCGCTCGACGTGATCGCGGCCATGGCCGAAGTTGCCGGCGGCGTGGTCGGTGCGGGGACGCTTGTGACGCCACAGGACGTCAGCGATGCCAAGGCGGCGGGCGCGCAGTTTGGCGTGTCGCCGGGCGCAACGGATGCGTTGATCGCCGCGTGCGAGGCCGAAGGGCTGCCGCTGCTGCCCGGCGCGGCGACGGCGTCAGAGGCGATGGCGCTCTTTGAGCGCGGCTATGACATGCTGAAATTTTTCCCGGCGGAAGCCTCGGGGGGCGCACCCGCGTTGAAGGCGATTGGCGCGCCGTTGCCGCAGATTTCGTTTTGCCCCACGGGTGGGGTGAGCCCGGCCAATGCTCACAGCTACCTGAGCCTCGCAAACGTGGTGTGCGCCGGGGGCAGCTGGGTCGCGCCCAAGGATAAGGTGATGGCGGGCGACTGGGCCGGGATCGAGACGCTGGCCCGCGATGCCGCGGCCCTGAGCCGCTGATGCGGCTACGCGCAGCAGATCGTTTGCGCCGCTGGCGCGGACGACATCGTACCTTTTAACTTACCGCCACGCGCCACAGATGCCACTGGGCATGTGCGGCGCGGGCTCGGATAATTGCCCGAAGATACCAAAAACGCGCCTTAGTTCCGCCCCTTTTCCCGTGGTAATTCGCAGCAAACGGGCAATACAAAAAACACGGGGCGCACACATGGAATTCTCGGAAATCGCTCAAGTCGCCATGTCCAAAGTCTTGGGCTCAGCGGACAATGCAAACCTGCGACATTTCTGGCTGTACGTCTTGTGCGGCATGGCCATCGCCGTCTTTGCCCACCGGATCGGCGGCGATGATCGCAAGTTCCATGCGGTGTTTTTCCGCAAGGAAGTGTGGCAATCCCGCTCGGCCTTTATCGATTACACAATCCTGATCCTGAATCCGGTTATCTTTGTCTTTGCCATTGATTGGGTCCTGAAGACGCTTTGGAACCTGATCCCGCTGATTTCCGATGGTGTCCGGTCCTTAGGCGCTGACCTGTCGACCGAAAGCGGGTCGGTCTGGGTGGCTGTGGCGCTGACGGTCACGTTGTACCTCGTCAACGACTTCATGCGCTGGTGGTTGCACTACCTGCAGCACAAGTTGCCGCTGCTGTGGGAATTTCACAAGATCCACCATTCGGCCGAACATTTGAACTTTGCAACGGCAGAGCGGTTTCACCCGCTGGATACGGTGTTCTTTTCGGTCGGGTCGATCAGTGCCGCGGCGATCGTGAACGGGGCGTTCATCGGTCTGTTCGGTGACCAGCTGACCGTCTACCAACTGGGCGGGGCGAATATCATCTTTTTCGGCACCAACCTGATCGGTGGCGTGCTGCGACACAGCCCGGCCTGGGTCAGCTTTGGCCCGAAAATCGAAAAGTGGCTGATTTCACCCGCGATGCACCAGATCCACCATTCGAGCGATCCCAAGCATTGGGACAAGAACATGGGCGGCGGATTGGCGATCTGGGACCGGATGGGCGGCACGCTTTACGTGCCCGAAGGGCGGGAAGAGCTGCAGTTTGGCATTGGCGAGGAGTCCGAAGATTACCGGACGTTATATGGCGTCTATGTCGAGCCGCTGATCAAGGCGAGCCGGATCGTTCAGCGCGGCTGATCGTTGTGTGCGGCACGGACCGTCAGATCGTCACGTGGCGGGCGCGGGCGCCGCGTTCGATGGCAGCGGCGTGCAGGCGGTCAATGTTGAGCTCATAGCGGATCTCTTCGAGCAGGCGCAGCTCGGCCTCCTCCAGCGTGCCGTCGGCCGCAGCGACGTCGCAGGCGAGCGCATAAGCGGTCTCGAACAAGCGTTCGGGCAGCGCTTCGCGCACCAGGCCAAAGAGCGCGTCTAGCCCATCCTCCTGTTCGAACAGGTCAAAGACGATCTGGCTGACAATCGGCAGGCGGTCCGCGTCGAAATCGGCAAAGACCGGCAGCATGTTGACGGCCGAGTTGATCTTGACCAGTTCCGCGGTGCGGATGTCCTCATCCGAGGCTGAGACGGCCACCATCACAGCGACAAGCGCATCCTGGGCGGTGAGGGAGTGGTTTTCGAGCTCGGACATGATGTTACCCTTGGTCTGGTTGGCCCCTGAATATTGACCGGCTCGGTCGGTCGCAATAGGTAAGCCGCCGATGCGCCGCCCTGACGCGGGTGTGCGCCCAGCAAAGGATCACGAGATGACCGCTTTCAACGACGCCGCGATGACGAGCAAGGCCTGGCCGTTCGAAGAGGCGCGCCGTCTGCTCAAACGCTACGAGAAAGCGCCGCCGGAAAAGGGCTATGTGCTGTTCGAGACCGGCTATGGCCCGTCGGGCCTGCCCCATATCGGGACCTTTGGCGAAGTGGCCCGCACCACGATGGTGCGGCGGGCGTTCGAGGCGATCTCGGACATTCCGACAAAGCTCGTGTGTTTCTCGGACGATTTGGACGGCATGCGCAAGGTACCGGGCAATGTGCCCAACCCCGAGCGGTTGGAGCAGCATCTGCAGCGGCCCCTGACGGATGTGCCGGACCCGTTTGGCACGCATGAAAGCTTTGGTCACCACAACAATGCGATGCTGCGGCGGTTTCTGGACACGTTCGGGTTTGAATACGAGTTCATTTCGGCGCGGGAATTCTATGCCTCGGGGCAGTTCGACGAGATCCTGATGCGCTGTGCCGAACGGTATAATGACCTGATGGCGATCATGCTGAAATCCCTGCGCGAGGAACGGCGCGAGACATATTCCATTTTCCTGCCGCTGCATCCCGAGAGCCGTCGGGTGATGTATGTGCCGATGAAGCATGTGGATGCGGCGGCGGGCACCGTGACCTTTGACGACGAGACCGGGCGCGAGTGGACGATGCCCGTCACCGGCGGCAACGTAAAGCTGCAGTGGAAGCCGGATTTCGGCGCACGCTGGGCCGCTCTGGGTGTCGATTTCGAGATGTACGGCAAGGAACATGCCACCAACGAAAAGATCTATGACGCGATCTGCCGGACGTTGGGGGCACGGCCACCCGAACATTTCTCGTACGAGCTGTTTCTGGACGATCAGGGGCAAAAAATCTCCAAGTCGTCCGGCAATGGGGTCAGCATTGACGAGTGGTTGACCTATGCCTCGACCGAGAGCCTGTCGTATTTCATGTATCAAAAGCCCAAGACGGCCAAGCGCATGTTCTTTGACGTGATCCCCAAGGCGGTGGATGAATATCACCAGCAGCTGCGCGCCTATGTGGGGCAGGATGACAAGGCGCGCGCGGCGAACCCGGTGTGGCATATTCACAGCGGTGATGTGCCCGAGAGCGATATGGTGGTGCCCTTCGCGATGCTCCTGAACCTCGCCTCGGTGTCACAGGCCGAGAGCAAGGATACGCTTTGGGGCTTTATCCAGCGCTATGCACCCGGAACAGGCCCCGAGACGCATCCGGGCATGGACCGGGCGGTGGGGCACGCGGTCGCCTATTACAACGATTTCGTGAAACCCGCGAAAGTGTACCGGCTGCCCACCGATGCCGAGCGTGAGGCGATCGCGGCGCTGCGCGCCGAGCTGGTGGCCTATGACGGCGCGGTCGAGGATGAGGCGCTGCAATCGGTGGTCTACAGCGTCGGGCGGGATCGGTTCGAGCCGCTGCGGGGCTGGTTCACGGCGCTGTACGAGGTGTTGCTGGGGGCGTCCCAGGGGCCGCGCTTTGGTGGTTTCATCGCGCTTTACGGTGTGGACGAGACGGTGGCGCTGATCGATCAGGCGCTTGCGGGCGAGTTGGTCTAGGGCTGGCGATATTGCCCATCTTGCGCGGTGGGCTACCCTCTGATTATCGCAAGCGGAGGAAAGCACATGCGCGGATGGATCATCGGACTGGTTTTCGCCCTTGGGCTCGTAGGGGCAGCGTGGGCGCAAGACAGCGAGATCGAGGGAGTCATTTCAGGTCAGATCGAGGCGTTCAAGGCAGACGATTTCGAGCAGGCCTTTACCTTTGCGGCGCCATCCATCCGTCAGATTTTCCGCACGCCCGAGAATTTCGGGGTCATGGTCCGGCGCGGCTATCCGATGGTGTGGCGGCCCGCTGAGGTGACCTTTCTGGATCTGCGGGACGAGGCTGGCGTTCCGGTCCAGACGGTGCAGATCCGGGATGCCGCGGGGACCATCCATTTGCTCGCCTATTCGATGACCCAGACGGGCGCAGGGTGGAAGATTTCCGGCGTACAGATCCTCGAGGCGCCCGGGGTCAATGCCTGACCTCGCTTGAGCGTTCGCACAAGCGCGCCCTACTGCCCTGCTGCGAGACAGGCCTCGAACCCGTCGATGTCGCGTGCGTCGCTGATCTGCGGGCTGCAGGCGGTCACCTGCTGTACGCAGGCCATATCGAGCTTGGGGAACTGGCAGGCGGTCATCGCCGCCAGCATGGCTTGGGAGGCCGCGTCTTCCCAGGCGGCCCCGGCGGGGATGCCCTCGATATTCAGGCCGAGGGCCTGGGCGATGGGCAGCTTTGCGCCCTGCATCGGCCAACGTGTGTCCACGGTCTCGCCCGTTGCCAATGTGACCGTGAGGCCGATTGCAGGCGCGTCGAGAATGTCGGCCAATGTGCCAACCGGCACCTGCCCCTCACCATGCCAGAGCCGGTCACGTAACGCGCGCCCGGTGGAGCGGGCATATTCAACGATGCGGCCCTGTTCGGTCTGGGCGACGATCTCCTTGGGCTCGAAACCATCGGGGGTGACCACGGCCACTGGCCCTTCGACGGGGAATGCGCCAGCGTCATCGGGAAGGGTATAAAGCGCCATGACCCGGCCGACCGGACTGCGGTAAAGGTGCAGGCCGAAACCGTCAGCATTCACGTGTCGCGCCACCTTCGTCTCGTAGCCGTCAATCGGATCGGACCACGTGTCGACAAACGTCCATTCTGCCGATGCAGGCCCGGCAATCAGCAGCGTCAGCCAGAGCGCGCCAAAGGCGCGAGGGCGGAGCCCCCGGAGCCGGGCGCGCAGCATCAGCTTTCGTCTGCCAATGCGCCGCTGTTCCACTCGCCGCTCGCCTCTTCGCCCGTGGCGTAGCGCATCGTGCCGCTGCCCTGGCGCTTACCTGCCTTGAACGTGCCTTCGTACACGTCGCCATTGGCGTAGGTCGCCACGCCTGTGCCCTCGATCTCGCCACCTGCCCACTCGCCTTCGTAGACAAAGCCCGAGGACATCACGATTTTGCCCGTGCCGTGGCGCTGGCCCGCTTCGAACGTGCCTTCGTAGACCGTACCATCGGGATAGGTGGCGCGGCCCATGCCGTGGCGCTGGCCGTCGCGCCATTCTCCCTCGTAACGGTAGCCGTCGGCATATGTCATGACGCCTGTGCCGTGGTTGCGGGCGTTGCGAAACTCGCCTTCGTAGACGACGCCGTTGGGGTAGGTGGCGCGGCCCGTCCCTTCGATCACGCCCGCGACCCAGTCACCTTCGTATGTCGAGCCGTCGGTATAGGTGATCTTTCCGGTGCCATCGGCCAGATCATCGCTGAACTGCCCTTCGTACACGGCACCATCGGGGTAGGTCACGCGGCCCTGGCCCGCGATCTGGCCGTCGCGCCATGCGCCCACATAGACATAACCGTCGGTGCCGGTGAACGTGCCGGTGCCATGGCGGCGGTCATCCTGAAATTGGCCCTCGTAGACATCGCCGTTGGCATAGGTGACCTTGCCATCGCCCTCGCGCTTGCCCGACACCAGCGTGCCCTCGTAGACATCGCCATTGGGCTGGGTGAGCGTGCCGGTTCCGTCGATCTGGCCATCGCGCCACAGGCCCACATAAATTAGCCCGTCCGGCATGGTCAGCTTACCTTGGCCTTCGCGTTTGCCATTGTCGATCTGACCGTCATAGACGGCGCCATCGGGATAGGTGATGACGCCCATCCCCTGCTTGATCCCGTCGATCCAGTCGCCCTTGTACTCATAGCCGCCGGGGCTTTGCATCACGCCCTTGCCGTGGTGCTTGGCATTGCGGAACGCCCCCTCGTAGCGCACGCCGTTGGCATAAAGTGCCACGCCCTCACCGATGATCGCACCCGCCTCCCAGGTGCCCTCGTAGGTGCCGCCGTCGGCAAACGTGATCTTGCCGAACCCGTCGGGCTTGCCCTTTTCAAAGTTGCCCTCGTAGACGGAGCCATTGGGGAAGCGTGCGACGCCTTGGCCCTTGATCTCTCCATCGACCCAGTCGCCCGAATACTCGTACCCATTGGGCAGCCGGTAGGTCCCCGTCCCGTGCTGAAGGCCACCGCGAAAGGTGCCTTCGTAGATGCCGCCATCGTCATATTGCTTGGTCTGGACCTGTCCGCTCTGGGCAAAGGCCAGGGCGGGCATCAGCGTGAGGGCCATGATCAGACTGCGAGCGCGCATGTATCACCTTATCCAGATTCTCACGTCCGCGGCGGGCGACCCGGACGCAGCAAAGGTTAGGGCAGGGGCGGGCAAGGGGCAATGGGCTTGACCGGCCTGTGACCAGCGGTCGGCCATGTGGTCGCGGGTGGGTTCCCTCTGCGGTCTATTCTGCTACATGACGGCGCTGAAATAGGAGCGCCACCATGGCAGAGACATTCCGGATCACGTTGGCCCAGTTGAACCCCGTGGTGGGCGACATCGCGGGCAATATCATTAAGGCGCGTGCCGCATGGGAGGCCGGGCGGGACGCAGGTGCGGACCTCGTGGCGCTGCCCGAAATGTTCGTCTCGGGCTACAATGCGCAGGACCTGGTGATGAAGCCGGCCTTTCACACCGCCGCGATGCAGGCGGTCGAAGCGCTGGCCGCCGAGTGCGCCGATGGCCCCGCCCTCGCCATCGGTTGCCCCTGGGCCGAGGGAACAGAGCTGTTCAACGCCTACCTGATCTGCAAGGGCGGCACGATCGCGAGCCGCGTGCTCAAGCACCACCTGCCCAACGAGACCGTGTTTGACGAGGTGCGGGTGTTTGATGCCGGGCCCTTGGGCGGCCCGTACTCCGTAGGCAACACCCGCGTCGGCTCACCGATTTGCGAGGATGCTTGGCACCCGGATGTGGCCGAGACGCTGGAAGAGACGGGGGCCGAATTCCTTCTGGTGCCCAACGGCTCGCCCTATTACCGCGGCAAGCTCGAGACGCGGCAGAACCATATGGTTGCGCGTGTGATCGAGACGGGGCTGCCGCTGATCTACCTCAACATGGTGGGGGGGCAGGACGATCAGGTTTTTGACGGGGGCAGTTTTGCCCTGAACCCGGGCGGTAAGTTGGCGCTGCAATTGCCGGTGTTCGAAGAGGTTGTGACCCATGTGGAGCTGACCCGCACATCGGATGGCTGGCGCGTGATCGAGGGCGACGTTGCGGCCCATCCCGACACGTGGGAGCAGGATTACCGGGTCATGGTTACAGCCTTGCGCGATTATTGCACCAAGACGGGGTTCACCAAAGTGCTTTTGGGCCTGTCGGGGGGCGTCGACAGCGCGCTGGTAGCGACGATTGCAGCGGACGCGCTGGGGCCGGACAGTGTGCGCTGCGTCATGCTGCCGTCCGAATACACGTCGCCCCATTCGCTGGAGGATGCCGAAGCCTGCGCCAAGGCGCTGGGATGCCACTATGATTACGTTCCGATCTCGGACACGCGCGCCGCCGTGACGTCAACGCTGGCCCCCTTGTTCGCGGGCACCGAGGAAGGCCTGACCGAGGAAAACATCCAAAGCCGCATCCGCGGTCTCCTGCTCATGGCGCTGTCGAATAAATTTGGCGAGATGCTGCTGACCACGGGCAACAAGTCCGAGGTCGCAGTGGGCTATGCGACGATCTACGGGGATATGTCGGGCGGCTACAACCCGATCAAGGACCTCTACAAGACACGCGTTTTCGAGACATGCCGCTGGCGCAATGCCAACCATCGCGACTGGATGCGGGGCCAGGCGGGCGAGGTCATCCCCGAGCGTATCATATCCAAGCCGCCCTCGGCGGAGCTGCGCGCGGACCAGAAGGACAGTGACAGCCTGCCCGACTATCCCGAACTGGATGCCATTCTCGAGATCCTGGTCGATGATGATGGGTCGATTTCCGATTGCGTGGCGGCGGGCTATGATGCCGATACGGCCCGTACGATCGAGCGGCTCATCTACCTGAGCGAATACAAGCGCTTCCAATCGGCGCCTGGCGCGCGGCTGAGCAAGCATGCGTTCTGGCTGGACCGCCGCTATCCGATCGTCAACCGCTGGCGCGACCCGTCCTGAGGGCGCAGGGACTTTTTTGCAAAAAAGTCTGAGGATCAATTCTTGCAAGAATTGACGTCCGGCGCGGTCACTCCCACCACGGGTCAATGGCGGCGATATCGGCGTCGGACCAGCCGAAATGATGCGCGAATTCATGGATCACGACATGCGTCACGAGTTGCTCCAGCGTGATGCCGGGGCGGTCGCGCCATTCCGCGAGGATGGGTTTGCGGTAGAGCCAGACAGCGTCGGGGTATGGCGCCGGGTCCGTCATACTTTTGAGGGTGAGGGGCGTGCCATCGTACAGGCCCGTGAGGTCGAGCGGATCGTCGATGCCCAAATCCCTCAGCACATCGTCCTGTGGCCAGTCTACGACCTGGACGGCCACGGACCGCGCGTGATCGCGGAAGGGCTGTGGCAGCCCTTCCACCGTGTTGCGGGCGATCTCAGCGATGGCCCCAAGGCTCGCCTCCGCGCTCAGAGCGTCAGCTGGTAGCTGTGCGGCACATAGCGGTAACCTTCGCCTGCCTTTTCCACAAAGCCAAAGGCGGGCCACGGCATGTGATAGCTCGAGAAGGGCACACCGTCGACGGACATCATGTCGAGCAGGCGCTTGCGCGTCGCGGCGGCAGCGGCCTTGTCCATGTCAAAGCGCACTTCCCAATCCGGGTACCCCAGCGACCAGACATAGTGGTTGGCGAAATCCGCGCCCAGCATCAGCTGCGCGCCGTCGCTTTCCAGCATGTAAACCATATGGCCAGGCGTGTGGCCGAAGGCGGCCATCCCTGTCACGCCAGAGGCCACGCTTGTGCCATCGTCAAGCATGGTGAAGGCGTCCATCAACGGCTTGACGATGGTGTCAAAGCGCTCGTTCTCGGCAGCGGCCCAGTGGTTCATCTCGACTGCACCCGCGTAGTGCTGCGCATTGCCGTAAGTGGGCGTGCCATCGGTTTGCAATCCACCGATATGATCGCCGTGCATGTGTGTGATCACGACTTTATCGACCTGATCGGCGGTATAGCCTGCGGCCTCGAGGGCCGCGGTCGTGCCTGCTGGGTTCAGGCCGGTGTCGAACAGGATCAGCTCGGACCCGGTGTTGACCACGACAGGGGTAAAGAAGAACTGGGCCGCGTTCAGGGGCAGCTTGTTTGCGTTCGACACCTCTTCGAACGTTTCCTTGTCGACATTCATGCCAAAGATCGACTGCGGATCTTCGCGGACCGCGGTGCCGGCCAGCAAGTTCGTGACCTCGAACCCGCCCAGCTTGACGCGTTTGAACGGCGGCTGGGACGCGCCCAGCATGGGGGCTGCGGCCTGAACGGCGGAGGCGGCAAAGGGCAGGGTGGCGGCACCGGCGAGGGCGGCGCGGCGGGAGAGTTTGGGAGCATGGGACATGCGTGGTATCCTTCCTGTCAGAGGATATACAGGTAGGGCGCACCGCTGGTAGTCACGTGCAAAGGTGCGCTTGCCCCTGTTCATTTTTGCGCGAGGTGCGATGGCTGATACCAAGACACAGGCGCTGGCGCGGCCCTTTGCCGACTGGGCTGTGTCGGACGTGCCGGAGGTGCGGCGCGCCGAGACGCTGGCATTGGACGCGCTGTTTCGTGAGGCCACCGGATTTGTGCCGCAGGTCTGGACCGGCGGGATCGTCGGGTATGGGGCCTATGACTATACTTATGCGTCGGGGCGGACAGGCACGTGGATGGCCACAGGGTTCGCCCCCCGCAAGGCGAGGATCAGCGTATACATCATGCCCGGCTACACCGATTTCAGTCCGATCCTGGAAAGGCTGGGTCCGCATTCCAAGGGCAAAAGCTGTCTTTACATCACGCGGTTGGCCCGCATTGACACCCAAGTGCTGGCGGAATTGGTGCGCGCTGGCCTCTCTGACTTGCGCGCGACATGGCCCGTGCGCCCGGCGGCGTGAGGCATGAACGGGCCGCATACGCTGCGGAATCGCGCACTCACGCTCTCGATTTGTGACGAAATCCTAACATTTCGGGAGGGCCAAACGGTCGCACTTTGTTTAACGCCCTGAAAAGATTAACAAACCACGATTTTGGGTGATCACGAACACATGTTGCGGGGTGACTAACCCTCTGCTACATCCGCCCTGATTTTCGCACCGCGACGTCACTCGCGGCGTACCAACGCCCCCGGACCACGCTACGTGGACTGCCAACCGGGGCCAAGACATCGAAAGGGTGGACGTGTCCGAACCAGCTTCGATCTCAACAGGCATCGCGGCCCGCTATGC
>ERZ1740067.2277-NODE-2277-length-11867-cov-5.514561_pt1 | contig 11867 bp, 10 predicted proteins | sample MGYA00581736_ERZ1740067 | MGnify/ENA primary metagenome ERZ1740067 (study PRJEB43018, sample SAMN04849236) | marine metagenome | isolation source: floating plastic debris | place: Pacific Ocean | collected 2008-08-27 | study: EMG produced TPA metagenomics... | reverse complement strand
ATGCCAAGGCCTCTCGCTTCGCACTCAGTCATCCCCGGACCTCGATCCGGGGATCCATGCCGTTTCTTATCCGCCCGGTAAGCCGTGCTTAAGGCAGAACTCACGGCATGGATGCCCGGATCAAGTCCGGGCATGACGAGGAAAGCGGTACCGGAACATCATTCACCGCTCGAACGAAAGCAGCGGAGAACCTCACCCAGCCTCTTCAAACTCCGCTGACAGTTCCAGCCAGTCTTCTTCCGTTTTGACCAGCTTCTTTTCGCAAAAGGCGCGTTCCTTGGCGAACTTGGCGGCGCGGTCCGGGTCGGTCTGGAAAAACTCCGGATCGGCCAGCATGTCGTCGATCTTGGCGATCTTTTCTTGCAGGCGGGCCATTTCCTTTTCAGCCGCATCGATCTTTTGTTTCAGCGGTTTCAACTGGCTGCGTTTTTGGGCCGCTTCCCGGCGTTTTTCCTGGGCACTGGCCGCTTCGGCCTCGGCCGCCACCGCCTTGTCGCGGGCCTTTTGTGCCGCTTCCGGGCCTTGCAGGATCAACCGCTTGTAATCCTCCATGTCGCCGTCATAGGGCTCGACCTTGCCGCCCGCCACCAGCCACAACCGGTCGGCGCACGCTTCGACCAGATGGCGGTCGTGGCTGATGAGAACGACCGCGCCCTGATACTCGTTCAAGGCCATGACGAGCGCTTCGCGGCTGTCGATGTCGAGGTGGTTGGTCGGCTCATCGAGAATGAGAAGATGCGGGCCGTCGAAGGTCGCAAGGCCAAGCAGAAGCCGGGCCTTTTCCCCCCCCGAGAGGTCCTTTGCCGGTGTTTCCTGGCGGTCGGTCGGCAGGCCAAAGCGGGCAACGCGCGCGCGGACCTTGGCTTCCGGTGCGTCCGGCATCAGGGCGCGCACATGGGCCACCGCGCTTTCTTCCGGGCGCAGTTCATCGAGCTGATGCTGGGCGAAAAACGCAATCTTCAGCTTGGTTGCCTTGGTGATTTCCCCGTCCATGGCGACAAGCCGGTTGGAAATCAGCTTGGCGAAGGTCGACTTGCCGTTGCCATTAGCACCCAGCAGGGCGATCCGGTCATCAGTGTCGATGTTCAGCGTCAGGCGGGACAGGATCTTGGTGTCGCCATAGCCGGTTGAGACACCTTCCAGCTTGATGATCGGCGGAGCGAGACGGCCGTCCGGATCCGGGAAATGAATCGGCTTGGAGCTTTCTTCCGTCAGCGCCGCAATCGGCTCCATCCTTTCCAGCATTTTCAGCCGGGCCTGTGCCTGGCGGGCTTTGGAGGCTTTGTAACGAAAGCGGTCAACAAATGCCTGCATGTGCTTGCGCTGGGCGTCCTGTTTCTCCTTGGCTTTTTCAGCCAGGATCATCGCCTCGCGGCGTTGCCGGTCGAAGCTGTCATAGCCGCCGGAGTAATAGGTCATCTTGCCGCGATCGAGATGGACGATGCTGTCCACGGCCTTGTTCAGGAGATCCCGGTCGTGAGAGATCAGCAGAACCTGGTGCGGATAGCGGGCGACATAGTTTTCCAGCCAGAGAGTGCCCTCCAGATCGAGATAGTTGGTCGGCTCGTCAAGCAGCAACAGATCCGGCTCGGAGAACAGGACCGCCGCGAGCGCCACCCGCATGCGCCAGCCGCCGGAAAAGGCCGAGCAGGGCCGCTGTTGGGCGGCGGCGTCAAAGCCGAGACCGGACAAAATGGCTCCGGCCCGCGCTTCGGCCGTATGCGCACCAATGTCGGCAAGCCGGGTATGGATCTCTGCGATCCGGTCCGGATCTGTCTCAGTCTCTGCTTCGGCTAACAGTTTGGTGCGTTCCGTGTCGGCGGCGAGCACCACTTCCATCAAGGTGTGTTCCGTGCCCGGGGCTTCCTGGGCCACCTGGCCAATACGTGCGCGTTTCGGGATCTGGACCGAGCCTGTTTCCGACGAAAGATCCCCGGTGATGATCTTGAAGAGCGTCGATTTGCCAGCCCCGTTCCGGCCGACAAGGCCGGTCTTGGCCTTGGCGGGCAGGGTCACGCTGGCTTTATCGATCAGGAGGCGGTCCCCGATCCGGTAGGTGAGATCCGATATTTGCAACATGGGCCGGATCAATGGCCGAGCAGCGCAACGGATGCAAGCGGAAAGCGGACAATGCGCGTCTGCAGGCTGCAACCTGTGGCAAAGCTGCAAGAGCATGTAACGGGCGAGGGCGGATCAGCTCGCCAAAAATGCCGTGATCTCTTCCAAGATCCTTTGGTGCTGAACCTTGCGCTCTAGGCCGCCCTGAACGCAGAGAATTTCTTCGCCGGGCTCTTCTTGGGCAAGGATTTGACGGCCGCCGGGTTTACAAACGCCAATGAAATCGAAATGGCCGGCATCTTTCAGCTCTAAATGTTGAACCAATTCCTTGGGGAGTGCATTCGCAAGGGCGCGGGATTCCAGGTCCTGGTCGAGCAGATCGGCGCGGCCAGATCCGACAACCAGCACTGGAATATCAAACTCCGAGAGGCTCTTTTTCGAAAGAAGAGGTGTTCCGCCAAGGTCCAGACTGATGATTTTGCCAATTCTTGGATCACTAAGCGATTGGGTCATCGCGGCTCTGTCTGCGGGTGTCTCGGCAACGGACCAACCTTGGAAAATGTCACAGACGACAGGAAGGCGTGTGTCGCCAAAACACCCCGCATCATAGAGATCACCATCAAATCGGGCACCGCTTGCCAGCAAAACCGTAAAACCGCCGAGTGAATGACCGGCCGCAGAGATCCGGCTCTGATCGATGTAATCCTGCCATGTGCTGCGTTCGGTCAGGTAGGTGATCAGGCGGGTAAGATCCTTTGGCCGTTCCCAGAGCTGTTGGGCCTGCACAGGATCACGCAGAAAAGAACTTGTCCCGGGGTGATTGACCATCGCAACGACATAGCCGCGCCTGGCAAGTTCCGAGCCGAGCCAGGCCTGATTGAACGCATTGCCGAACATGCCGTGCGAAACCACGAGAAGCGGGTATGTCCCATCGGCAATTTCGGCACCGGGATCTGCTGGTGCCATCTCCCACACTTGGCTTCTATCCGATTTTGGCGCGTGTTCCGGCGTTGGTGTTGGGTACCAGATATGCCCGGAAAGTGGACGGTCTTCCCGCCCGTCTTGGACGGTGACTTCCTGTACACCCGGCCCGAAAGCAAAGGCGGCCAGCTTACGTGATGTGTCTGCCGTCGCAGACAGCGGATTTGTCATTAGCGTTGCCGATATCGCAGCAACCGAAGCAACGCGAAGAACGGCCGAAACAGAAAAGAACGAGGGCATGACAACTCCAGATAACAGAATAGGACTGTCACTGAGATGGCCCGGCGACCAACAGATTGGCAATTGCCTGATGGCCTGTGCTCTGTCCTCAAACGTGATAAAGGACAGGTGAATCATAGTCTTTTTCGTTCGGCCGGACCGGCATGATCAGCGTTCCCGTATCGTTTCTCCTTGCAGCAGTGTTTTTAGGCTTGTTGTCATCGGTGCCGTTTTGGCGCGGTGTGCCAGCTGTGCCGCGGATTTGTTTTGCCATTCTGTTGGGGTTTTTGTGTCTGGAAGCTGTGCTGGTCGGCGTGCGCTTTGCGTTCGGCGTATTTGATTTTCTTCCGTTGCAGCGCATCCTGCCGATCTGGATAGCCCCGCTCGCCTATCTAAGTTTCCTGGCGTTGAGCGAACCCTCGGCAGGCCTGAAGGCTCCGGGAGCGATCCTGTTCTGTATTGCGAGCGCGGCGTCTGGCCTTGTGTTTTTGCCGTTCACTGAAATGGACCTGACGGATGCCGTCATAGGGTTCAGTTTTTTCACCTACGCCCTTCTGCTCGCCCGCCATTGGCTCCGTGGTCCAGATGAACTCAGTCAGATCCCTGTGCAAGTGACCGGCCGTTGGCACCGCATCGAAGCGGTTGTTCTCGCGACTGTGATTGCAACGCTGATCGTTGACAGCGGGATTGCAGTTCTCCTTGCCCATTCCGAGGCTCGTGCAGCAGCTTGGCTTGTTTCATTGGCAACGCTTGGCCTCATATTTGTGCTGGCAGCGTTGCTGATCTGGTTGAGCCTCGGCTCCAGAACCGGTTTGCACGCAGCGCCAAAGCCAGATTTCACTGGGGCAAACGAGAAGATCATCGCGCAGGCGAACAGGGTGTTGGTGGAGCAGGGGCTGTTTCGCGACACCGGGCTAACAGCAACCCGGCTCGCACGGCGGGTAGGAGTGCCAGACCGGGATTTGTCCCGGGCCATCAACGCAGGCAAGGGACAGAGCGTTAGTCAGTTCGTCAATCATCTGCGCGTGGAAGAGGCAGCGCGTTTGTTGACCTCGACCGATGATCCGGCAACTCAAGTCATGGAAAAAGCCGGGTTTTTGACACGTTCCAATTTTTACAGGGAGTTTCAAAAACACTATGGAATGCCGCCGGGCGACTACCGGAAAAAAATGCGAGAGACCGGCTAATTGTCGTACTTCAGATCGGTGAGATAGAGCTCAGCCAGCCCGCCCAAAAACTCATGGCACAAGATGACTTCTCGTGTGCCTGGGTCCCAAAAGGCATTTTCGACCCCGCAGCTCGCCGCACGGAAAGTGACACGCTCCGGCAGATCATAAAATGTGTCGAGTTCATCGGCGACTTGTTCAAGAATTTCCGCTTCCCTCAAGAACAAGGCCACGCTTTGCAGGCCCATCGGAGCCGGTTCATGCACCACCGTGATCTGGCCCGCAGGGGTGTCGCCATCGCGGAGATACGGATCGGTAACGGCCTCCCAGGAGGCAGCCGTTTGCTCATAATCGAAGGCGCAAGTCTCGATGCGTTCCTCCGGGAGATCAAGATCGCGGGCAAGATCCAGGAATGCTTCTTCATCTGCGCCGACCATCAGGCACAAGATCCGGTAGCCGCGTTGTTCATCGAGATCATGTTCGCCGTAAAAGACAAGGTCGTCGCTGCCGAGCGAGGCGACCAGAAACCAGCCGATCATCGCATTAATGAGCAAAAGATCTGTATCTTCGTTGTCTGCGGCCAGCATGGACAAGGTCGCGAGATTGTCGACGGCGTCTTCTTCCTGGCCAAGGACCGGTATGTTGAGTTCGGAAACCAGCATATGCCCGGCCTCGTGATAGGCCGCAAAGAGCGCATTGCCGCCGACAAACACCAAGAGGTCTTCCAGATCTTCTGAAGACAATTCTGCCAGCCGGGCGTCCTGGGTGGCGAAGCTGTTGGCGTGGACCCCAGTGGTTGGCGCGGCAGCTGTAATCCCGCCAAGCAAAACCAATCCCGCTGTTGCGCGGCACGCCCAAAGCAAAGGACGGAAACGGGGCAGAAACTGGCGCATTCAGCGAACCTTGTTTGGGCAGACACTATTGAGCTTTCACGAGATTAGGCGGCAATCCAACTGATGGCCAGCGGGCAAAAGGCGCAGGCAATCGGTCATCGACATGAAAATGTCATGCCATGCCCCCCTTGCAGGCGGGGCAAGGCCCCGTTATTAAGGCCGCGAAATTTCAAAAAAAGATGCAGGATACGGCGGTGTTGCCGGTCCTTTCCTCAAAATCGAGAAAGACAAGACTATGGCGATTGAACGCACGTTTTCCATGATCAAACCGGACGCAACCAAGCGCAACCTGACCGGTGCCATCATCAAGAAGTTCGAAGACGCAGGCCTGCGCGTTGTTGCCTCCAAGCGCGTTTGGATGTCCATCCGTGAAGCAGAAGCGTTCTACGCTGTTCACAAAGAGCGTCCGTTCTTCGGCGAACTGACTGAATTCATGTCTTCCGGCCCGACCGTTGTTCAGGTTCTGGAAGGCGAAAACGCCATCGCGAAGAACCGTGAAGTCATGGGCGCAACCAACCCGGCAGATGCTGACGAAGGCACCATCCGCAAGGAATTCGCTCTGTCCATCGGCGAAAACTCCGTTCACGGCTCCGATGCTCCGGAAACAGCAGCAGAAGAAATCGCTTTCTGGTTCTCCGGCACCGAGCTGGTCGGCTAATTTCTCTTTAGCTGATTGAATTTGAAAGGGCTGGCCGCGAATCGTGGCCGGCCCTTTTTGTGTTTGGGAAACCTGTTGCCATTCCTTCCGCGCCGCGCCGGACGTGATCCGGGGCCAGACCCTGACGCTGGTGTCAGGTCCCGGCGCGAGGGCCGGGACAGCGAAGGGGGGTAAAGCGTTGCCGTTACATTCCGTTACATTTTCATACCGGTTTAGGACAGCATCTGCTTGACGATGCAGTCATATTGAACGTGTCTTGGGCTTTGGGTCTGTAGACATTTGGGTTTCGGTCTTGGCGCGTGTTGAATTCCGGCCCTCGAGCAGAAGGAAAGTCTGCGGTGGTGCCCGCACACCACAAGGACTTTTCGACGCCCGCGAGGCCGGAATTCACCGCGTCCGGAGCCAAACCAAGGCCAAATCCCAAATGTCTACAGACCCCGCGACACGGGAGACATTGAAATGCGAAAAACGGCATTTCTCATGTGTGCACTGGCTGTCACACCAGCCGCAGCGCACGACAGTTCGGCACCTTTGACGGGTGAAGAAGCGCTGGAGCATCGTCATCTGGGCGATGAACTTCTGGAGCTTCTGGTTCCTGGTGCCGAGGCCTCGGCGGATATCACCGTTGACGGCAACACACGGCGGATTCGCGCCAATGGCTATCCGATCAAAAAGCCAGGCACCTTTCCAAACCGGAACAATCCGCATTCAATTTCCAAAAAGAACTACAATCTCAAGGTCCCCCTTAAGCCCCGGAAATCGGGACGTGTGTCAAACGCTCAAGGGGCCGTGTTCGGCATTGCGATCAACGGTGTGGTCATGGAGCCGGGCACTGCGGAATTTTGGCAAAACGACCGTCGGTCGGGGTGGAATTACGAAGCGATGGGTGGGGCCTGCAAGCTCGGGCTCGACAAATACAATGCGCATGTGCAACCGGACGGGACGTACCACTATCATGGCATTCCGACCGGCGTTCTGGCCTCAGAGGGCGGCAATTCGGTTCCCGCGTTGATCGGTTGGGCTGCGGACGGGTTTCCGATCTATGGACCCTACGGCTACTCCAACCCCGCGCAGAAATCGGCCATGAAGACGTTGAAAAGCAGCTAACGGATCAAGAGCGGAACCCGGCAGAGCGGGCCCGGCGGGCGCTACAATGGCAAGTTCACGCAGGATTGGACTTATGTGGCCGGCGCGGGAGATCTGGACCAATGCAACGGCCGGTTCGCCGTCACACCGGAATATCCGAACGGCACTTACCATTATGTATTGACCGACAGTTTTCCTCACATCCCGCGTTGCTGGATGGGATCTGCAGACAGCAGTTTCAAGCGCTTGAAACGTCGTGCTGATGCCGGAGGTGATGAAGTGGAAACCAGGTTCGCAGCGCTCGCAGATGATACCGCAAACACCGGACCGACAATCGATTTCACGGCAATGGCGGATAACAGCGAAACGGCCCTGACGCTGATACAAGCCCAGGGCGGGCACCGGCCAAGGTTTCTGCAAGGCGGTCACCGCCCGCCACCTCCAGGCGCCGGACCGCGCCATGGTCAACGCGGACAAGGTGGCCGCGGCCCTTGCAGTGGCAGCTGAATAAGGAGACAAGGGTGCGTGGGCATGCGCACCCTTGTCATCTTTGGACAGTGTGTTCTGCCCACTGGTCGATTCTGGGGGCTTTTATGAAATCAATTTTTTTGCCGGCACTCTTTGCCGGCGTGTTGGCCGCAACGCATGTTCAGGCGGGTGATGAGGCCGGGGCCAGTTTTCTTGAACGATGGGACATAAACAACGACGGTGTCGTTTCCCTCAAAGAGGCCGAAAAACGCAGGCAAGCTCTGTTTGCAAAGCTCGATGCCAACAACGATGGCTTTCTGGACCGTGACGAGTTTACCGTCAGCGCCGAAACGGGGGCTGCTTCCGGGTCCGAAGATACGTCCATGTTGATGGGACTCAATCTGAACGATGTGGACGGCGATGGCAAAGTGTCAGCCGGTGAATTTATGTCAAATTCCGGCACCTGGGTCGACCTGATGGACGAGAACAAGGATGGTGCGGTCAGTGCCGAGGAATTTCAGGTCAAGTGGCACGACCGCGATGCGCGCATCAAGTTGCGCTAAAACGTCCGGGACTGCCCTCCGGCAAATGTCACCCGGACAAAGCTGTGCTTGACGGTTGCGCGCGCGAAAAGGGATAAGGATCGCTCGTGTTCAAAGACCGGAATGATCCATGACGCAGCAGCCGCCGAAATCCGCTTTTTCCGCTTGTCCGCATGATTGCCCCTCTACCTGCGCGCTGGACGTTCATTTTGATCCAAATGGCGATGTGAAGCGTCTGAATGGCGCCAAGGACAACGCGTATACCGCCGGTGTTATCTGCGCCAAGGTTGCCCGCTACGCCGAGCGGCTTTATCACCCCGAGCGCTTGTTGAACCCCTTGCGGCGGGTTGGCAAGAAAGGTGAGGGGCGGTTTGAGGAAATCTCTTGGGACACCGCGCTGGACCTGATTGCCAAAAAATTCCAGGAAGCAGAAGTCGACTTTGGCGCAGAGAGCGTCTGGCCGTATCACTACGCCGGGACCATGGGGCTCGTGCAGCGCGACAGCATTCACCGCCTGCGCCACGCCAAGGGCTACTCACGCCAGTTTGACAGCTTTTGCACCAATATGGCCTGGACAGGGTATGTCGCAGGTACCGGCAAACTGGCCGGGCCTGACCCGCGAGAAATGGCCGTCTCAGACCAAATCGTGATCTGGGGTACCAATGCGGTCGCAACGCAGGTCAACGTCATGACCCACGCGATCGCGGCCCGGAAGGCACGTGGGGCGAAGATCATTGTCATCGATGTCTACAAGACCGAGACCATGAAACAGGCGGACGTCGGCCTGATTTTGAAGCCTGGGACTGATGCCGCACTTGCCTGCGCGATCATGCATGTGCTCTTCCGGGATGGTTTTGCCGATTGGGATTATCTGAGCAAATACACAGACTTCCCGAAGGAACTGGAATCACATCTTCAAACGCGGACACCGGATTGGGCAGCCGCGATCACCGGTCTTGAGGTGGCTCAAATTGAAGAGGTTGCCCGGATGATCGGCGAGGTCAAGAGGACATTCTTCGGTCTCGGCTACGGGTTCACCCTCGCACGCATCGGTGCGGTGGCCTTGCACGCGGCGTCCTCAATCGCAGCGGTCACCGGCGCTAGGCAAGTAGACGGCGGCGGTGCGTTTCACAACAACGGCGCGATCTACCAGCTGAACAAGGAGATGATCGAGGCAAACAGCCTGATCGATCCATCTGTACGGACGCTGGATCAAAGCCTCATTGGCCGCATCCTGACGGGCGATCAGGAGGCGCTGCTCGGCGGTCCTCCGGTCAAGGCCATGCTGATCCAGAACACCAATCCGTTGTCGGTTGCCCCTGAACAGGAGCTGGTCCGCAAGGGCTTTGCGCGTGAGGATCTCTTCACCGTCGTCCACGAGCAATTCATGACGGAAACCGCCGAAATGGCGGATATCGTCCTGCCGGCAACGCAATTCCTCGAGCACGACGACATTTACAAGGGCGGTGGCCACCAGTATCTGCTGCTTGGGCCGAAAGTGGTTGAGTCGCCTGAAGGGCCAAAGGAAAATCTGTTTGTTTTGAATGAGATCGCAGCTCGCGTTGATTCAAAACCTCATGCAGGGTTTGGGAAGAGTGCGCGCGACCATATCGCCTGGATGCTGGAAAATTCCGGCTATGGCACCTTGGAAGATCTGGAAGCAAACAAATGGATTGATCTGCAACCCGGTTTTGACGAGGCGCATTACCTCAACGGCTTCGGCCACGCTGACGGAAAGTTTCATTTCAAACCGGATTGGGGTCGCTCCGCTGCCCCCAACAAGCCAAATGGAGATCCCTTCGGTCCGTGGCGGGAGATGCCCGAGTTTCCGGATCAGTGGGATGCAATTGAGGCGGCAAACGAAGAATGCCCGCTGCGGCTGGTGACGGCGCCCGCGCGCTCGTTCTTGAATTCCAGCTTCAACGAAACCGATGGATCGCGCAAAAAGGAAGGCCGGCCGGAAGTCTGGCTGCGCCCGCAGGATGCCGAAAAGTTCGGGATTGCCGATGGAGCTAAGGTGAAAATGGGCAATGCGCGCGGCGTGGTTACACTGCACGCGCGGTGTGTTGAGACGGTCGCATCGGGTACGGTGATTTCAGAAGGAATCTGGCCGAACGAGGCGTTTGAGGATGGCCGCGGCATCAACACGCTCACCGGCGCCGACCCGGTCGCTCCTTATGGCGGCGCAGCCTATCACGACACAGCCGTTTGGGTGCGGGCGGTTTAGGGAAAGTCTCCAGGGGCTTCCGTTAAACAAGTAGTGTTACGGCGCCGCACCTCGATCATCGGATAACACCGTTTTTTGAGGTCAATGGAGCCCTGACGGGTTTCTGCCCGCACATGTGGCCGATGTTCGGGTGGTAGATCCTCAAAAGTGATGAAGGCTGAACTTGATTTTCAAACTCTCAGAGTCTTTGACTAGAAAGGCCTAAAGGACGAGGTTCGCCGATTTCATACTGAAAATCATTATCTGAATGGGGTGGCAATACATGAAACCGAGCCAACTGATTTGCAGGACTCTTTTGCTACTTTTTATTTCACTTCTGTCAATTCCGGCCAGGGCATCATCGACCGATGTCGCAGGTCAGACAGTCCCCTGGTGGTCAAGCCCCGGCGAAACGGACACCACGGCATTTTCTGCGCTCGTGCTTCTGTTTCTCTTGTTGTTTGCTGTCTTCCATATGTACGCCCGGTTCGATCGGTTCGCGGAGAAGCACAATGAGGGAACACCCCTTCAGACCACAATTCCGACCCTCCTGATGATCGCGTTTGCGTACGAGATTTTCCCGCCTTTAAGCCATTTCAGCATTCTCCTGCCGCTGTCTTTGATTGCGACGGCTCTCGCACGCGATCTGATGCTCTGGTTTGAGCCGATGAAAGAACACACGCTGAAGGGAGAGCTTGAGGGTATCATGCTCGAAGAGCTGCAGCATGAGCATCTTGGTGAGCACGACCGGGACGGAAAACGGGTCCGAACCGCACCCAAACAAGCCTCCGGCCAAACGGTGACAGCAGAGTCTGATGATCTTGAACCGGAACGGCCAGATACGCCGCCCCCATCACCGGTAACACCTTCAGACAAATCCAAAGGAGGAACTGGCAATGATTGAGTTGACCGTTACCTCAATCCCGTTCGTTCTGCGGATCCTTTATCTGCGCTGGCGCGGCATTCCGATCACACTCTACAATGTTCACCTTGCGCTCTTTGCCTGGCTGGCATTGGCTTTCGCAGTGTTTTTCACCGTCTTTTATTATTATCCGAAGTCCTACACGGGGTTTGTTCCGTTTCGTACCGTACCGGTTGTCAGTGAGAACGGTGGTACCGTGACCCAGATTGCCGTCGACAACGGAACCAGGGTGGAGCCGGGACAGGTCCTCTTTACCGTGAGTGACGAAACGGAACAGGCTGCGGTTCGGACTGCCGAGCTGAAGTTGGCCGAAATCGACAAGGCTTTTGCTCTTGCGCAAGCGCAGGTTCGGTCCGCACAGGCTTCTCTGGATCGCGAAGAAGCGGTGTTGCAGCAGGCCGTCGAGGTTTTTGAAGACCAGGAGGAGCTGCGGGTCCGCCAGTCTGCTGCTTATACGGCGACCCGTTATGAAGCGGCCGTTGCTGACAGGGACGCGGCTCAAGCCAAGGTTTCCCAGGCGCAGGCGATGCTTGATGAGGCCAACCTTCAGCTTGAAGAGGTTATCCCGGCTCAGCGGGCCAGTGCCGAGGCGGCGCTAAAGCAGGCGCAAGTGGAACTTGAGAAAACCGTTGTCCGCTCTCAGGTAGACGGAATGATCGATCAATTGC
>ERZ1740067.2276-NODE-2276-length-11871-cov-5.185680_pt1 | contig 11871 bp, 7 predicted proteins | sample MGYA00581736_ERZ1740067 | MGnify/ENA primary metagenome ERZ1740067 (study PRJEB43018, sample SAMN04849236) | marine metagenome | isolation source: floating plastic debris | place: Pacific Ocean | collected 2008-08-27 | study: EMG produced TPA metagenomics... | reverse complement strand
ATGACAACGTGTACCACCGGCGCGTTGTTGGCCGTCGAAGCATATGTCGAAATGCGCGTGGAGGTGCCGTCTTTTTTAGCGGTCTTAAGGGGCTTTGTTTCCGGTTGCGCGTTGCATTGGTTCGCATGACGCCAAAAATTGACCGTATCGGGGGAAGAGAGTGCCGGTTCTAAGTCTTTTTGAGGGAAGGTGAGCCCAAAAAGAGAAGGATATCCGCCATCAAATGGATTCGCGGAATCCTCTGTTCCGTGTACTATCATTATAGAAGTTGGGTAGTTACACCCCTTGTCAATTTGATATCGTGTCGTTGGGGATCCGAAGGTGCAAACCGCGCAGAATGGAGACGGGGCTTCGCATGCGAGGCGCATCGCCATTGTCCCGCCGTTAGAGTACCCGCCGATCGCGACATTGTTCCGATCGATCGTATGATCGGTGGTCACCTTATCAATCAAGGCGAATAGAATCGGTGCCTGATCGGTCATTTTTTGAACGTCAGGGTGGTGCGGATGTTCCCAATCAAGCCAATTGTTCTGTTTACCCCCAGCGCTGGGGAGAAGAACGAGAATGTTCTCCTGTGTCGCGAGTGCTTGCAGGCTGCCGTCGGAGAGCCAATCCTGCGTGGGGCCACTCAAACCTGCGCCGTGCAGCATAACAAAAAGGGCGGTGGGGCGCTCCTGCGAGGTGGGGTAGAGCAGGCGGTAGGTCAGTTCACCGTTGCCGTCTTTAAAAACACCGTCATAAGAGGTGTTCGCGTCTGCAGCGGGCCCTAGGAGGGGAGGGCGTTTAAGTTGCGACAGCGCATGGCGGAACGCCAATACCGCGATAGTGGCGATGCCGATCAGTACCGCAATCACACTAGCGATGATCTTTAAGAATAGCATATCGACATTTCCGGTCTGTCTCTTTCTTAAGGCGTTCGGAGCAAAGAAGACATGGTTGACAGTATACAGTTAAAAGCGCGTGTTTTCACTGACCACCTTTATAGACGACACCGCCCTTCATTACGAAATCAACGTCCAACAATACGGAGATATCTGCCAATGGATCGCCGTCTACGGCGATGATATCAGCTGCTTTCCCCTTTTTGAGGGAGCCTGTTAATTTGTCCACCCCCAAATGGGTCGCTGCGATAATCGTACCGGCGCGCAATGCCTCCATCGGTGTGAGGCCGGCTCGCACGAGAAGGGGAAGTTCCTGCGCATTGTCGCCATGGACCGCAGCCCCCACATCGGTGCCAAGAGCAATCGTCACGCCACCTCGCTTGGCACGCGCCGCGGCGGCAACAAGCCGGGCGGTAAATTGCGATGCTTCTTCTCGAAAGGCTGGCGGCGCCATGGGATTCGCGGCAAAGGCCTCCATCACTTGCCCTGCCATCATGGTGGGCACTAGGACGGCGCCTGACTTACGGAATAGAGCGACCGCCTCATCATCAAGGTATGTACCGTGTTCGATAGAATGAACATTTTGTTTGAGAGCGAACTTAATTGCTTCAATGCCATGAGCATGGACCGCCACCTTGCGGTTCATACTTTCGGCAGTCTCGACGATTGCGCGTAACTCTTCGGCGGTGAAGCGTGACGGAGGTGCGCCCATGCTGATCAACGTTCCGCCGCTAATCGCTGTCTTGATAACATCAGCGCCGGCAGTGATATGAGCGCGGGTAACGCGCCGACATTCATCCGCGCCACTACACCCGACGGACCCTTCCTCGCCGTTCGCGGAGATGGCTTCACCGGATGCGAGAATGCGGGGCCCCGGCACTTGTCCTTTCGCAATCGCGTCGCGGAGCGCGAAAATGGATTCATTTCGGCTGCCGAGGTCCTGAACGGTGGTAAAGCCAGCCATTAAGGTCGTACGCGCATTGACGACGCCATCCAGTGTGGCTTCAGAATCGTTTTGGGTCAGAGCCTTCATTTGGGTATCAGGGCCCAGGTTCATTAAGAGATGGACATGGGCGTCAATAAGACCCGGCAGCACTGTCGCGTTTTTAAGGTCGACCGCTTGCGCGCCATCGGGCGCCTCGGCGTAGCCATTAACAATATCTTCGATCATCCCGTTTGAGACGATGATGGTCTGGTTCGATCGCGATTTCTTAGCGTCAACATCAATAAGGGTACCCGCATGTATGTATGTACTGGACGCTTGTGCCCCCCATGCGGGTGTACTGACGCTGAGAGCGACAGCCAGGACCTTGGCGACAGTGGCTTTCGCGGGAAAAAACATAGTGGGACCTAACTTGTTTTTGGATCGAGATCGTAAGGAAGTACACTGGTAGATTTTGGTTAAGACTATGATTTGCAATAGTTTTATGTCTTATCGTCAGGGTATAATTAGCATATGGAGTAGATGCACGTTTTACCGAGGCGGACAAAAAGGCGACTATTTAGGATTTGCTTCTTTTATGATGAAATCCTGCCTGCATATAATCGATGGTACCCAGCACTATATTCGTGTAATGAGTAAGTAAAAGGGGTGCCATGCCTTTTTCTATCGTGTCTAAATATCGATCACTCCTACCTTGGCGGAATAAAATGAACCGAATTGACAATTTTACAGGTTTTACGACTGCGGCATTTGAGCCTTTAAAAGATGCGTTTCTGCAGAATTTTCAGGAGGATGACGAACTGGGCGCGTCGGTGGTCGTTTATAAAGACGGTAAACTTGCCGCCGACCTCCATGGTGGCTGGGCTGATGAACAAAAGGTGACGCCATGGACAGAAAAGTCCATCGCCTGCACGATGTCCGCTGTGAAGGGACCAACGGCAATATGCCTTCACCTTCTGATTGATCAGGGTAAATTGGCACTCGATCAACCTGTGGCGGATTTGTGGCCTGAATTTGCTCAACACGGAAAAGGTGCCATTACTATACGGAATGTTCTGACGCACCAGGCAGGCCTCCCATCGCTCCCGAACGCGCCGCTTGGGTGCGGGTATAATTGGGATGTGATCGTGAAGGCCATCGAGGATCATGAACTTGTGATGGAGCCGGCTAAATCTCCTGCCTATCATGCGCATACATTTGGCTATCTGGCTGGGGAGATTATCCGTCGTCAGACGGGTTTAATGCCTGGCGACTTTTTTAGCGAAAGTATCGCGAAGCCCTTCGACATCGATTATGAGCTGCGGTGGCGAGACCATTTTGAGGGACGGACGTCGCCTCTCGTCCCTTCCTTTATGCCGCCACCTGATCAAATTCATGCTTTTGGCCCGGTCTTTGAAGCGATGATTAAGAGCGAAGATTGGCGACCCAAAATAAGCAATATGCTGTTCCCATATTTTGATATTTCTTCCGATGCGTGGCGGCGTTTTGAGAATCCTGCGGCCTTTGGCCATGGAAGCGCCAAAGGACTTGCGAGGCTCTATGCGATCCTTGCTGAGGGGGGCGCTTTGGATGGTCAGCGACTGATGTCAGAGACAACAGTCGTCCGCATGCAAGAAGAGTGTTGGAATGACACTGAACTGACAACCAATGGTCAGTGGCGATATGGGCTTGGCTTCATGCATAACACTTCGGGGCTCTTGCCATGTGGTGAGGGAGGCTTTGGGCATCCAGGCAATGGCGGGGCAATGGGATTTGCTAACCCACGGTTGGGCATCAGCTACGCTTATGTGATGAACCGACGGCATGCGGCACAGGAAGGCATGGCCTCCTGCGGGCCCCGCGCTGAGCGTTTAGCACTGAAAACCCTTGAAATCGCAGGGGAACTTAATCCATGTTAGACGGAGGCATGGAAACACCAGAAGAGATCACTATCAGCGGCTATTCCGAGCACTGCGCTGAAGATCGGTTTGAGGATATTGAAACCGAAGACGGCCTGATGCTGCGGATTCTCGACATGCAGTTTGACGAAGATGCCTCCCTTGAGGCGCCCATTGACAGGGTCGGTCTCTCTTGTGTGCTAGAAGGGTACTTTGAGGGCTACGTCGAGGGCCTGCCGGATCTTGTTGGTGATAGCAGCCAGCTGAGGGTTTTCTTTTGGACTGGAACGAAGCCTGTTCATTTGTCCTATCCCGCTGGCACGCGGCTGCGTTGTGTTCAGCTTCTTATTTCTCCCGAGTACATAAAAAAGCACCTTGCTGTTGCTAACGGTGTCGTCCCTGAGCTTTTGCTGTCCGCCCTCAACTCTGAGGAGGGAGGGTATTACACCGACCAAAGACGGTTGCAGCCTGCGCTTCGCGTGATTGCGGAGCAGATTATGCGCTGCACCTTGTCGGGACCACTGCTTGACACATTTTATCATGGCAAAGCCCTAGAACTGTTGGCTCTTGGTTTCTCGGATCTGCATACGGAGGAGCCGAGTAAGCAAGCCATGCTCCTCAGCCTGTCCGATGTGGATCGCGTGCGTCAGGCGCGCGATATATTGCTGGCCGACCGGGGCTCGCCGCCAACGTTGTCGCAATTATCGCGCTTGGTTGGGCTCAATGAATTTAAACTCAAACAGGGCTTCCGGTTTGTCTTTAATACCACCGCTTTTGCGTTGTTGAACATGGACCGGATGGAGGAGGCTGAGCGTCTACTCCGAGAAGGGCGGATGAATGTTGCGCAAGTGGGGTATAAAGTCGGCTATGCGAGCAATGCCGCTTTCTCCCGTGCCTTCAGACGGTGCTTCGGCTATCCGCCTAGTGCTATCCTACGAAATAGCGCTGTTGAGTCCGACGCGGACGAAGAAGAATAGGGGATTGATCGGCCGTAATGTTCTGTTAGCAGATGGTCTTATTGCCTCTTATGTGCGCAACGTGTTTGAAGGGCTGGCTTCGAGCAAACTGCCTTAACTTTGCATCAGCATTTCGCTCTAGATTCTTTGTTTGGTCGCGTCGCGAAATGCCAAAGCCGATTCTCACTTTTGGCGCGACGCTCTAGGGCCACTTTACGAATGGTGCATACAGCGCCTTGATGCCAAAGCGTTGGTCCCAGCAAAAGAAAACATCTCGCACGACTTTCCCTTACACGGCTTTGTGACCTACTCATCGTCAGTATACGAGTGACATCAAGATGAAGCAGGGGGCTCGAAGCATTGCGGGTATGATGCTTGTCGTCACAACAAGTCCCTCTCCAAATCGAAAATCGAGGATGGATTTGCACGTGTGATCCATAAGCTTGGCCCTGCGGCGGGGCTGTTCGAACTGGCGTTCGATATGTTCCAGGCCGTTCTGGGATGAGTGCCTTACCAGTGATGATGAACGCCGCCCAACCATGCGCCAGGCCTTCAGGCTGCCCCATCGGAGGTGCCTCGCGCCGTGAAGCAAGAGAAGCCTCTGCCGGGGCATTCTGCACTTTTGAAAGGTCCACCGGAACTTTCAATTTTGCTGCACAAAACCTGTTACAATGGTGCGGATCAGGAGAGAAACCTTGAACTGTCACTCCAACGCGTCCAACTGGACGCCGGGCGGTCAGCCCGCCCCATCGGAGGCGCCTCGCGCCGTGAGATCAAAAATGGTGCGGATCAGGAGAGAAACCTCGAACTGTCATCCCATGCGCACTCATGGAGATCTTCGGTTTGAGAAAGCTGGTTCATGCGCTTAAAACAAAAATGAGCTTTGGGAAGGCTTCGCCCCTGCCGGGGCCTTCTCAATCTAAAATTGATCCCCCGGATCAATTTTTCTGCCTGCGGCAAACCGATTTCGAAGTGGTGCCCAGGGGCGACACGAATAGGCGTCATATGTCCTTGTATTTTTTGAATAATTTTGTTTTCAGGAAGTGAGGCCACCGTCTAGGCCACCTTTTGAAGTGAGAAATTATGACGGATTTTGAGCCTGTATGAGAAGGTTGGGCCCGTTTGAAGGAGCTGATGTGCAGCCACCATCAACAGTGTGAAATTCAGACACCATTTAAAATGCGGAGCGACTTTGAAGCAAAATCCGTTTTCACAAGCGCGGATCGACGGGTTCCGTTTCGAGTGCCAGCACACCAAACACGCATTCATGTACGCGCGCTAAAGGCTCATGTCGGGCAAAGCGTTGGAGTGCTTCCAGTCCTAGGCTAAATTCCCGAATAGCGAGAGACCTCTTGCGACCTAGTCCTCGCTCTTTCAGGCGTTCTAGGTATTGGGGCATATCGTAGTCTGGGCCATATATGATCCGTAGATATTCTTTGCCACGAACTTTTACGGCAGGTTGGATCAGCCCTTTTTTTCCACGAATAGCAAAGTCCTTGGGTTTTACGACCATGCCTTCACCGCCTGAAGCGATCTGGGCTTCCCACCACGAGGTCGTCGCAGCGCATGAACCTAGATCTGCAAGATCAACTTCACGCCAATTCGTTGTCATTAGAATGTGTTCATTGCTGTCAGCTAGCTCTGCCAACGTCTTCATGTGCCATGCGTGGTCAGCATCAGCGTAGACGCGACCTTCCGAAGCGAGAAGGTGAAATGGAGCTATCTTTAAATCGTCAACGGACGATACGGGCCAAATATATTGTCTATAGGCATTGGAGAACCTATCAACTGCCTCTGAGCGTTGCTTTGTCTTCTCCAACAGGTCCGCTAAATCAGCGCCATTTGAGACCGCCGCGGTCAACGCAGCCTCGGTAGCTTGAAGCCCGATACGGCCAGCACTACCGACCCGTGCATATTGTTCTTCGATTAAGCTCTGTGCTTTCGCTGACCACGGCATGACTTCCATGTCGAGGCATACCCAATCCGTCGATAATTTGTCCCACCACCCTGCTTCGGTAATCGCACGGCGCAGGCGTTCAAGAACTTCTGATTCCATTTCTGGCTTGAAGAATGGACGCCCCGTTCTTGTATAAATCACACCATCACGGGCATTGGAATGGAACCACTTTTGCGCCGTTTCCATGTTTTTGCAGACAATGGCAACAGCACGCGAACCCATATGCTTCTCTTCGCATACAACGTGTGTGACGCCAGACTTCCGATAATACTCGAAAGCTTCCTCCGGACGTTCCAGCCACCCGTCCATTGTGCTGGTCTCAACGGGGGACATGGTGGGCGGTAGATAAATCAGCCAGCGCGGATCGATAGCGAACCGGCTCATTGTCTCTAACGCTCCTGCGGCTTGCGCCTCGGAGATCGTCACCAAACCACCACCGCCAGTATCGATCGTTCGTTTTCCTTGAACGTCACTCAGTCGGATCGCTGTTGGATCGGCCTTGGGGACTTCCTTTATGAGCGGCTTAACGGGCTCGCTCCATATTTGCTCCGCAGGGACATCAACAAGCTCTAACTCGGGGTATCTCAGAGCGGTCAGCTTACCGCCGAATACACATCCTGTATCCAAACAAATTGTACCGTTAATCCATTCCGCTTCCGGCGTTGGCGTATGGCCATAAACGACTTTAGCCTCACCACGATAATTCGCAGCCCAATCCGCTCGAACGGGCAGTCCAAATTCATCTGTCTCACCTGTTGTATCACCGTACATTGCAAAGCTTCTAACTTTGCCGGATGCACGATTTTGCATGTCTACGGTTAACCCCGCATGGGCAACGCAAAGCTTACCCTTGTCGAAGACGTAATGGCTAATCAGGCCGTCCAAGAAAGTTAGCATTTCTTGATCGAACCCTTCCGGCTGTGCCTCAAACTGTTCGACGGTTTCAGCCAAGCCATGCGTCAGCTGGACATTACGACCATTCAGCTTACGAATAAGCTTGTTCTCGTGGTTCCCAATGACACAGAACGCATCTTCTGCTTCGACCATCGCTTTTACGAGCCGCAGGACGTCGGGTGACCGTGGGCCACGGTCGACCAAGTCTCCCAAGAAGATAGCACGTCTGCCCTCTGGCGGCGTAACGGTGTAATTGCGATGCCCAATATCGCCGTCATGCTCGACACGGTAGCCAAGTTTGTCGAGTAAGCCTTCAAGTTCACCCGCGCATCCATGAATATCACCGATGATGTCGAAGGGTCCGGTCTCGTGACGTTTGTCCGGCCATAGGGGAGTGCGTTCAATTTTTTCTAACGCGTCCATTTCCTCTGGAGTATCAAAGACATGGAGTTGCCTAACGCCTTCACGCTTTTGCAATCCCTTCATTCCGCGCTTAAGGGCACGGAGATGTTTCCGCACGACGTGGGGGCCAAAGTCACGATTTGGCCGAGCCTTGTTACGCTCCTGGCAAATAGATTCGTCTACGAAGAATACAAAGCCGACTGGGAGTGCGTGATATTTCTTCGCCAGATTAATGAACCGGGCACGATCCTCGGGCTTCACATTCGTGGCGTCAATCACAGTCAACCGTCGTGCTTTCAACCGTTTTTCAGCGATATACTCGACTAAGGCGAAAGCATCGCCCGTGGCTGACTGATCTGTTTCATCATCGGCAACCAAGCCTCTGCAAACATCAGATGATACAATCTCAGTTGGCTTAAAATGCTTAGCTGCAAACGTGGATTTTCCGCACCCTGAGGGGCCGATGAGAAGAACGAGGCAGTATTCAGGTAAGGATAGAGTAGAATTAGTCACCACTTCCCCCCCTTTATGATTCCTCTAAACAGCTTGTTTGCTTCTGCATCAAGCTCGTATTCAGGCTTTGCTGCAGTGGGGGCTAGAGTTTTTCCCTGTTCAAATTCCGCAAGGACAAAGTCATCAAGAGCGGAGATACGCGATGCTTCGCCCATCTCTTTGGTTCTTGCTTTCTTCTCCAACAACTCTTCAATGAGTTCAACGAGGTCTGTCGATAGATCAACCCCCTTCATCAACTCAGAAAAATTCATGGGCGGGATAGTATCCGGGTGCATACGAACCCAACGTACTGCCATTGCCGGACGCAGAACATAGAAATACTTTTTGAGTGATACTTGATCACGCCCGTCGATACTACGCGCATAATTGCCCTCGCCAAGACCAACATAATGGTGGAGGCAGGCGCGGTTATGCGCAATCCTCTTAGAGAAGGTCGTTAGAAGGTCGCAAACGTCATCATTCCATATGTAGCGGATGGGGCTGGATAGCCATTCCAGCAAGACGGGGTTGGGCTTTAGAATAAGCCCCAGAGCTTTTTGAATATCCCATCCGTTAATATCGAGATCGCCTTCGATGGGAAGTTCGATGACATCCCGTTCAGGCGTAATCGATAAATACCAATCAACTGTTCGTGCGTACACAAACCGAGCATCATAGTCACTGTCAGGGGATGGGAAACCCCAAGCGCGACTGCCGGACTCTACTGCAAACAGAATGCGAACGCTTTCGTCGGACTCAATGGTTTTGAATTTCTCTAAAATCTGGGCGCTAGTCTTTGGATCAATGATGTGATCGGGTGCAATCGTATTCATTCTGCACCTCGCTGGAAAACAGCCATTTGCGTCGGGCAACCGAATTCAGGATGCTCTTCTCCAACACCCTCAAAGGTCACTATGTACCGGTTCCGATCACAAACGCCTTGTGCCCAATCCTGAAACTCTTTGCGCGTCCACTCGAAGCGGTGATCATGATGCCGTAGCTGACCTGATTCCATTCCCTCAAAGGTAGTATTGTATTCGATATTAGGGGTACTGATGATGGCGACATTTGGCGATGCAGCATGAAAAACCACTCGTTCCAATGCGTGCAAACGTTCTGCATCAACATGCTCAATCACTTCGACTAGCGTGATAGCGTCAAAGTCACTCAAACGGTCATCTTCATAGACCAGCGAACCGCGAAGTAAATCGATCCGCGCTCTCTGGGTCGGCGGCATCCGGTCAAGTTTCAAACGCCTTTCAGCTTTCTCGATCTCGACGGTAGAGACTTCCATTCCGACGATTCGCGAAAGTGCCTTCTCTTGCATCAGTCGAGATAAGAACTTTCCTTCACCGCAACCTAGGTCGCAGACCGTTTGTACTCCTGAACGCACAAGGGCAGCTGCCACGGCTTCGTATCGTTGTTCATTCAACCGAATGGGGCGTTCCAATATTTCTTCTTGGTCGCCTTCCTCCTCAATATCGTCATTTTCGATATGACCGAATTTCTCGTCTAAGAGTTGAAGGGCTTGCACAGCATATCGCCGACGGCGAAGGTAACGGTTGGCGACGAGATCGCGCTCAGGATGGGCTTGTAACCATTCACCACCCTTTGCGATGAGTTTCTCGATCTCATCGTCTCCAACCCAATAGTGCTTGCCGTTATCGAGAACAGGGATGAGGACATAGAGATGAGTAAGCGCATCGGAAAGCTTCAGATGGCCAGTCAGTCTTATTGTTCTGTACGGACTATCCCCCCAGTCTGGAAAGTTCGGATCTAACGGCACATGCCCCATATCCACCCGATAGCCAAGCGGTTCGAAAAGCTTACGAGCGATCTCATCACCCCCTCGACATGGCAGAGGGGTCACGACCAACTCTAGAGGAATAGCAGTATCAGCCAATTCCTGTCGCTCTGGAGCTTTACCAGCCATTGTGTCACGCAATGTCCGCGCCATCGCCACACTTAAAAAGGAGGACGCGGCATAGGGTCTGTCATTCACGTAGTGATCAAGGAGCGTTTCACCGCGTGACCCTCTACGTCCTCGAACAAGAGCAATCGGGTCAACATCAATCATCAAAGAGGCGGAGCAACGCTCGTCGGTTGCCTCCGGATAGAAAACAACCGCCTTACCAAAAGGAAGATCGATAGCATGAGAGTTTGCCGGATTCTTCCGCAGAAGGAACCCAAGGTCCGTCGCAGGCGTGTGAGTAGTTGAAATCGTTAAAAGCATCAGAAAAATTTACTCAGCAGAAGCTAACATCACAACGAATACATGCAAGGTATTGTATGGGGTGGGCACTAGGTCTGCCGTATGCGAGGGTGAGGTCCGGAACGTTCAGTGATGGCGGTTAGCCATTCCATGATTTCGTTATGCTCCTCTCCATTATCATCTTTGTACGATCCTCTATCTAGTATTTCTTGTGAGGTCATTTGAGCCATTATGTAGGAAGTGATGATTTTTTTGCATTTTGTTTCGCTCGTGCCCAAGCCTAGATTCTCACCATTAAGGTTTACTGGTGTGAAGCCAAGCGCGCTTCCTTGACTTTCTTTAGCCACCTCGAATGCATCTTTGAAAGCTCTACTAACACTTCCAAAGTCCATATTTGTAGAAGAATCCAAAATAATAATACCGTTAGAAGTCCTGTTTATAGCATCCCAATGCACATAGTTTTCAATTGTCCTTTTACGTGTCACAAATGCTATGCAGTTGTCTTTCGCGTTCAGATTCCTTTGCAATTCTTGTTTTTCTTTTGAGAGTGGAAGCGATCCAGACGTCTGATCTGAGTCGAAAATGAAGATCTGAGGCAGACCTATCCGATCGAGATATTTGCGTTCAATCCAGTCCTTCAGCGTTTGTCCGCCGCCTATTGTCCAAAAAACTAAAGAAGGGTCGAAATTCGAAATGTGATTATCAGATAACAGCGTGTTGCCGAAAGCGATAAGTGCATCCACGTCCGTCGGCCCCTCAACCGCCACAGCAACTTTAGCTGTCTTTAAGTTGGATGCTTCAGGTAAAACTCCAAGTGATTTAGCAACGACCGACAATACATCGTCAGAACCGTCACGCACTCTAACTTGCATTGTATCTGGATGAGTATCAACAAACTTGATGCTATCCACTGGTAGTAAACCAGCTAATTCGGGTACATGTGTCGTTAAAACAACTTGATCACCACTTTGTGAAAGGTCTGAAAGCGCGCGAACAATTCTCTCTTGACTATCAGGATGCTGAGATGTTTCAGGCTCTTCAATAGCGTAAATAACGGGCACGCGCCTACCATTGGAGTCTCTGTCACGTTTCTTTCTAGCTGCCTCAGCTTGAAAAAAGCTCAGCAGGACCAAGCGTCTGATACCTGAACCTCTCTTGTTCAACGGAATGGAATCATCACTCTCTAGATCAATTTTGAATACCGAATCCCATTTTGGTTGTCGAAACTGAGGCTTCAGCACAGAGGCAATGTCCAGG
>ERZ1740067.2274-NODE-2274-length-11880-cov-6.908837_pt1 | contig 11880 bp, 10 predicted proteins | sample MGYA00581736_ERZ1740067 | MGnify/ENA primary metagenome ERZ1740067 (study PRJEB43018, sample SAMN04849236) | marine metagenome | isolation source: floating plastic debris | place: Pacific Ocean | collected 2008-08-27 | study: EMG produced TPA metagenomics... | reverse complement strand
TTTTATTGCCCATAGCGCTGCTATGAGCGCAAAAAGCGCCTCGTTTAACTTTGAGCAATTTCATTAAAACTCGACATTGATTTTGAAAGCGTTACTATGTGCCATAAAAGCTACACACTCTTACTTTTAATCACCATCAATTTTTCTCTAGTCATTTCGTGCATACTATGCTGAATGCCACCCATGCCATGCCCCGAAACATCACGTCCACCAAAAGGCATCCAATCTACCCGAAAAGCCGTATGATCATTGACCATCACTGCATTGGCATTGAGTTTACGTACACACTCTAGGGCTACATCAAGGTTTTTGGTAAATACCGATGACTGAAAATGCACGTCCAAGTCGTTGGCCAAACGAATGGCCTCATCGCGGTCACTATAGGTATACACACACACTACTGGGCCAAAAATCTCCTGAGTAGATACCTTTACATCATGGGGAGGATTGAGCAATACCGTGGGTTCGTAACAAGTATTGGAAATCCGTTTTCCACCACAAAGCAGGCGAGCTCCTTTGTCGAGGGCTTCTTGCACCCAAGCCTCTACCCGATCCACTTCGCGCGGCAAAATCAAGGGTCCTACCTCGGTATTGGGTAATGTTGGGTCACCCACCTTTAACTGTATAGCCAAATCAGCCAATTGGTTGGCTACATCCTCACAAATATTTTCATGGGCAAAAACTCTTTGTACTGATACACACACTTGCCCAGCATGGTAAAAACCACCTTTAGCCAAAGCCGGCAACATTTCTTCCAAATCGGCATCGGGCTCCACAATGACAGGAGCAGCCCCCCCATGCTCGAGCGCAAAACGAGTCCCAGGTGATAACTTGGATTTGAGGTACCATCCTACTCGGGCCGAACCAATGAATGAAAAATAATTTACCCTTTCGTCAGTCACCAAGTATTCGGCTACATCATTATCACAAACAATCGCGTGGCACCATCCATCGGGCAGGCCCGCTTCTTTGAGTATCTCTACAAAAGCCAAACAAGAAAGCGGAGTAGTAAGGGCTGGTTTCACAATGACCGGACATCCTGCGGCCACTGCAGTAGCCACCTGATGCACGATCAGGTTCAAAGGATGATTGAAGGCACTTACTGATACTACCACCCCAATGGGTTCCCGAGTTGTGAAGGCCAAACGGTTTTCAGCCGCTTTGGTCAATCCCATGGGTATTTGTTCTCCTTTGAGTTGTCCAATATGTTCGGCGGCTAGTTTTACCCCATTAATTGCTCGCAACACCTCGGCCTTAGAATCCATCAGAGGTTTGCCCCCCTCCTGAGCCGCAGTTTTAGCCAAGGTTTCAAAGCGTTGTTTCATAATCGCTGCGGCACTTTCTAAAATGGCAATGCGTTCGTGTGGCTTTAGCCAGGCGTCCTGATCTACAAATAAACTGTAGGCTACCGAAAGAGCAGTTTCGGCTTCGGCTTTTCCGGCCAGAGGTATTTCTTTGATGAGGCTTTCGTCGTAAGGTGATTTTACTTGTAACATTTCTTTTAATGATGTTTGATGATGGATGATGAATGGTCAATCAGCAGGTGACACCTGAGTTATTGCTCATCGACCATTCAATAATAGATAGTTTGGGTTTACTTAGTAACGCGTTCGCAATAGCTGTCTAGTTGCTCTACTGCCTGAGCTGTTAGGTTTCGTTATTTTTTTCGCAATAACGCTGCTATTGCTGCAAAAAATGCCTCGCCCAACAACTCATGCAGATGACCAAATCGGACACTTATTTTGAAAGCGTTACTTAGGATCGTCTGCTTTGATCATCACGTTCAAAATTGGGTGGTTTAACGAATAATCTACCGCCAAATCAATCAAATGAACCCCATCGGTAGTCAATGCCGTCTCTAAAGTCTTCACAAATTCGGCATCGCTCCCCGGCCGATGACCAATGGCTCCATAACTTTCAGCATATTTTACAAAATCAGGATTGTTATAGTCTAGCCCATAGTTTTCAAACCCCATGTCTTCTTGCTTCCACTTGATCATACCATAAGCATTGTCGTTGAGAATAACCACTACCATATTCAACCCCAAACGTACTGCTGTTTCCAGCTCCTGAGAGTTCATCATGAACCCACCATCTCCACAAACCGCTACTACTTTTTTCTCTGGATTGATCAGTTTGGCCACCATTCCCGAAGGCAACCCCGCTCCCATTGTCGCCAAGGCATTATCTAACAACAAAGTATTGGGTTGATAGCAATGGTAATTGCGAGCAAACCAAATTTTATACACCCCATTATCCAAGGTAATGATATCGTCTTCGTCCAGCGTGTTTCTCAAAATATTGACCACCCGTTGTGGTAATATCGGAAAACGAGTATCCTCAAAATATTTACTGAGTCGTTGTTCTACATGGTCTTTGACCTCCTTGTAAGCCGTAAAATCCCAATTGTCTTTTTGTTGTACCAATTCGGTCAATGATTCTACGCTGGTGGCAATGTCACCCACAACATTCAACTGAGGAAAATACACTTCGTCTACCTCGGCTGGGAAGAAATTGACATGAATGACTTCGGTTCCTCCCTCTTGCATAAAAAACGGGGGTTTTTCAATCACGTCATGACCTATGTTGATGATTAGGTCAGCCATCCGAATGGCATCATGCACAAAATCGTGGTCAGACAAAGCTGCGGTACCCAGAAAATGTTCATTACGTTCATCAATTACCCCTTTACCCATTTGAGTGTTGAAGAAAGGAATGCCCGTACTGTTGACAAATTCGGTCAAGGCAGCACGGGCCCGTTTACGGTTGGCACCTGCCCCAATGAGCAACAATGGTTTTTTGGCGGCTTCTATCATACGGGCAGCTTCTTGCAAAGAACCTGTGTCAGCATCGGGTCTGCGATGCCCTACTACTTTAAAGATCCGGTCTATGCAATCTGGCTCATCGGCAATGTCTTCGGGCAGTTCTAAATGTACTGCTCCGGGTCTTTCTTCCATCGCCAAACGAAATGCCTCTCTTACCAATGAGGGGATGTTATTTCCGTGTACCACTTGTTTGGTAAATTTGGTAATGGGGCGTAGCAAATCTACTACATCCACAATCTGAAAGCGTCCCTGCTTGGATTTTTTGATTGGTTTTTGACCTGTAATCATCATCATAGGCATGGCTCCTAATTGGGCATAAGCCGCTGCAGTGGTAAAATTGGTAGCCCCTGGCCCCAAAGTAGAAATACATACTCCAGGTTTGCCAGTAAGACGACCATAAGTAGCCGCCATAAATCCAGCTCCTTGCTCATGGCGAGTCAATATGAGTTGAATCTTAGAGGTACGCAAAGATTCGAGAAAGTCAAGGTTTTCTTCTCCTGGAACTCCAAAAATATATTCTACTCCTTCGTTCTCGAGGGCCTTGATAAATAAATCGGATGCTTTCATTTGATATGAGGTTGTTGTCTGACTTTTGTAACTGTATTTGGGAAAATCTATCAGTGCTTCAATTTAGTGCTTTTATAATCTTCACCAAAAATTCGAAGGGGAGATGTGGATAAAGAAAGAGTGATTCTTTTTCGCGTCATCAATCATTGAATACCGCATCACTCATCACGGGTTGTGAGCACACTTTCGGCTCTTACCGCGCTACCCTACCTACTTCAACAATACTGACAACTTATAAGTCCACCACACTTTGGGCTGGATCATTCTGTTGATACTTCACTTTGATCGTCTTATTGGGTGAGTTTGAAATATATTTTAAAGCGAAGCCAACTGCTGATTGGCCAGATAATAGTTCTTTTGCCTGATAATGCTTACCATCTACCTCATAACGGTAGTAAACTATGTAATGCCTGGTAATAATCTGGGTTCCTTTCTCATAACCTTGATACAGGGTTTGCTTGGCTTCATAATTTATTAATGTGCCTTGAATACTGGCATCAAATTTTGAATGTTTGATGTATTTCATCAATGGATGATAAAATACCGGGGCTGAGAATGATAATACAATCAGGGTAATGATTACCCACATATTGAACTGCCAAGTTTGATAAAATCTCACCTTTTTCATACTGATCACTTTAAAGAAATGTTGGTAGTTTAATTACTGCATTGTGCATGAAGTTGTTTCACTCCTATTCGGTGATCTTATCGTAGAATAATGTCATGAAGTTAAGCACTATCGCAACCAAAATGAATTTCGAATACCGATCATCGAATGTCGAATAATGAAGGGAATGATCTTTATAATGACTGATTTAGTAACGCCAGTTCACGGTTCAGGATCCGTTTCATTTGATCTCTTTATTAGTAGGAAAGCTTTGAGTCAATCGTTTATCAACTACCTACCTTAACACTATTTATATTATTCTTAACAAAAATTTAGCACGCTTGGTGACTTTGATCACTGAACTTTTTGAGATGATTGAATAGTTTTGTTGTAGTAAAACCTAAAGTAAATCTGTGTATGGCATTGTTTCGTTTTTGCTGGGTAATTGGGTGGAGTATTTGGATCAGTGATGTTGTATGCGCTCAAAATAATGCTTCTTATGTAAGTGTTGACGCAGCTACTTTTGCTCAAGAACTCAAAAAAAGCCTCCATACTGGTCGAATCATTTTGGATGTACGTACCGCTCGGGAAGTAGCCCGAGGTAAAATTTCAGGAGCAACGGTCATGGATTATTATCAACGGGGTTTTCAGCAGAAACTGGCTCGCTTAGACAAAAACCGTCCCGTATTTGTTTATTGTGCAGCCGGAGTACGAAGCCGATGGACCATGCGAAAGATGAAAAAAATGGGGTTCAAGTATGTCTTTAATCTTAAAGAAGGTTTTGAAGATTGGCGTCGTCGAAATTACCCCTATATCATACCCAAAAACTAAATCGTTTTATAATATTTTAGGCCAAAGCAAAACAATATACATGAACAGGTCATCTCATGTGTATATTTTATTCATAATTGTGCACTGGCTCATTACAATATGGAAAAATACTTTGACATCATCGTAAATTCTTTCACGGGTTATGCTCGCTATTTGTGGCACGAAATCACCCACCCTGCTTGGCACAATTACTTCTACTACCTGATAGGCATCTCGCTGCTGATTTGGGCACTGGAAGCAGTACGCCCCTGGCGCAAAAACCAATCGTTGATTAGAAAAGGGTTTTGGCAAGATGTATTTTACATGTTTTTCAACTTCTTTTTATTTTCGTTGATTGGGTACAATGCGCTTTCCAATGTATTTGTGGAGTTGTTCAAAGATTTCCTACAGTTGTTTGGTTATCAAAACTTGGTGGCCATCAAAATCAATTCCTGGCCCCTGTGGACTCAATACCTATTTCTGTTTTTATTGGCCGACTTTATCCAATGGGCGGTTCACCTTACCCTGCATAAAGTGCCTTGGCTGTGGAAGTTTCATCAAGTACATCATTCAGTAGAAGAAATGGGTTTTGCTGCTCACCTGCGCTTTCACCCCATGGAAACCATCATTTACAAGAGTGCCTTATTTATCCCCCTCACCATGTTTGGGTTCACCATCGGCGACATGTTTCTATTGCATGCCTTCAATATTTTGGTTGGTCATCTAAATCACGCCAACGTAAATATTAACTATGGTTGGCTCAAGTACATTTTCAATAGTCCTGGGATGCATATTTGGCATCACGCCAAACAATTGCCTAAAGAACACCCTCATGGGATGAACTTTGGGATTACATTAAGCATTTGGGATTATTTGTTTGACACCGCCTATCTTCCTCATTCGGGCAAAGATATTGAACTGGGCTTTGAAGAAATAGAGGAATACCCTTCCCAGTTTCACAAACAGATAACCAAGCCGTTTGAGCGTAAGAAATCAATGTAAAATCACGAATCAATTACTCCCACCTCAAGTTATAAAAACATCATCCAAGCACAGCGCCATTGAAGTTGTTTTGAACGTATCAATCCGTTGGCGTCTCTACCAACGGAGGCGATGGTGGTAATTTCACAATGGATTTTCGTTACTTCTTAGGAGTACAATACCTTATGGGGTATAATGAAGCTATAGAATAAATGAAATTACATTATCCATATAGAGACCAAGCATTGATTTCCCCTCTCAAAATACATTTCCGAACTACTTTCCCCGATGATTCTCTTTATCAATCGCCTTGAGGCTTGCCTCAGTGGCCATAGACACGAAGTAAAACCTTCATAATTTGAGCTATTTTCATTGAATCGCAGGTCATAGGTAAGACAAAGTCCTCTGAAGAGGGCATATATGATGTGATATTTATGTGAGAATTAGTTACTATTTCACATGATCGGTTCATTTCTATGAAGTTTTTCATTAAAACCTCACAAATTGTTCTTTAAAAATGCTAGATCAGAATTTTAAAAAGGGGTAAGCAAGGAAATTTAGGTATAAATACTCAGTATTAGTGTATCAAATTAAGGAGTAATACGCACAAAATTACCTCGAAAAACGGAGAGAAATGAAAAAAGCAATCAATTATTGTATAAAAAAACTCAGTAATTATTACTAGGTACTATTTTTGCTAGAGAAACTACATACGCAATACACTTCTTTTGATTAAAGCATATCACTTTCCTTTTCTACTTTTTCCTCTGATCGCAATAATCTACTCTCAATTTCTGGAAAGAATAAAAATTTAGAATCTCGCTAATAATAAATATGTGATAAAACCCAGAAGGATTTTCACATACATTATCCAATACTGTGCCTAAAAACACCAACCTATTAAAATTTAATTAAAGCAATACGCTATTTCGTATCTGCACTGGGCATAAACGATTGCATAATCTCTCGATAAATTTCAACTAAAATAGGGGTTGAGTTACTAAATATCGTCTTACAAGTTGGCTTTACACACTATTTCTTAGCCTTATATAGTGTATCAATTTGACCTAATTCAGGTCTGCATCTACAATATTTTACCTATAACCAGCGGGTCCTAAGCAATTGTTTACTACCATAAAAAAGCTCAAACACCAAATTTAAAACTGTATTATATAATTTATCAAAATATTTATTGGCAACCATTTAGAATACCGGGATCGACGCGTTTATAAATTTGGATGTTACTACAAAGAATCCAGCCTCTAATTTTTGTTATATCTGTTAAACTTCTAATTTAGAGTTTATCAACCTTTGCCGAAGGCTAAAGATAAATACATCATAGATTGTATTTTATCAAGGATACCTGAATGGTATTATGGAAAAAAGATGTGATTTTTTTTTAGAAAAAAATTTAAGGGATTTCTTTGACTATAAGAAAAATCCTTATCAATAATGAGAATTTTCCCTATTACAGTTGATGACTTGTGGTAGCTCCTCAAGCTGTTCAATGAGTGAGTAATGATGAGTAAATTTGAGAAAATAACGCTTACGGCAAACCCTTCATTGCAAACTTACTAACATACTTTCCAAAATTTATTTGCAGAAAACACCTATTTAGGTCCATTTTATTACATGTGTCATGCAATACCCAAAAGCGACCCGAACCTTTAGTTGAAAGCATATTTCCGCCTTCAATATTTCAAGCCCAAAACACCCCTCTGGTACCTCAAATTTGGCGAGTCGAAATTTTCGCCATTACTTTGCAAACGTAATCACTAAGCAACAATCACAAAACAAAAATTCAATGCTTAATCAAGTTGATTTACAGTTTCAGAAACGATTTTAACAGTTTTTTTACATCAAACATTACATTCGTTTCAAACGCTAAATTGCAAAGAAAATTGAATTGACTTGAACAGTTTTAGTTATCATTGCTTAAATAAATTACACTTATTTCAAATTATTTTTTCAAATATCAAAGCCTATTAAAATTATGAGATTCACTGTATCTGTTTTCGCACTTGTATGTCTTTTCTTCGTTGCCACACTATCTAGCCACGCATCTAACGGTAAAAAGCCTAGAAAAAGAAAAAAAGTAAGAACTTATAAACTGAATTCATCAGTAAAAGACTTTAAATTGATCAATGCTGCTGATGGCAAAATGGTTGCTTTAAGTAACCCTGAATATGCTTCTGCCAAAGGTTTTATTTTGATCTTCCTAAGCAATAGCTGTCCTACTACTCAATTGTATACTGAGCGTTTGATTGCATTGCAAGAAAAATATGCCCACAAAGGATACCCAGTCATTGCCATCAACCCTTACAACTCGGTATTTCACCCCAAAGAAAGCCTAGAAGCAGCTAGTAAAGTGGCAGCTCGTAAGCAATTTAACTTTCCTTACTTGGTAAATGGTCACAAAATAGCTCAGAAGTTTGGTGCCGTAAAAACCCCTCAGGTATTTGTATTGCAGCGAAGTGGCAAGCGTTTAAAAATCAGATACACTGGTGCCATTGACAATAAGCCAAGATTGCCAAAATATAACAACACTCGTTACACTGAGCGTGCCGTAAATCAACTCATCGGAGGTCGCAGAGTACACAGAAAAACAACTCGTCCTTTGGGTACTAGAATTGACTACTACACCCCAGCTAAGTTTGACGATATGACTTCTCGCAAGTAATCTTAGTTCAGAAAAGAACAAACGCTCCCCTCTCAGGAGCAAAAAACAGGGAGTCTAGGAACTCTCACAATTTTAAAAGGTGTTATGAAGTTGTTTAAAGTTTCATCATCAAGTATCAAATTTTAAGCAACTTCATATTAACACAAACCCACTCTTTCTATTATCCGCATCTCAATTGTTATTTCACCGATTCTGATTTTTCATCAACAATTCATTGACCACTTCGGTCGTTTGCTCATTCAATAAATCAAACATTTCTTTTTCAAGTTGCGCAAAAGTTGCTTTCTCAAAGGTTTGTCTAATTTGCTTTTGTTTCAACAAACTGATCTGATCACAAATTGCCACCAATGACTCGAAGATATGAGAAGTGATCAAAATGGTTTTCCCCTGTTGAGCTAGTTTGCGCAAAATAATTTGAATCTTACTGTAACTCTCCACATCTACCCCATTGTAGGGCTCGTCTAAAATAAGTACCGGCCGATCGAGAGCCAATACTCCCAAAAATGCCAATTTTTTCTTCATTCCGGTAGAGTAGTTATCTACCAACTTGTTCAAGGGCAAATCAAACAAACGATTCCATTGCGCAATATCAAAAGCAGGGTTTTTCATTTGAAACAAACGAAGGTATTCATAGCCCGTTATTTTATGGTAAAAAAAGTTATGAGTCTCGAGAAATGCGATGTGCTTTTGGCTCACTGAACTTCCTTTCCAGGATATGGTCCCCCCAACACGTGGGATGCTCCCATACAAGGCTTTCAAAAAAGTGGTTTTCCCTGAACCATTGAGTCCCACAATGCCATGAATCTTACCTGGCAGTAAGGTAAGTGAAAGATTTTCAATTACTTGTACCCCTTTTTGGTGGCTCACGGTGAAGTCTTGAATTGCTAACATTTGCTAAAAAAAATTATTTTAATATTGCTTATTTTTTAAATCACTTCCTGATCTCAAAAGCCGTACTTTTGTATCAACAACACTATGAAAAAAGAAAGGTCAAAAGACCTGAGTACGTAACACTATGAATGCTATATCAGATACCTCTAAAATCAAAAACTTGCTTTTTTCGCCAGAAGAAAAAAACGTAATATTGGGTGTTTCTCTAGCCAAAAATCAAGGCTTACTGGAAGAACTCAAACCTGAACTACACAAAACAGTGCATCAGTTTTTATTCTCTGGTAACGAAGATCAAGTATGTCAGGCCTTGTATTTATCTCGCGCCCTTGACACTTATCCTCAATTTGCAAAACTCATCAACCCTACTATCCAAACCCTTTATAGTTGGTCGGTAGATTTTGATCAACTCAACCAAGAAGACAGTGACGACTATTGGGTGGATTTTCTCACTGACAAGCAACTCAATGCCTCGTTGATATACCATGCATCAAGGTCAGCAGTTGAGCAAACGCGTTTTCCCAGGGTTATAAAAAGGTTGACCTTTTTGGAAACCATTGATTTCAGTTGTCATAAAATCACCCATCTCCCGTCTTGGATTGGTACCTTCCAGCAGTTAAAAGTGCTGAATTTGTATGCCAACCGCATTGAGGTGCTCCCCACCGCGCTTACCCGATTACAAAAGTTGGAGGCTTTGCATTTGGCAGCCAATTGCCTGGAGACCATTCCTTATTTTTTGACCCAACTCCCTCAACTCAAAACACTGGATGTAGCCGATAATGGCATTCAGTCTATTCCTGCCTGGATTGCGGAAATGGAGGCATTGGAAAGTTTGATTTTATACACTTGCTGGGGTTCTTCGCCTGACCTGATCATTCCTGAGGAAATCGGACAAATGAAAAACCTGAAGTTGCTGAACCTCATGACGCATACTATAAAATTGCCCCAAAGCATTGGTGCGTTGTCTACATTGGAAACATTGAAAATAGGTGGTGGCAAATATCCCAACTCAATTCCGGAAACCATTACTCAACTGAAAAACCTTACCCATTTACAGCTAGATGGCGCCTTGCCTGAGTTTATTTTAGACGTTGCGGGAGCGTTTCCCAAACTACAGACCCTTTCTTTCAAAAATATTGAAGACTACCACCCTACTTCCCAGCAATTGGCCCAAATCAAGGCCAAAGTCCCCCAAGACTGTGAAGTCATTTATCATTATCATCATTGACTCATTTTGAATGTCGAATACTACATTTCTAATGAGCAGGCCATTCAGTATTCGTCATTCAATTTTTTGTATCCATGATGTAATTTTCCATATGATGCACTGCCCTTCGGTAATAGCGTATGACCCAGAAAACATTGATGAGAAAACTAAATGGAGGTAAGAAGGTAAATATGATGGCCAACCCCATCAATGTGTTGTTTTGGGTAAGTCGTTCGCCTGGATCGTAAGCCGCATACTTTGCCAAAACCGCCAATACAAGCCATAAACTCACAATCAGTCCGACAGTAGGTATCACAAACCATAGACGAGGATTGAACAACAAAAAACCGACCCACAAAGGAGCAGTAAACAACCCAAACAGTTTCAAGACTTGTTTGATTTTCCATTGGATCAATTCTCGAGCTGAGCTGGCCAATATCTCGACCATTTCTTTAGATTCGCAAACGAGGTAAAAAGAAGGAATCATCATTCCCAGCAAAAGGCTCACTACAGGAGCCACGGGAGCATACCAACAAAATAATAGCCCTAAAAACCAAATGGTGAATAAATGGATAAAGCGTTGTCTTATGCCTGCTATCCATTCAAAATGAAGCGAAGGTAGCCAGTGTTTGGTGTCCCACCAGTATTGCCTTTTGCCTTTTGACCTTCCCCAAAAACGAGGTAAATGGGGCAGTAAGATTACTTGTATGGACAGTGCCAATGCCCCCCACCAATATTGCTGTTGTAAATATAACCCTATGAAAGCCACCGATAAAATACCATATTCTATGGTATAGAGATGGGTATGTCGAATGGCGATGCTTTTCAAAAAACCGTCATCGGCACGTTGCAAGTGAATGCTCAATAATACAAACCCCCAAAATGCAGCTAAATAGTAGGGATTGTTCATCCAGAGTTCTAAAACAAAACGCGGCAAAAATATAACGGTGGTCAGTCCCAAAATCAGTGTTCTTACAAATCCTAATTCTTGCGAATAACGATATGCCTGACGTAACCTCAACAAAATAATGAATGAAAGCATAATACAAATGTAATCAATGCATTTAAATCTTATGTATTAATCACAATATTTTATTTTATCTATTGGTTTTCGATGGTGGACTGCTGGATCCAAATTCAAGAGTAGTCTATAGATTAATTGTATCCAATGACCTTTTTGTTTACTTTTAAGTTAGTTTGACTTTATCAATACTCCACAGTGATTTTACTCAGAGTTGGTGACTGATGATCAGTCGGTTCTGAATTTAAAAATTATTTAACTACGCGTTTAAGCGTACAACCCAAACCTTGGTAA
>ERZ1740067.2273-NODE-2273-length-11884-cov-7.802097_pt1 | contig 11884 bp, 12 predicted proteins | sample MGYA00581736_ERZ1740067 | MGnify/ENA primary metagenome ERZ1740067 (study PRJEB43018, sample SAMN04849236) | marine metagenome | isolation source: floating plastic debris | place: Pacific Ocean | collected 2008-08-27 | study: EMG produced TPA metagenomics... | reverse complement strand
AGTATGCTTGATCCGCTGCACCCTGCCAGTATGTCCTCGGCCAGGGTGGTGACCCGTTGGCCGAACAGCGACAGGCGCACCTCACCGCTGGACCGGATGAAGAGGTCGGTGCCCAGCTCCTATTCCAACTTGCGGATCTGGTTTGAGAGGCCCGATTGCGGGACGTTGCGCTGTTCGGCGGCACCGCTAAAGCTGCCCAGTTTCGCGACTGCGCGCACACATACGAGGTCTCGCAGGTTCATGTGGATGGTCCGCCGCGGATGTCAGCGCAAGGCCATGCGGGTCAGCGCGCAAGGTGAAGCGTGACACGCCGCCATGGGCGTGTTTCGGCACTCTGGTGCACGTGGAACGGGCAGCCTATTCGAAGTAGTCGGCGTGGGCTGCGTGAATATCGGCGATGGTGTCGTCGAGCCGGCTGAGGTGCTTGCGCACGGCGGCGCAGGCGGCGTCGGCATCCTTGCGTTTGAGCGCGGCGGCCATGGCGCGGTGATCGTCCCACAGCGCGTCTGCCTCATGCGCACGGCCAAGGCTGAGCACGCAGAGCCGGTCGACCTTGATTTTGGCCGCCTCGATGGTTTCGGAGGCCAGCGGGTGGCCCGCAAGCTCACAGAGCGAGGTGTGAAAGGCGTAATCCAGCGCGTGGAACTGTTCGGCGTCGGCGCTGTCGATGGCGGCGCGCTGGGCGGCGATGCTGTCGTCCAGCACCTTGGCGCGGGGGCCGTTCCAGACGGCGCAAGCGCTACGGATCACCTCAAGCTCGACCGACAGGCGCACGAAACGGGCATGGGCGATGCGCTGCATCGAAAAGCGCCGCACCTCGGTCGCCTTTTGCGGGCGGATCAGCAGCATGTCGAGGCTGGCCAGTCGGGAAAACGCGTCGCGCACCGGTTGGCGAGACACGCCAAAGCGTTTGGCGACCTCGCTTTCGGACAGTTTCGTGCCGGGCAACAGCCTGAGCGCCGTGATCTCCTGTTGCAGCCGGTCGAAGACGATGTCCGCCGCCGTCCGCCGTTCGAAGATTTCGGTCATTTCAAGCATATGTCGCCGTCACTCTGGTGTTGCCGGGCCGGGGTTGCACATTCGGACCCGTTTCGCGCGCCTTGTATGGGAAGTTCGCAAGAGACGCCACCATCTCGCCGCGGAGATTCCTGTACTTGACAAACTAGTATACTAGAATGTTAATGATGACAAATCATATGCGAGACCGGGCGTCAGAAAAACAACTGCACGGCACCGCATCAGGGAGGAGACCGCGACCGCCGCCATGCCGATGGCACGGCCGCGCGCGACCCCTACAGATATGGCCAAGGCCCGGTGCGCCGGGCGTCAGAGACGCAAAGCGGGGGGATCACATGGCAGACACGGGCGGGCGTACGCTGGACGGCAAGGTCGCCATCGTCACGGGCGGTGGGCGCGACATCGGGCGGGCCTGCGCGATGCGGCTGGCCGCTGCGGGTGCGGCGGTGACCATCAACTACCACAGCTCTGCCGAGGGCGCCGACAGCGCGGTGGCCGAGATCACGGATGCAGGCGGGCGCGCGCTGGCGATGCAGGGCGATATGACGTCGCAGCAGGATGTGGCCGGGCTGGTTGATCAGACCGTCGCCGCCTTTGGCGGACAGATCGACATCCTCGTGCATGTCACCGGCGGGCTGGTGGCGCGCAAGACGCTGGCCGAGATGGACATGGCGCACTGGCACAGGGTGATGGACCTGAACACCACATCATTCTTCCTCGCGGCCAAGGCGGTGTTGCCGCATATGCCCAAAGGCGGCTCAATCGTCGGGATCGCCAGTCAGGCGGGCCGGGATGGCGGCGGGGCCGGAGCGGTCGCCTATGGCGCGTCCAAGGGCGCGGTGATGACGATGACGCGGGGCATGGCCAAGGAACTGGGCCCCGACATCCGGGTGAATTCGGTCTGCCCCGGCATGATCGACACCGACTTCCACAACATCTTCTCGAAACCCGAGGTGCGCAGCCATGTGGCCGGCATCACGCCCCTGAAACGCGAAGGCACGTCCGAAGAGGTGGCCAATCTCGTCACCTTTCTGGCGTCGGACGAGGCGTCGTTCATCACCGGGACAAATATCGACATCAACGGCGGGCTGGTCTTTTCCTGACCGGCGCGCAGGCACGAAACGAACTGGGCATAAAACCATAGGGAGGACATCATGTACCAGAAATTCACCACCTCACTTCTCGGGGCTGCGACGGCGCTGTCGCTGCTGGCCGGGGCCGCGGCGGCAGAGACTTGGCGCGCGTGGAACATCCACAATGACGGGCATCCGAACACCGCCGCGATGGACAAGTTCTCGGAACTGGTTGCGGCCAAAACGGATGGCGAGATCACGGTGGACGTGTTCCACGGCGGTGTGCTGGGCTCGCAGCCCGACGCGCTGGAACAGGTCCGCATTGGGGCCATTGAAGTCGGCAATTTCAACCTCGGCCCCATCGGCCCGATGGTGAAGGAGGCGAACCTTGTGTCGCTGCCGTTCATCTTCAAGAGCGTGCCGCACATGTTCCGCGTGCTGGACGGCGAAGCGGGTGACATCATGGCGAGCGCCATGGCCGATGCCGGTGTGATGCCGCTGGCCTGGGTCGATGCCGGCGCGCGGTCGTTCTACAGTCAGAAGCCGATCAATACGCCTGCGGATGTCGCTGGCCTCAAGATCCGGGTGATGAACAACGACCTGTATACCGCGATGATTTCGGCCATGGGGGGCAACCCGTCGCCGATGGCATTCTCGGAAGTGCAGCAAGCGCTCAAGACCGGGGTCGTGGACGGGGCGGAAAACAACTTTCCCTCGTTCAAGAGTGTGGGCCACTATGAGGTCACCAGCCACTATTCGCTGTCCGAGCACCTGATCATCCCGGAATGCATCTGCGTGAACACGGCACGGTTCAACGCGCTGTCGCCCGAATTGCAGGGCGAGTTGCGGGCCGCCGCCGAAGAAGCGGCACTGTTCCAGCGCGAGCTGTGGGCGGTACAGTCCGAACAGGCGCGCAAGGACGTCGAGGCGGCTGGCATTCAGGTGAACGAGATCGCCGACAAGGTCCCGTTTCAGGAGGCGATGGCCGCGGTCTATGACGAATACCTGACCGCCAACCCGGACATGCGCACCCTCGTCGAGATTGCGCAATCCACCGAATGATCCGACTGTGCCAATGACAACAAGGCGTCCGGCCACCTGCCGGGCGCTTTTTCCAGGGGAGGGGAGCGGATGAGCGATGCGCCGGAGCGGCCTGCACTGTTGCGGGCCATGGACGCCGCTTTCGACGGGTTGTCGCGGGTCTGCATGATCCTTGCAGGCACAGCGCTGGTCATCATGACGGCCATATTCGCCTGGCTCGTCTTTGGCCGCTACGTGCTGAACGACACGCCCACCTGGGTGGAACAGGTGTCGCTGCTGCTGGTGATGGTCATCGCCTTTCTGGGGGCTGCGGTCGGCGTGCAGCAGGACACGCACCTGTCGGTCGTTCTGTTCCGCAGCATGGTGCCCGACCGCGTGCGCACCGTCTTTGTCGTGGTCACCGACCTGCTCATGGCGGGTTTTGGCGCGGCGATGTTCTGGTACGGCTGGGAGCTGACGCAGTTCAAGTGGAACACGCTGATCCCGCTGATCCAGTGGTCCGAAGGGTTGCGGTCGCTGCCGCTGACCGTGTGCGGCGCGCTGGTGTTCCTGTTCTCCGTCGGTCACCTGATCCGGCTGATCCTCGGCCGCGACGCCCGCGTCGATAGTATCGAGTAGCGCAGCATCATGGGCCTTTTTCTGTTACTCGGCGTCTTTGCCATTTGCGTCGTGATCGGCACGCCGGTCGCCTTTGCCCTGGGTATCGCGGCACTCGCTGCGTTCTGGCACGAGGGCTTGCCGCTGTTTGTGGTGTTTCAGCGGATCGTGTCGGGCATCAACGTCTTTTCGCTGATGGCGATCCCGTTTTTCATCTTTGCCGGAGAGCTGATGTTTCACGGTGGCATCGCGATGCGGCTGGTCAAGTTCGCGCAATCCGCGGTCGGTGCGGTGCGCGGGGGGCTGGGCATCGTCAACGTGTTTTCATCGATGCTGTTCGGCGGCATTTCGGGTTCGGCCATTGCGGATATCTCGGCGCTTGGCTCGATCCTGATCCCGGTGATGAAGGACAAGGGCTATGACGCCGACTATGCCGTCAACGTCACCGTGACCTCGTCAATAGCGGGCATCATCATTCCGCCCAGCCACAACATGATCATCTTTGCGCTGGCAACGGGCGGGGCGGTGTCGATCTCGAAACTGTTTCTGGCGGGTGTGGTGCCTGGGGTGCTGATGTGCATCTGCCTTGCGGTTGCGGCCTATCTGGTTGCCGTCAAGCGCGGCTATGAGGCAGAGAAATTCCCGGGCTTTGCCGCCCTGATCCTGACCTTTGCCAGCGCGATTCCCGGCCTGCTGACGGCGGTGATCATCGTGGGCGGGGTGCTGTCCGGGGTGTTCACGGTCACCGAATCCGGTGCGTTCGGGGCGATGTATGCGTTTATCGTGACGCTGCTGGTCTATCGCAGCATCACATGGGCCAAGTTCAAGCTGGCGGTGGTGCAGTCAGTGCGCACCACGTCGATGGTGATGATCCTGATCGCCTGTGCGGCGGCCTTTGCCTACATGCTCACCTTTTACCGCGTGCCCGACAAGACGGTGACGTTTCTGACCGGGCTGACGGACAATCCGATCCTGATCCTGCTGATGATCAACGCGGTGCTGCTGCTGCTGGGGATGATCATGGACATGGCGGCGCTGATCCTGATCTGCACGCCGATCTTTCTGCCCGTGATGTACGCGCTGGGGATCGACCCGGTGCAGTTCGGGATCATCCTGCTGGTCAATCTGGGGTTGGGCTTGTGCACGCCGCCCGTCGGGTCGTGCCTGTTTGTGGGCTGTGCCGTGGGCAAGTTGCCGATGGAAAAGGCGCTGCGCACGATCTGGCCGTTCTACATCGCCATTCTGGTGGCGTTGATGCTGATCACCTTTGTGCCCGCGATATCGATGACCCTGCCGAACCTGCTCGACTGACGCTCAGGCGGTGCCACGGACGGGGCGGTCGTTTTCGATGTTGAAGGTCATGCCGTCCAGAAGCTCTTCGAGATCGGGGCGCGCAGCGGGGCCGTTGGAGATGTCGACCAGCATCAGTGTCCCGTCTGGCCGGATGCCAAATGCGCCCGGCTCGGCAAAGCGCTGGTCGGTCTCGGCCTCGGACAACGGGTCGGAGACATAGAGGCCCAGGCCACGCATCTGGTCCTCGGTGAGCCCGTGGCACAGGTCGAAGTGCCAGCCGAACTCCGCCTTGTCCGCCAGCGCCTTGTCGGCGCTGTCGGCGGAGACCACTATGACGTCCATGACGCGGGTCCAGTCGGCGAGTGCCGCATTCAGCTTGTTGAGGAACCGCTTGCAGCGGGGGCAGTGCCGTCCGCGATAGACAAAGAGCATGGTCCAGCGGTCCTGTGTCCCGCCGATGGTGATCATGCGATCCGTTCCGGCGAGGGGCAGCTGCATCCGCGGTACGGCAGCGCCGACATCGGGCTTGGGTGAGGTCATGTTGTGCTCCGTTCGTTGGGGAGTGGGTTTAGCGGCACGCCCGCAAGCTGCGCCATATGCCAGGCAAGCGCGTGGTTGGAACTGAGCACGGGGATGCCGAGGGCGGTCTGCAACGGGCGCAGGATCGTCAGTGTCTGCAGGTTGGTGCAGGACAAAAACAGGCCGTCCATCGGGGTGCGGGCGGCGAGCCGTTCGGCGGCAGCGAAGGTGGCGGCGGGGTCGATCCGGGCCACGCGCGCCTCGGTGCTTTCGTTGAAGGAAAGGGTGTCGGGCACTGTGATGCCTGCGCCAGCAAAGGCGGCGAGCAGCGGCGCGGTGACCTGCGGCGCGTAGGGAGAGATCACCCCGACACGGGACAGGCCGAGCGACGCGATCTGCGCAAGCACAGCGGTGAGCGGATCGGTCACGGTGCGCGTGCCGATCCCGGCTGCAATTCGGTTACGTATGGAATTTGCGCCCAACTGCGCCGTGGCCGAGGTGCAGGCATATCCGATGACGTCAAAACCGGCCGCAGCAGGCAGCAGGGCAGCCGCATCGGTCAACCGGTCGCCCATGTCGTGGATGCTGTCGGGGTTGAGATCGTCGCCCGACTGAATGCGAGAAACGTGCAGTCGGGCGGCATCGGCGGGGAGCAGGGTGCGAAATTCCCGCTCGATCGTTTCGTCGACGCGCAGGACGATCAGGCCAAGGGCTGGCGTCGTCGGCTCCGTGGTGGTGTAGGGAGCGGTCATTGGATCACCGTGCCGTGTCGGGGTGCGCGGGGGGACAGCAGTTCTGCCCCGTCATCGCGCAGAACGATGTTTTCCTCGTGCACGAGGATAGTGTCGTCGGTGACATGGGCGGAGGGCTCCAGCGTCAGGACCATGCCCGCGCGCAATTCGGTCGTGTCCTTTGGCGTGAAGGAAGGCCATTCGGTCAGCGACAGGCCCAGCCCGTGACCGAGCCGCCCGCCACCGGCGCGCACCCCGTGCCGCGTCAGGGCGTCGGACAGGAGGCGGTGCACATCGCATGCGTGCATACCGGGACGTATGGTTTCCAGCGCGGTTTCCGTGGCCTGCCACAACGCGTCTTGGGTGCGGGCAAGGTCAGCCGACGGTGGGCCAAGGAAAAAGTTGCGGTCGAAGTCGCAGAAATAGCCGTCGCGCACTGCGCCTGTGTCCAGCATCAGCACATCGCCAGTGGCGAGCGGCGTAGCGGCGGCGGGGGAGATCACGTCGCCATAGCCGTGCGGCCCCGCAGCACCGGCCACGTAGCTCACCCAGTCGGCCCCTTCTTGCAGGAGCAGTGCCTGGAAGTCTCGGAAAACGCGGTCAAGCGGGGTGCCGGGGCCTGCAATCTCGGGCACACGGTCAAAGGCGCGCCCGGCGATGGTGCAGATGTCGCGCATTTTGGCGATCTCGTCCGCGCTCTTGATCTCGCGGGTGCGCTGGACCGGCGCGGTGCCGTCGACCAGTTCACGAGGCGCGAGGGCTGCGCACAGGCGGTGATAATCGGCCAGCGGCATGCGCAGATGCGTCTCAAGCCCCATGGGCAAACCAATGCGTGCGGCTTTGGGCGTGCAATCGCGCAGAGCGTCAGTGAGCAGGGTGATCCCGTCATCCACAGGGTCCGGCGCGTTCCATGTGCGGATGTCGGTGATCCAGGTGCGCTGCATCAGCGGTGCCCCGATGGCGGGGATCACGGCGATGGGCGCGCCTGTTGCAGGCACCAAGATGAACCACGGGCGCGCCGGGCTTTCCCAGAACCGGGTGAGAAAGCCCGTGACATAGAACACGTCCTGCGGCGTTGTTAGCAGAAGGGCATCCAGATCATGCGCCTGCATCTGCTCCTGAAGCCGTGCGGTGCGGTCGCGATATGTGTCGGCAGCAAAGATCAGCGACGGTTCAGCCATCCTCTGGCCCTTCGCTGAGGAAGGTGAGCACGCGTGTGTTCGGCGGCAAGTCCAGCCCCACGATCAGCGCAGCGAGGCCCGCGCCGCCCGACGGCGTCGTCGCAAGCCCGTGTTGCGCCAGTGTTGCAACACCTGCGGCGGCCTCCGCCTCGGTGATGGTGGCAAAGCTGTCGGCGTCGCGGGACAGGCCGGCCAGTGCGATGAGCGACGGGGTTTTGCAATCGAGCCGCCCCATAGAGGATACGGGTCCGTTCGTGGTGGTGAGCGCGCCGGCACGGATGCTTTCGATCAGGGCGGGGGCCACGTCCGGCTCCACCACGATGATCCGGGGCGCGTCGCCCCATGCGTGGCGGGCATGGGCGGCAACAGCGGCGGCGAGGCCGCCGACACCGGCTTGCAGCAGGATATGGGTGGGCGGCGCGGGTATCTGGCGCACGGCCTCAGCGGCCATCTGGGTGTAGCCCTCCATCACGCGGAGCGCGGGTTCGGTGTAGCCGTCCCACGAGCTGTCGGACAGCAGGCTCCAGCCATTGTCGGCGGCGGCCTGTTCGGCGGCGGCCATGCTGGCCTCGTAAGCCGCCCCTTCGCGCACCACCTGCGCGCCGTAACCGGCGAGGCGGTCGGCAAAGGCCTCGGGCACCGTGTCGGCGATGTAGATGACGGCCCGCGCGCCAAAGATGCGTGCCCCTGCGGCAACGGACAGGCCATGGTTGCCCGCGCTGGCTGTGACATAGGTGCGGCCTGTCAGGCGTTGATCCCAGTCGCCATGGCCCACGGCTTCGGCTTCGCGCGCGATGACGTGGGCCGCGCCGAGCGCTTTGAAGCTGCCAAGACCCATACGCCCACGTTCGTCCTTGATCCGGACAGACGCCACTCCGCAGGCCTGCGCCAGAGCGGGCACGTCCAGCAGCGGTGTTTCGGCATGGGCGGGGCAGAGCGCCAGCAGGCGCGCGACGCCTGCCGCATCAGCAATGGGGTGCGTCGCGTCCGGCAACAGCCCGGTGCCGCGCCATGGATTGTCCAGTGATTGGGGCACGCACGCCCTCCTGACCCGTGATCCGCTGCATTAAGCGCAGATGGGCAGGGGCGCGCAAGGTGCCACCGGCGCGGACGCCGGTGGCTGTGGTGTCAGGCAAAGGACACGCCGTCGTTGATCATCGGCAGAACACCCACGACCGGACCGGCCTGTGCGATGGCGTTGGCCAGGGCCGGGGCCGATGGGGGTGTGCCCGGTTCACCGATGCCGGTGGGCGGTTCGGCCGACGGGATGATATGCGTCTCGATCGCGCCGATGTCGCGCATCCGCAGGGGCTCGTAGTCGGGGAAATTGTACTGATCCACGACGCCACCGGTCAGCGTGATCTCGTCGCGCATGACGTGGCCGATGCCGTAGCCCACGCCGCCTTCGATCTGCGCCTTGATCACGTCCGGGTTCACCGCGATGCCGCAATCGACGGCGCATGTGACCTTTTCGATCTGTACGCCATCATCCGCGTTGCCGGAGATTTCGACGACCTCCGCGACAAAGCTGCCAAACGATTTGTGCACGGCAATGCCCTGCACCCGCCCCGCAGGTGCGTCGCCCCAGTTGCCCTTTTCCGCGGCAAGCCGCAGCACGGCGGCCTTGCGCTGCGCATCCGCGCTGTCGCCCAGATGGGCCAGCCGGAATTCAACCGGATCGCGGCCTGCGGCCTTGGCGGCCATATCCATCATGACTTCCATTGCGTAGGCGGTGTGGGTGTGGCCCACCGACCGCCACCAGAGCGTGCTGGTGGCCTTTTTCGTGTCGGTCAGGCCGACCGAGAAGCCGGGGATGGTGTAGGGCGTGTCCGACACCCCCTCGACCGAGGAATGGTCGACGCCGTCACGCACGGCAAAGGATTCAAACGGTGTGCCTTTCATGATCGACTGGCCTGCGATGCGGTGATCCCAGGCGACGATCTCGCCTTCCGCCGACAGGCCCACGCGGACCTTGTGGCCAAAGGCGGGCCGGTAATATCCGCCGCGCATGTCGTCCTCGCGGCTCCAGACCAGTTTGACGGGGCGGGTGCGGTCGGTGATCGCAAAGGCAAGCCCGGCCTCGACCTGGTAGTCCGCCGACGGGGTGGCGCGACGGCCAAAGGAGCCACCGCAGAGCATGGTGTTGATCCGCACCTTGTCCATCGGCAGCTCGAGGATTTGCGACAGCGCCATATGCGGCCCCGTCGGCATTTGCGCGCCGTCATGCAGGGTGATGCCACCATCGTCATTGGCCTCGATGGTGCAATTCAGCGGCTCGAGCGCCGCATGGGCGAGCAGGGGGAAGTAGAACGTCTGTTCGACCACCTGTGCGGCCTGATCCATCGGGCCGGGCTCGTTTTGCAGCACGTTGTATTCGGCGTCGGCATCCAGCGCGGCCATGATCTCGGCCTTGATCCGGGTGCTGTCGCGGGTCTCGGCGTTGGTCAGATCCCATTCGACGTTCAACGCATCGCGCGCCTGCATCGCGGCCCAGGTGTTTTCGGCATAGACGGCCACGGCTGCGTTGTTGGGCAGTGTCGCGGCGCGAATGAACCCCTTGATCGCCTGCGCATCCGTGTCGTCAAAGCTGGCCACGGTGCCGCCTGACTGGGGCGGACGGGCGAGCATGGCGACCATCTGGTTGGGCAGGTAGACATCCATGCCGAACATCGCCTCGCCGTTGCCCTTGATCTTGCTGTCGAGGCGGCGGATGTCCGGGTTGCCGATCAGCCGCCATTGCTCAGGCGTCTTGAGCGTGGGTTCGGCCGGGGCCTCCAGTGCTGCGGCTGCGGCCACGAACTGGCCCAGCGGTGCGGGATCGCCCGCGCCGGTTACCATGCCGTCCACGATATCCAGGTCGGCAGCGTTTGCACCTGTTGCGCTGGCGGCGGCGTCGAGGATCATCGCCCGGGCGGCAGCACCGGCAGTGCGATACTGCAGGAACGAGTTCGACATGGCGGTGGACCCGCCGGTGCCCTGAAACGGACCGAAGGCGAGGTTGTTGTAAATCTCGGGGTTGGACGGGGCGAATTCGTAATCGATCTGGTCCATGGTCACGCCGATTTCTTCGGCGATGAGGGTGGACAGGCCCGTGGCCGGCCCCTGACCCTTTTCGAAATGCTTGATGATCGCGATGACGCGACCGTCGGCCCCGATCTTGACGAATGGGTTGATCTGGGCGGCGTTGCCACCCGCGGCCAGTGCGCCATCAGGCCGAAGGCCGACGACGAGAACGGCACCAGCGGCAGCGGCGCCCTTGAGAAAACCTCGGCGGGATGTGTTCACATTCATGGCTCAGCCCTCCAGGATTTCGGATGCGCGCTGAATACCGGCGCGGATGCGTTGATAGGTGGCACAGCGGCAGGCATTGCCGTCCATGTAGTCATGGATGTCTTCGACCGATGGTTTCGGGTTTTCCGTCAGCAGACCCACGGCGGACATGATCTGGCCCGACTGGCAGTAGCCGCATTGAACAACGTCCAGCTCCATCCATGCTTGCTGGATCGCGGCACCTTCCTTCGTGTCGCCGATGGCTTCAATCGTGGTGATCTCGGCGCCTTCGACATCCTCGATATAGGTCTGGCAAGACCGGGTGGGGAAGCCGTCCACATGCACGGTGCAGGCCCCGCAGGACGCGACGCCGCAGCCGAATTTTGTGCCGGTCATCTTCAACTCGTCGCGGATCACCCACAGCAGGGGCGTTCCCGGTTCTGCGTCCACCTCGTGGTCGACGCCGTTCAACTTCAGTTTCAGGCTCATGGCTAAACTCCTGTTGGTGTCGGGCTGGGGGCGTGCATGGCCAGCGCCTGCACGTCTTGCGTTCTGCATATTAGATTAGACCTGCGCGGCGGCAGTGCGAGTCCAAAATCAACCGCCGCGCGAAAACCGCCAAGAATTGCCGGTGCTAGCGATTGAGAATGCGCCGCGCGTCCGGTCCGCGGAGGGCGGAGGCAAAGGTGTCGCCATCCTCCGGGCGCAGCAGCGTGCGCCGTCCGCCGACGGCATCGGGCAGGGCGACGGCACGGCGTGCGTTGAACAGCCCGTCGTAGCGGCCAAAGAACACCGCGCGGGTCTGTTGCAGCGGTGCGAGGTCCAGTTGCCGGGCAAAGCTGTGGCCGAGGCCCGCGATGCGGAACCCCGGCGCGGTGTCGATGGGTTCAAGGTACCCTTCGACGGCCAGCTGGTTCAGCGTCGTGTCGGGCCGGAAGCGCCCTTGCCGCAGGGTGCGCGCGATCAGGCTGGCGCCGTTGAACGCCCCGCGGAGCGACGCATACTGGCCCGCAATCAGGCGGCTGCCCGGTGGCGGCTGGACCAGCGTTTGCCCGATGCGCCAGCCGGTGACGGGGGCGCCGGTCACGGTGCCCGAGACGCTGTCTTCTGTGTCCGGCACAGGGCGGATCAGGCTGGTGCGCAGGCTGCCATCGGCTTGCCA
>ERZ1740067.2272-NODE-2272-length-11884-cov-8.657367_pt1 | contig 11884 bp, 14 predicted proteins | sample MGYA00581736_ERZ1740067 | MGnify/ENA primary metagenome ERZ1740067 (study PRJEB43018, sample SAMN04849236) | marine metagenome | isolation source: floating plastic debris | place: Pacific Ocean | collected 2008-08-27 | study: EMG produced TPA metagenomics... | reverse complement strand
TCCGCCGCAACGCGGGAATTCGCGGGCATGCGGCGGGGATCCGTCACAGCTTAAGAATCTCAGGCAGCGCCTCCAGAAGGGCACGTGCGCCCATGCCGACGCCACCTTTGGACCGGGCAGGTTGGGCAGATGCGGACCAGGCGTAGATGTCAAAATGCGCATACTGTGTGTCCCCGGCAAACCGTCTCAGGAACAACGCTGCCGTGATTGCCCCGGCAAACCCACCTTTCGGTGCGTTATCTAGATCCGCAATGCCCGGTTCAATCATCGCTTCATAGGGTTTGTGGAACGGCAAGCGCCAAACCGGATCGGCCACACGGTGCGCCGCCCCTTCGAGCGCGTGGCTAAAGTCCAGATCATCGCAGAAAAACGGGGCGAGATCGGCGCCCACAGCCACTCTTGCAGCACCGGTTAGCGTGGCCATGGACACCATCAGATCCGGCGCGTCCTCTGCGCCCAGCGCCAGAGCATCTGCCAAGACCAGACGGCCCTCGGCGTCGGTGTTGTTGATCTCAACTGTCTTGCCGTCTCGCGCGGTCAGAATATCGCCCGGACGGAAAGCGTTTCCGGCGACAGAGTTTTCCACAGCAGGGATCAGACCCCGCAATTGTACAGGCAGTTAAAGCGCCATGATCATATGCGCAAGACACAACACCGTGGCCGACCCACACAAATCCTTTTTCATCAGCCCCATGGAGCTGCCGGGCTTCAGATTGAGACCGCCAGTGTCAAAGCATACGCCCTTACCGACCAAGGTCAGCTTCCGCCCTAGGCTGCCCCAATGTATGTCAATAAGGCGAGGTGCTTGTTCAGCTGCGCGACCGACCGTATGGATCATCGGAAAATTCTGATCGAGAAGCGCCTCGCCGCGGATCACGTCAATCTTTGCGCCATGTTGTTTGGCAAGATCTGATGCGGCCGCTTCAAGATCAGCAGGTCCCATATCAGACGCAGGCGTGTTGATCAGATCGCGGGTCAGAAACTCACCTGCGGCAATGATTTGCAAACGCTCTGCGTCAACCGCGTCAGGCGCTACAAGCCGGGCCTTTGCGCCGGGTTGCTCGCGATACCGCGAATACCCGTAGCTTGCCAAAAGCCAGCCCAAGCTTTCGGTGCTCTGGGCGTCTTCGGCCAAGCCCTCCAAGCGATACGTGCCCTCAGGCAGAGACGCGGCAAGAGACGCCAAGTGAAAGCGACCGCGTTCCCGGGCAGATGCCGTCCCATACCCCGCCAGGATGGCGTGCAATCCGCCATCCTCCGCAGGCACCAAAACCGACGTCCCCAAAGCCGCTGAAAACCCCGAGGATCGCGCCCAGGCCGCCACACGGTCGGGCTGAGCCTCCAAATATGTCTCGAGATCTTGTTGTTCTATGACATGAACGACGATCGCATCGGAGTGAGGAGAGGCAAATTCTGGAGGCATGGGTGAGATCCTGACGGTGTTACCGGCCAACCTACGCCGTCGGGCGATGCCCGCAAGCCCCGTCTTGCCCTGGAACCCAGAAAAGCCGCCGAGGTATCAGATGTCCTGCATGTCCCACACTTCGGACAAGGAACTTTCACCAACACGCATCAACCGGGCCAGTGTGGCCGCCGTGGCCACCGGATCGCCGTTTTCCGCGCAGGTTTTTACGTCACGCGCCACCTTCGCCAGCACCGTAATCCCCAGCTGATCCGCAATGGCGCCCAGACCGCGCGCGTTCTTCCGCAGGTCGCCCCAGTTCCCGGATCGATAACTTGCTTCGATATGCGACAGTCGCGCGGCCATCTCTTCCAAGGCACGACACACGACGTCTTCCGCCGCATGCTGCCCGAGCTGCTTGTAGAGATCATGCAACCGATCGCTGTCCAGCATGACACGCTCACGCTGCTTTAAAGATGTCACGAGTTCCACAACTCACCCCGAATTACCGCACCCCCCAGTGCATAGATCAAATATGGGCACGTGAGGTTTTCAAATAGTTGCCGTCAAAACAGAAAGTTCATCGAATTCTCTGAAATTTTGCCGATCCTCGTATCGCGGCTCAGGGCCCAGGACGGCCTGAAAATGGCGCTTTTGAAGGGCGCCGATGAGAAATCGCGCAAGACACTCCGTTTTCGCTTCCCTTCTGCTCCGCTCTTTCAGATAACGCCGAACATTTACGGAAGGTGCGCGAAAATGTCAGAGATTCTTGCACTTGCGGCCGACAATCTGATGTCGCCCATCGTGCTGAGCTTCGCATTGGGGTTGGCCGCGTCCCTAGCCCGATCCGATCTCACATTCCCCGAAGCTGCCGCCAAAGCTATTTCTCTCTACCTGCTGTTTGCCATCGGGTTCAAAGGCGGCGTGAGCGTGGCCGACCATGGCGTTGACGTTACGCTGGGGCTGTCATTGCTGGCGGGCGTGGTGCTTTCCGCGACACTCCCGTTTGTGGCATTCATGCTGCTCAGGCTGTTATCGGGCATGGATCGCCTCAATGCCGCCGCCGTTGCCGGACACTACGGCTCTATCTCCATCGTCACCTTTGTTGCGGCAACCTCTGTTCTCGAAGGGCGGGGCATATCATCAGAAGGCTACATGGTCGCGGTCGCGGCCGCGATGGAGGCGCCCGCCATTCTGTCCGCCCTGTGGCTCGTGACGCGCGGGGAAAAAGGCGGGCGTATGGACAGCCAGCTTTGGCGCGAAATACTGCTCAACGGCTCGATTGTGTTGCTTGTTGGAGCATTTTTTATTGGGTGGATCACCGGAAAAGAAGGGCTGGAGGAAATCGACAGCTTCATCGTGGCGCCCTTCAAAGGCGTGCTGTGCCTCTTTCTTCTGGATATGGGCCTCGTGGCCGGACGTGGCATGCGCCGGGGGCGCAAGGCGCTTGGCCCGGGCAGCCTGGCATTTGGAATTTTCATGCCAATCATTGGAAGCATTTTCGGGCTCGTCGCGGCGTTGGCACTTGGCCTCTCGACAGGCGGCGCGCTGCTTTTGATGACGCTCTCGGCATCGGCCAGCTATATCGCTGTGCCTGCTGCTATGCGTGTGGCCTTGCCCGAAGCGAACCCATCGATCTATCTCACCCTGTCTCTCGGGGTGACCTTTCCGTTCAATCTGACGATTGGCATTCCGCTTTATTTGACGGTCGCGCAAGCGATGACTGGAGGCTGACATGCAAACCCATGATGCGAAACGCGTGGAGATCACCATTGAACGGGCGATGCAGTCTCGATTGACAAACGCCCTGCAGGAGGCCGGTGTGACGGGGTATACGATTCTGCCGGTTTATGGCGGGTCTGGTCGGTCCGGGGAATGGGAAAGGTCGGGCGATGTCACACGCGGCTCCGGGATGGTGCAGGTGGTGTGCATGATCCGTCCAGAACGGCTCGATGAACTCCTTGATGCAGCGTTTGCTGTGGTCGAAAACCACATTGGTGTGGTGTCCGTCGTGGATTGTCAGGTGCTGCGGGCGGAACGCTTCTAAATCTCAGTTTAACGCTTTCGTAACCATGACAATGCTTGATGAGCGTCATGGAATGGATAGATGTGAAACTGCATCCTGAGCTTGCTGACGCGGCTCATCGGATGGCGCGGGAGCGAGACGTAAGTGTAGGACAGTTGGTTCGTGACCTTCTCGCGCAAGAGATCTCAAGGGCGAAACGGGCGAGGCCGCCCGTCAGGGCGGAAGAGCAGCTCGTCGCTCCCTTGCGGGCGCGCCTCGCAGAGGACCTCGCTCACGCCAAAAGCTGGAATGATTTGGACCGACGGCTGAGAGCCAAAGGATACCAACTCATTGCCTCCGGGGGCGGCCTTGCGCTGCATCAACAATCAACAGGGCGGAGAGTGTGTAAAGCCTCTGAGCTGGGGTTCAGCTACAGCAAGCTTGCAACCAGAATTGGAGCCCCGTCTCCCGGCCACCCGCATGCCTACCTGGCACAGAGGTTCACACAAATCCCAATGCACGGAGCCTTGCAGCCCCAGAGCCCTGCAAGATCGTCGGTGACATCCGCGCAAGCGCGCGACATTACCGACGATTTCGATGTGATCGAACCGTTTTAGGCGGGCTCAAGACCCTTCTTGAGGACCCGATTGCCGAGCGTCTCGGCGATCTGCACGGCGTTCAAAGCGGCACCTTTGCGCAGGTTATCTGACACACACCACAGGTTCAGCCCGTTCTCGATCGTGCTGTCTTGGCGGATGCGGCTGATGAATGTCGCGTAATCGCCCACACACTCAATCGGCGTCACGTAACCGCCCGCCTCACGCTTATCGATGACCATGATGCCCGGCGCCTCTCGCAGGATGTCACGAGCTTCATCTTCGTCGAGGAAATCCTCAAACTCGATGTTCACAGCCTCGGAGTGGCCGACAAAAACGGGCACGCGCACGCATGTGGCAGTGACCTTGATTGACGGATCCACGATCTTTTTGGTCTCCGCCACCATCTTCCACTCTTCTTTGGTTGAGCCATCCTCCATGAAGGTGTCGATGTGGGGAATGACGTTGAACGCGATCTGCTTTTGGAACTTGTTGGGCTCCACCTCAGTGGTCGGATTGTAGACGGCTTTGGTCTGGTCCCAGAGCTCATCCATGCCGTCTTTGCCGGCACCCGAGACGGATTGATAGGTGGACACCACGACGCGCTTGATCTTCGCGCGATCATGCAGTGGCTTCAGGGCCACCACCATCTGAGCGGTGGAACAATTTGGGTTCGCGATGATGTTCTTCTTGGCGTATTTCTCCACCGCTTCCGGATTCACCTCTGGCACCACCAGCGGCACTTCGGGATCATAGCGATAAAGCGAAGAGTTATCGATCACCACACACCCGGCAGCAGCCGCCTTGGGCGCATAGATCTTCGTGGCGTCAGAACCGATGGCAAAGAGCGCGATGTCCCAACCAGTGAAATCAAACGTGTCGATATCTTTCGTCGTCAGCGTCTTCTCACCAAACGTGACCTCTGTACCCAAAGAGCGGCGCGAGGCCAGAGCGGCAAGCTCATCCACAGGAAACCGGCGCTCGGCCAGGATGCTCAGCATTTCACGGCCCACATTGCCTGTGGCACCGGCGACGACGACTTTGTATCCCATTTTAAGATTCTCCAATATCGGGACGTTCCCGAGGCGCGTCATACTCCCAACACCGGTGCGGGGAAAGACCTATCTCAGGTCGTAGCGTCGCGGCTGAAGAGGTAAATCGCGCAGCCAACCAGAAGCGTGAGCCCGAACAACGCAAAAAGTGCGGCATATGCCGAAACCGCTCCAGACGCGGCAAAGACGGCGCTGTGCAGAGATCCAGAGGCGAATTGCAAGAGCCCCACACCGCCAATGCCAAAGAGGTTCATCAGCGTCACCCCGCGCCCAGCCAGTGCCGGGGGAAAGAAGGCTCTTGCATGGGCGATGATCACGGGGAACGTGGCACCAAAGAAACCCAAGGCCGCGCAGAGCGCGATCGCCAAGACGGCGCTGGAGTGCACAGTAGCCGCGAGGCACAGGATAGACGCCGCACAGACCAGATTTCCCAAAAGCACGACCCACTTGCGCGTACCGAAAAGCCGATCCAGCGGGCCGTAGGCGAAGGTGCCAAGGATCATGGCGACGCCCATCACCAACGTCGCCTGGCCAACCTGAGCGGTGGTCAGGCCGTGCACATCGATCAGATAGGGCCCCATCCACAGACCACGGATTGCAGCGGAGGGGGCATAGGCCACGATCATCATGGGGAAGATGGTCCAAAGCACCGGCATGCGCAGCAGGTCGAGTAGGGAACCCTCCTGTGCGTCGGAGGCCGGCGCGGGATCGCGCACTGTCAGGTAGATCCCGATGGCCACAGCGATAGACAGGCATGCGAGCCAGACAAGGCTCAGACGCCATCCGAAGAGCTCAGTCGCCAGCGCCATCGGGTAGGAGGCCACCAGATTGCCTAAGGATCCAACTCCCAGCATGAGAGCCGCCAGCGTAGCGAATTGAACGGGCGGAAACTCACGCGCGAAGATAAAGTAAGAGGCCATGAGTACAGGCGAGCAGCCGACGCCGATAAGCATCATTGCAACATTGATGTGCGCAGGTTGAGTCGCCGCCGCAAAGAGCAATGCACCGCAGCCCCCGCCCAAGAAAAGCAGGACAGAGGCCGTGCGCCGTGGGCCTATTCGATCAAGCGCCCAGCCAACCGGGATTTGCATCGCTGCAAAGGCCAGGAACCACAGCCCGGACGCAACAGCAAGATCATCCGCCGTTGCACCAATGTCTCGGCCAAGGACTTCCGTGAGCACGGCCAAAAACGCGCGATAAAACTGGCTCAACACGTAGCCAATGCACAAAACCGAAAGGCCTAGGCGCATGTCATCTTCAGGTCTTGGGCTGTGTCGACGTCTTGCAATCTGTCCACCAGAGCGATCCGGGCATCGGGAAGGCTGGCCGCCGTGTCTGACAAAGCGTATTCGCTCGACCACCGGACATCTCGAAAAAGAGAGGACGGCACGCGACCGGATCGTTTCAATCCAACCAACCAATATCCACCATCCGGGGCCGGGCCGAAAACGGCATCATGGTTGCCCAGAGCGTTGAACGCTTGGGCCACATGGGCACGCGTCACGCCGGGAATGTCGCCACCGATGATGCAGACGGGCCCGGGCGGCAGGCCTCGCATCAAGCGGCCCATCCGATCGCCAAGATCGCCCGGACCTTGCGATATGCGCGCCAGATGCAAAGGCCAGCCGCGAAACATGAGACCTGCGCGATCAGGCGCTACGGCCAGCACGACTCGCCAGCGGGGATCTTCTATCCGACGCAAAAGGGAGGTGACCTGATGGCGAAACCACCATGCAGCGCTCGTCATGCCAATGTCGCGCCCCAATCGTGTTTTCACCCGGCCAGCCTGCGGGACCTTGAGCATGACCACCAGTTTTGCACGGCTCAAAGCGCGCGTTCCATCATGCGGTGCGGGATATTGGCATCGAGAAACTCAGGGCCGAACGCAACAAAACCCAGCTTCTCGTAAAAACCCAACGCATTGGTTTGTGCGCCCAATGCCGCGCGGGTCACATTTGGGATCGTGCTCAAATGCGCCAGGCAGGCATCGATCAAGGCCTGCCCAAGCCCAGTGCCGCGGTGGTCTTTCAAGACGCACACGCGGCCAATCTTGCCTGTGGATCCATCGACTAAGATGCGTGCGCAGCCCAATGGCACCCCGTTGTCTTGCGCCAGTATGTGATGCGCGACGTCATCCTTGCCGTCCCGCTCATCAGCCTCTGATACATTCTGCTCGATCATGAAGACCACGCGACGCAGCTCCAGACAAGCCACCAGATCCGTTGTCGGTCCAACCTCCAGCGTCATACGAAATAGTCCTTCAAGATGCGCGTATAGATGGCCTTCAACTGATGCACCTGGGCGATCTCAACGCGCTCGTCCACCTGATGCATGGTCTGCCCAACAAGGCCGAACTCCACCACTGGGCAGTGGTTTTTCACAAATCTCGCATCAGATGTCCCGCCGGATGTGGAGAGCTGAGGCACCACCCCCGTCTCCGCTTCGACCGCGCCCGCCACAAGATCAGACAGTGGGCCTGGCGGCGTGATGAAGCTCTCACCAGAGACCTTCACCTTCATCTCAGCGGCCACGCCAAACGCATCAGAGATCTGATCAAGCTCGCGCTGCAACCACTCCGACAAAGACGCACTGCTATGGGTGTCATTGAAGCGGATATTGACGGTCGCCCGGCAGGTCGCGGGAATGACATTGGTTGTCTCATTGCCCGTCTCAATGCTGACGACAGCCAGGGATGAGGGATCAAAGTGATCCGTGCCCTCATCCAACACGTGCGACGACAGGCGGTCCACCAATCGCGCCATGGCGGGCAGAGGATTTTTGGCCCGATGTGGGTAGGCGGAGTGACCTTGCACGCCAGTGACCGTGATCCACGCTGACATGGACCCGCGCCGCCCAATCTTCATCATCTCGCCCATGTGATTTGGGCAAGTCGGCTCACCGACAAGGCAGACATCCATCTTCTCGCCCTGTACATCCATCCAGTCGAGAAGCGCGACCGTGCCATCGAGGGCGTCGCCTTCTTCATCGCCCGTGATCGTCAGGATCAGCGCGCCATCCTCTGGCGGGGTGTCTGACACAAAATCCACAGCCGCCGCCACGAAAGCCGCCACGGCTGATTTCATGTCTGTCGCCCCTCGGCCCCAGATCATGCCATCGCGGATGTCGGCCGCGAAAGGCGGCACGCTCCAGGCCGCTTCGTCCCCCGCAGGCACCACGTCTGTATGGCCGTTGAAACCAAAGCTGCGTGCCGCATCTGGCCTGCCCCAGCGCGCAAAGAGATTGGACACCTCGCCACGATCCACCCGCGTACACTCAAAGCCCGCTTGACCGAGAAGACTTTCCAGCAAGACCAAGGCGCCGCCTTCTTCGGGGGTGACGGATGGACAGCGGATCAAATCAGCCGTCAACGCAGCAGGATCCATCTTGTTCGGCATCACACCCCCCATTATTCGAAGCCGCTATCCCCTACACGATAATTCCCGCGCGGTGAATAAGGCTTAACAGGCACACCCTAATCTGCTATCGACAACATCAACAAATGACCCGAGGCAGGGCACTTTCGGCCAAAAAGGCCGTTGATCGAGTGGATAAGATCGAGCAGATGATCTGATATCCAGGTGGAGCGCGAAAGCCCCGCCACGATTGCGACTTGGCCTCGGAATAGAGAGGCGGGTTTTGATGGCTCCTTGTTCAGCGTTGGCGCGCGTGCGTGGCCTTACGGCCATGAGCAGAGGGCGCGCATGCGTGTGCAGGCCTGCGCTTGGGATGCAGATCTCATGAGCTGGATCGGCGCTTGCACACGGCACAAGGGCTGGTTTCATCAACCGGATTCTGATCATATTTCGCTGGATCCGCGCCACCCCCGCGTAGAGCTTTTGCCTCAAGGCACATTGACGATTGAAGCGCGCGTGACGCCTGAAAACCGTCCGCAAACGCTCTTGTCCTTCGAGCGGTGCTTTCCCTGGCCCGGACAGTTTTCTTTGCAGGTATTGCCGGGCGGCAGTGTTGTCATGATCGAGGCGCAGGGCCGGGATACCATGAGCGCTGTTCTGCCCTGCCCCTATGTGGACAGAACGGATATTGTACGCCTGTCCTACAGCTGGAACGCGCTTGAAGGGTTCGCACGGCTTGCCATTGAACGGCCAGAGCCGGACAGCTTGCACATGGTGCATCTCGACAACGCACGCCCCATGATCCTGACAGATCTGCGCAGTCTGATGACCAGGCCACATCTGACGGAAATTGACGCAGATGTCATGCAGATCGGTTTGTCAGACAGTATCGAACCGGTGGGCCCACGCCCCGGTCTTCTGCCGCAATCTCCAATCATGACGGACCAAGGAGAGCGGTTCATCCATACGCTCAAACGGGGGGATCTTGTACGAGCAGCGACGGGTGATCTTGTCCCTGTTCTGCACGTGATCCGAAACGAAGTACCCGCCCAGGGCGTGTTCCGGCCCGTTTGCCTGCGTGCCGGATATTTTGGATTGAAGCGCGATCTGGTTGTTTCCGCTGATCAACGGGTCGTCATGCACGGATCCGATGTCGAATACATGTTCGGGCACGAGGCCGTCGCCGTTCCCGCGCGCCACCTGATCAACGACAGATCCGCCACGTATGTTGACGGGCCTGCAAGCCTCGCGCTCTATCAATTGATCTTGCCCAACCATGAGGCGATTTTGGCGTCCGGCTGTCCTTTGGAGAGCATGTATATCGGGCGCATCAGGCGTCATCCGGAACGGTTGTCCGCCAGCGTGCTGAGCCATATCGACAGATCCCTGCTGCCCGAACATGCGCGGCCTGTATCGCCTGTCTTGAAGCCGTTCGAAGCCATCTCATTGGCCAGCGCGCGCGCGGCCTAGTCGTCAAAAAACGGTGTCACCTGCGCCACGATAACGGCGTTCTCATCAAGCGCGCGCTGCATCAGGACGCGCTCTTCATCCGAGATATCGTGGCCTTCGGCCTCTCGCTCCGACAGCGTGCCATAGCCCGAGACATCCAGAGGCGCCGTATCCGCCTGTTTCAGGATCGCGACGGTTTCCCTCACGGCCTCAGCCTCGTCAACGCCACTGGCATAGACCATTAGTGCCGCGCCCGTAGCGCCATCGGGCAAACCGTCTCCCGCCTTGCGTCCGATCTCCACCAGCAGGGTGTAGACGTCATGTTGTCGTTTGGCTTTGGTCATATCCCGGCCATACGGCGCGGCCTGAGGGCGGTCAAGGATGCGCGCTGAGTTCCAAAGCATTTGGTGGCGCAGACCAGCATAGGTTGCGGACGCAACAACTGTGCACACTGCAAAAACTGAAATGGCGATCATGGCTTTCCTCGTTCACTCCCACAGTCTTTTTATGGGAGTGATACGATGGTCCAAAAGCGATCCGTCGCTCAGCCCTACAATGGATCAGTCGCGCAGAAGTTCGTTGATGCCGGTCTTGGAGCGGGTCTTCTCGTCCACGCGCTTCACGATCACAGCGCAGTAAAGGCTGATGTTGTTTTTCGTCGGCATGGATCCTGCGACAACGACCGAATAGGGCGGCACCTCTCCATAGGTGACCTCTCCGGTTTCGCGATCCACGATCTTGGTGGATTTGCCGATGAAGACGCCCATGCCAAGCGCAGATCCTTCGCGCACGATGCAGCCCTCAACAACCTCTGAACGCGCCCCAATGAAACAGTTGTCCTCGATGATGGTCGGCCCCGCCTGCATCGGCTCCAGCACGCCACCGATGCCGACACCGCCGGACAGGTGCACATTTTTGCCAATCTGGGCACACGATCCCACTGTGGCCCAAGTATCGACCATTGAGCCCTCATCCACGTAAGCACCAAGGTTCACGAAGGACGGCATCAAGACGACGCCAGGTGCGATAAAGGCGGATTTGCGAACAACGCAGTTGGGCACGGCACGGAAACCGGCCGCTTTCCACTGATTGTCGCCCCAGCCTTTGAACTTGCTATCGACCTTGTCCCACCAGCCACCGGCTTGCGGCCCGCCGTCTTGCTTTTCCATATCCTAGATGCGGCACCCCAGCAGCACGGCTTTCTTGGCCCACTGGTTCACGTGCCAATCGCCGCTCACCATGCGCTCGGCACCCCGTAGGCTGCCGCTATCGAGTGCATTGAGCGTGTCTTCAATCGCGTCTCGCGTCTCACCCGTGGTGGATGGCGCAATGGTATCGCGCGCCTCCCAGGCGGTCTCGATTGCGGTTTCCAGCTGCGCGTTCGACATGGGGTGCCCTCCAGTTCAAAATCGTCCCGGCTATAAGGGCTGAAAGCCGGGCGCGCAATGCGGAGATGGCGGGTGCTAGGCCAAAGGATCAGGCGTGATGTTACCGCCGCAGATCAAAACCGCGACGCGTTCGTCCGGCGCCGGTTTGTATGCACCAGAGGTCAGCGCGGCCATGGCAGCGGCCCCTGCCGGTTCGGTGAGGATGCGGGACTCCCGCCAAAGCAGGTTTTGCGCCTCGATGATCTCATCATCCGAGACCAGAATGCTTTGGATACTCTGCGCCTGCGCTAAGCCAAAACAAATATCCCCAATCTGGCGCGGGCCGAGCGCGTTCGCCGCAATGCCTCCAGCCTTTGTCTCAACGGGTTTGCCAGCCTTTAGAGCGTCGTGCAAAGACGGGCATTCCTCAGGCTCAATAGCTACAACCTGTCTGCGGCCATTTACCCAGGCAATCGCGCCCCCAATCAGGCCACCTCCGCCGACCGCGATCAAGACTGTGTCAGCTTCCAAGCCCTGCTCCTCCCATTCGAGCATGACGGTGCCCTGACCGGCCACCGTGGTGTTGAGATCGTAGGCATGGATCTGGATGGCGCCTGTTTCCGCTTCATAAGCCCGCGCCGCTTTCAACGCATCAAAGTA
>ERZ1740067.2271-NODE-2271-length-11885-cov-8.356551_pt1 | contig 11885 bp, 10 predicted proteins | sample MGYA00581736_ERZ1740067 | MGnify/ENA primary metagenome ERZ1740067 (study PRJEB43018, sample SAMN04849236) | marine metagenome | isolation source: floating plastic debris | place: Pacific Ocean | collected 2008-08-27 | study: EMG produced TPA metagenomics... | reverse complement strand
CTTTATCTCATCTCAACTCTATAACCAACGTATGAAGATACGCCCAACCTCAAAACAGTACAATCCAAGACAACTTATAGTGTTGGCCACTTAGCTCACTACATTAGTGATCTCTGAACTCGTTCATTTCTGCAGGCTAAGTGGCACGCAAGCGTACGTTGACGCAGTCTCGCCTTGGCGTTATGCATCCGTACGCTTGCTGTATCAGTGCCAGCAACAAACACGAGATAAAACGTTATGGAAGTTAAGTCTGCTCACACTCGACTGTTCGTATCCGATGTTGGCGCTTGCGCAGAATTTTATCGCGATGTCCTCAAGTTTGAGCCCGTAACCATTCAAATCGAAAAAGGCTACGCTGAATTCAAAATTGCCAATCTCCAGTTGTCTCTATTCAGCAAGCAGGAGATGGCTGCAATCTTAAGAACGACTGACAAGCCTACCGAGAGTAACAGCCAGGACAGTGTGGGGCTCATACTCAAAGTAGAAAACCTTGATGATATCTATCACGAACTTCGCCACGCCAATGTCGAGTTCGCCGAGCCGCCAACCCAGAATCAAGAATTTGCGCTAAAAGTTGCCTACTTTCGAGACCCTGCAGGGACGCTCATCGGCTTGTTTGAATCCATGATGTAGCGCCTTGCACCCGAAGTTTCTAAACTTCTACTTCCAAGGGATTCAACTTCTACTTCCAGGGACATAGACAGCCATAGGCGAGACCCACGTGGCACTGATCTCCGTAATTTCCCGAAACAAAGCATCGTGATGTAGCGGCTATGTTAGAGCTACGGACAGATCTCACCTTAAACGATTGTTTTCTGCGTATCTCACCTATGTAAAACGAACTCTATGACTCTTTCTCCGCAGCGCATGGGAAAACAAACTTCGACATCCTATTGCAGCGTTTGTGACGACCGACTTCTCCGTCATCTTCGAAAAAAACAGATATGTTGGTTCTGCCCAACTTGCCGGCAAGATATGCCTCATTGTAGTTCCGTGAGCGCACCCACCACATCTGCAGATGCACCCATACTCAAACCCATCATCACGCCGATGACCGTACCTTTGACTCGAAAGGCGGAGACAAAAATAATACAGACCAAAAGAATAAAGCGAGGCACAAGCCTCAGTCCTCATCCCAGACTGCTAATCCATTCCACTAGCATTCTGACACCGTAGCCTGTTGCACCGGGACTGTTGTAACCGTTTTCCTTATCCGTCCACACAGGGCCAGCAAGGTCAAAATGTGCCCAAGGTGTTTCTTTTACAAACTGCTTCAAAAAGAGCGCAGCGGTAATTGAGCCCCCTGCACGAGGTCCCGTATTTTTCATATCTGCAACAACTGACTTAAGCCCTTCAAAATACCGATCTTCCATCGGCATTTGCCAAATTTTCTCGCCCGAAAGGGTGGAGGCGGAAGATAGCGACTGTGTAAGTTCCTCGTTTTCGCTAAAGAGAGCCGCAATATCATCGCCTAGGGCAACCACACAAGCTCCCGTCAGCGTTGCCAAATCAACCATGGCATCGACACCGAGCTTATCTGCATACACCAGCGCATCTGCTAAGGTCAGTCGACCTTCTGCATCTGTGTTGTTGACCTCAATCGTTTTGCCATTTGAGGCGGTGAGGATATCGCCAGGGTGCATAGCATGGCCACTTACCATATTCTCTGTGGCAGCGCTGATGAAGTGCACTTCCACATCGGGCTTTATTTGACCGATGGCTTTGGCAGCACCGAGGACAGCAGCGGCCCCACCCATGTCGATCTTCATCATCTCAATACCTGAACCGCTGGGTTTGAGGTTGAGTCCACCCGAGTCAAAGGTCAATCCTTTACCAATGATGGCGACTTTGTACTTGGGTTCACCGTCCGGGGTGTAGGTCAAGTGAATAAATTTGGGCGGAAGATCTGAGGCTTGTGCAACACCTAAGTATGCACCCATGCCGAGCTGTTCGCACTGCTCGCGCTCTAGGACATCTAGCTTTAGGCCATAAGTTTGAGAAATCTCAGTAGCGGTATCAGCTAGCGTCTCAGGTGTGACGACGTTAGGCGGTGCAGCAACTAGCTCACGCGCCAAAATGACCCCGTCACACACTTGCTTAGCTTTTTCAATAGCAGCCTCTTCTCCCTTGAGGGAAAGCAAGGAAGTTTCGGTTAGTTCAACGGTGGCCTGTTCAGGTTCAGACTTAAAGCGATTGTCCTGGCTCGTTGCCAAAATCACCCCTTCTGTCAATGCTTGAGCCGTGAGAGAGGGGCTGTTATTCCAGGTTGGGAAGCTAATGCCGAGGGATTTTCCTTTTGCTTTTTTGGCAAGTCTGGCCGCGATCGCAGCGCCTTTGCGCAAGGACTCCAAAGTCATCGAGCCAGAACTACCTAGGCCCACCACACCAATCTTTTTGACCGATGAGTTTACACCGAGTCGAGTGACGGCCGTGGTTCCACCTTTGCCCGTGAACGCCTCTTCCTCTATCAACGTTTGTAGCAATCCACCAACGTTGTCGTTCACGTCTGACAAAATGCCTGTAAGCGGCAAAGACTCCTCTAAAAGGCCAATAACCAAGCAGTCGCCCTGCCAGCTGAGGCAAGATTGATCTGACGCTATAAAATCCATTCCCGATTCGCTTACTGTACTTCTTATTGTTCCGTTCTATAGTATCTACTGATTTTGCCGTTTTTCGTCCTACGTCTGGCGCAACTTTAACCACAGACACTTTCTTAACTGCGTCACTCTCGCATATTCCACATCACCATTGGGCGATTTATCTGCTAAAACTTCACAAGGATGTCCGTGAATTTGCCTGTCTCTTTGCCAGACGATTGAATCCCGCATGTTGAAAACGCTGAAAGATAAGTGGCCCATCATCGCACTGGTTGGGGTAAGCACAGTTTCCATTGCATTTGTCGTCACGCTGCTAAAAACGACCGATGCCTTTAAGTCACCAGAGCAGGCTGAAATTGGATCGATTCAGGCAGTGGACGACTCTCCAGTGTTAAGCCTGGCCAACCAGTCTGCTGCGCAACGGGAGGCTGCACTCACTGGCTTTGCACAGCGGATGAATGGCCTTGAGGGCGATCGCGCCCACTACATGCTTGCCACCGACTACATCAATCAAAACCAAGCTGATAAAGCGCTACCGCTTTTAGAAGGATTGGAAAGTAGCTACAAAGATCTTTCGGGCTATGTGCTGCTAAGACGCGGCCAAGCCCAAGCCGCAGCAGGGCAAACAGACGCTGCGATCGCCACTTGGACCCAGCTAACCCAGACCTATCCTGACGACCCAGCGGCCGCCGAGGCCCTCTACCAAATCGGGTTGTCCGCAGTGGAGCAACCTGCCAACAGTGCCCTGCCCAATTCCGAACCAGCGCCTTTGCCAGAAGCTTGGTCACAGCTAATCGAGGCTTTCCCCAGTCACCCGCTCAGTGTCAACGTTGCCTTTCGCCAAGCGGCTTCACTCGCCGCAAAAAATGCAGTAGCACTGCCGCTGCTAAAACAAGTTGCTTACCACGGGCTCGAGCATCCGCAATATACTCAAGCGCTCGATCGCCTTGTGAATGATTACAGCAGCGCGCTCACACCCGAGGACTGGGAAGCCATTGGGTTTGGCTACTGGGAAACTCAGAACTACGGGAAAGCGGGCGATGCCTATGCCAAAGCGCCGGGCTCACCACGCACTCAGTACCGAGCCGCTCGTGGCAAAGAACGGGGCGGGAAAGGGCGAGAGGCGGTAGTGATTTACCAGCTACTAGACAAAACATTTCCGACGCATCCAGAAACAGCTTCAGGGCTGCTGAATTTGGCCAATTTGCAAGATAATCAAGCTGCGATCGCAACCCTCGACAGCATCATTGAGCGCTTTCCTGATCGCGCTGCCGATGCCCTCGTCAAGCGAGCCGACATTCTAGATGAGCTCAAAAGCCCTGACTCTGCTCAGCAGGCAAGGGCTTCTATCCTCTCCCAATACCCATCCTCATCTGCCGCCGCTGAACTTCGATTCAAACAGGCCAGTGCCAATGCCAAAAAGGGAGACTATGACGCCGCTATTAGCTGGGCTCGTCAGCTGGTCGACGCTGCACCCCAAGATGATCTCGCTGCCGAAGCAGGCTTCTGGCTAGGCAAATGGACCCTCCGACGCAACCAGCCAGACGCAGCGCGCAAAGCCTTTGAACAAGTGGTGCGCAATCATCCAGAGTCGTATTACGCCTGGCGCTCAGCCATTTATCTAGACTGGAATGTTGGCAACTTCGACACCGTGCGGTCCTTCCAGCCCACACTCTCACTGCCCGAGCAGCGTACGCCTCTGCCTGCAGGCTCAGCTGCCCTCCAGGAGCTATATCTGCTCGGCCATAATCAAACGGCCTGGAACCATTGGCAAACCGAATTTATTGACCAAAAGCAGCCCACTGTAAGTGAGCAGTTTTCCGATGGACTGCTCCGGCTCGGCGTAGGCGATAACCTAGATGGCATCTTCATGGTCTCTAGCCTGTCCTGGCGAGAACTGCCCGACGAAATTGCCGAGTACGAGGCGCTCAGGCAAACTCCTGCTTTTTGGCAGGCAATTTATCCATTTCCTTATCCTGATCTGATTTTGGGCTGGGCAAAAGAACGTCAGATTAATCCGTTGCTGGTGACGGCCCTTGTACGCCAGGAATCTCGATTTCAGCCTGATATTCGATCTGTGGTTGGTGCGGTGGGGCTAATGCAGGTTATGCCAGAAACCGGTGCCTGGATTAGTGATCAGATTGGCCAGGAAAATTATTCGCTAACCCTGCCTGCAGACAACGTGAAATTTGGCACCTGGTATCTCGACTTCACGCACCGTCAGTATGGCAATAACTCGCTGTTTGCGGTTGCCAGCTACAACGCTGGCCCCGGAGCCGTAGCTGGTTGGATTGAAGAGAAAGAGTTTGCTAACGCCGACGAATTTGTTGAGCAAATTCCCTATCCCGAAACCAAAGGCTACGTAGAGTCTGTATTCGGTGGCTATTGGAACTATCTAAGGCTATACGACCCTGCCATTGCCGCTAAAATCAATGCTCTAAATTAATGCCTCCATAATTAGAGGCATCTCAAGCACAAATAGCCTGAAGCACAACGAATCAGCCTCATCAAGACTAGCCTGACTGGAATACAGTAGCCTGAAGGTATTTATACGACCCTCTACCCCAATCATTGCTACGATAGGTAAACCTACGTAGTAAGATCGGGCGTACCCATTCGTTCGCAATTACAGCAGCTATAGCCGTTAGGTTCGTGGAGTATCGTGACTAAATTTAGTGCCGCACAGCAAAGTCAACTCGCGCAGATTGGCGCTTTTTTACGTGAACACCGTGAAAAGCAGGGTAAGTCCTTGGAGGACATTGCTATTCGCACCTACATTCGTCCGCAGCTGCTAAGCGGTATCGAAGTCGGCAATCCAGACCTGTTACCTGAGCCCATTTTTGTCCAGGGGTTTATCCGTCGCTACGCTGAGACGCTTGGACTGAAGGGCAAAGAAATTTCTCAGCAGTTTACGGTCACCTCTATTCCTTCTACGCCTAGACCTGCCCCTCGCCCTGAGCAGACAGAAAGTTCTACCACCCGCCTTACTCGCCGCGCAACAGCGACTCCTCGTCCCCAGCCAGTCACTGCTGATTCCCCGGCAGACGGGGCGCTTTTCAGTGCGGGCAGTCTTTCTCCGCTGGAGGAGCCTTCTCCAATTAGCACAGCTGATTCCACGCCCGAAAAGGCTGATTCTATTGCCGAAAAAACGGTGGTTCAGCAGGAGCCAACCGAGGCTCAGCCAGCAGAAATTCCGCTTATTGTTGACGATGCCGTAAGCAACGATGTCACTAACGATGCAACTTCGGAAGCGGCCCTGACAGAAGCGGCTGTGGATACTGCTGGGATGGATGATGGTGCGATCGCGCCTCCCAGCCTCACGATAGATACCGCAGATACTGCTAGCACCGAAGCATCTCTACCAGAAGGGCTAACGCTAGGCATACCTCAAGTAGATGCTAGTAGTGACGTTCCTAACCTCATCCCTACTTCAGCTCAGACGACTTCTAGCACTCCTCAACCAGCTACCCCCCAGTTCAAGGATGATCTACCGGCCTTCACAACTGAAGTCACTAAAACCACACCCGGCACAACTAATCGGCCCGTCTACTCCAATGAACCAGTCGGGGTAGAAATTAGCAGCGATGGCCCTAACCTGAAGCCATTTGCCATTGGAGCAGTGGTCATCGCAGCACTTACAGCGGGAGTCGTGCTATTGGCAAACGTGCTGGGAGGAGAGCGCACCTCTGTAGCCGATGCACCGACACCAGACATTGAGCAACTTGAAGAGCCACCCATAGTAGAGCCAGAAGAGCTACCACCTGTACCGGAAACAGCTCCAGCTATTAGCAACGAACCGATATACGTAGAAGCCACCGCCACATCAGAGGCTTGGGTCAGCATCATTGCCGACGGCAACAACATTTTTGAGGGGACGCTACAGGCTGGTGATACCCAGCTGTGGGAAGCCCAAGAAAACCTCAATGTTTATGCTGGAGATGCGGGGGCTCTGCAATTGGCGGCAAATGGTGGCGAGCCCGCAGTCATGGGTGAAAGTGGTCAGCCTCAAGAGGAAATCTTCACAGCACCATAGTTCATCTTGGCGACCCCTTTCTCTTGCAAACATTTCCCGAACGCCAGACCACATTCCCAAGCTATATTCACTGACGCCGATATTACCCCTACCCGAGCATTAGCTAGCCCGATACAATAGACACCAGCGACCCACCTAATCTCGACTTTCGCTTATGACGCCTCCTTCTGACCTTGAGACGGCTCCTTCACCTAACCTCTCATTGCTGGATGAGCAGACAGATGAGCAGAGCCGCAAGGCCTATTTAGATGAGCTGCCCAATGATGTTGAGATGTCTCTATTTGATCATCTCGATGAGTTAAGGCAGCGAATTTTTTATGCACTGATTGCAGTTTTAGTCGGTGTGATTGCTTGCTTTACTGAGGTCCGTCGTATCGTTGAGCTACTTGAAATTCCAGCTCAAGGGGCGAAATTTCTTCAGCTTTCACCTGGCGAGTATTTCTTTGTTTCTATCAAGGTTGCGGGCTACAGCGGTATTTTGATTGCCAGTCCGTTTATCCTCTATCAAATTATTCAATTTGTGTTGCCTGGGCTCACTCGCCGAGAACGTCGACTTATTGGGCCTGTGGTCCTAGGCTCTAGCGTTTTGTTTTTTGCGGGATTAGCATTTGCGTACGTCGCATTGGTACCAGCTGCACTCAACTTCTTTATCAGCTACGGTGCAGATGTAGTTGAGCAGATGTGGTCAATCGATCGCTATTTTGAATTTGTGCTGCTGCTGCTGTTTAGCACAGGATTAGCCTTTCAGATTCCAGTTATTCAGCTACTGCTGGGATTACTGGGCGTTGTTGGCTCAAAGCAAATGCTTTCTGGGTGGCGCTATGTCTTGCTGGGAGCGGCTATCTTGGGAGCTGTACTCACGCCATCTACCGATCCAATCACACAAAGTCTGCTGGGCGGCGCTGTACTGTTTCTGTATTTTGGAGGCATTGGGCTCGTCAAAGCAGCGGGTAAGTAATCTCTTTAAGAACTGACCGATTGCACCGAGAAATCAGTTGACTGAAAGCCGACTAGCATAACAACAGAAAAGGCGCTAGATATTTTTATCTAGCGCCTTTTTAGAGTTGTTATGGTGAGATAATCACTACCTCTGATCCGATGAGCTTGTTCACAGAATAGCTCTGAATAATGGAATGGCAAAAATGTCTTGAGTCGATAAAAAAATAAAGCTATCAGTCATTCGTCGATACGCACTTTTGTGCGGACAAAAAGCCCTTGAAAAGAAAACGTTCATAGCAGTTGCACAAGTCTATATTGCAATCTTTTTAGTACATAAAAACCATGTTTCAGTTCTTATGTTGGTAGATGATTTATAGGGGGCGTCAATCTTTAATATCAGATGTCTAAATGGCTAGACAGCTTTAGAATATTGCTAGGCGTTGGAGGGTATTGGCGCAGCTTTCATGTCTGGCTGCTGACCAAACAGGCTATCCAAATAAATTCGACTAACCTGACGATGGGTCACACCATTTTGCATCAAAAACAGGGAAAGCGCAGCACAAAACAAACGATCTTGCCCCCAGCCTGAATGTACATCTAGATAGTGCTGCACAGAGGAATGTAACTCTTCAGGAATTTCAACGGATAAGCTAACAGACTGTTGCACCATAAAGGCTCCTCGCGTCAGATATTTGAACGAAACTGCTGGCACACAAAAATTTCACACCTCTAAAACAAACAGCAGCGCCTAGGGAAACCATCCAAAAAGCTGTTGAACAAACTTTTTGATGACAGTGTCGCGGGCGACTTGCTTATGTAAAAGAAGTGCTCGTTTTGCGTGTAGTTCATTGTGGAGCATGGGTCTAGAAATAGCAATGGAGGGGAGCCGCATCCTCGCTTTCACAAAAAATTAACATCGGCTGAAAAGCTGTTTTTACGTAGATTTTCGCTCAGTGAATTTACGTCTTCCGAGTTCAAATGGCCTTAAAAGAGAAAACTTGAGTAATCCACAAAAGCGGGTGTAACCACCAAATCTCGTTCTCATCTGTGGAAAACCTGTGGAAAGCCTGTGGAGAACCTGTGGAAAGCCTGTGGAGAAACTCTCTTTTTATATAAATAATTGTAAAAATGTAGTTTTTTTCCTTTTTTGACTGTGAAACCAACTATTTTTCGCTTTTGTATTCTAGGTTACAGTACTTACCCATGAGGATTTGGAGCACTGGTCTGGCAGTGCTTTAGGGTCTGCTACGCAAAATAATTCTCGATGCGAGTGATGCTTGATTTAACCTCATCGGGAAGCCGACGGACTACTTTGCGATCACGCACATTCACGGTCACCAGTGTTACCTGCCCCGTAATGCACAGCTGCGGTGTCGCTGCTACCGTTTCAATTTCATAGCGCCAGTTCAGACGAATTCCTTTTTGTGGTTCGAGTCGAGTTTTGACAATGGCGTCCATCCCCAATGTCAGTGGCTGCCGATAGCGAATATCAAGGGCCACTACGGGCAAATCAACCCCCATAGACACCAGCTTCTCAAATGGAATCCCCAGTGATCTCAAACACTCTACTCTGGCAGATTCCATCCAGGTGATGTAAGTGCCATGCCACACCACACCACCGTAGTCAGTATGGTGTGGCTGCACGCGAATCGGATACTCAAACCAATTCACGGAAGAGGAAGAAGATGTTGTCATATGTCTGCTAGGAAGGAAGATGAGGACAAGCCAGAAGGAAGATGAGGACAAGTTATAAGTTTGGTTCCATTTATTTTATTTCTCCCTACATTTGTTTCTTAATGTTTATAGACGCGTTGGCCAGTAGACAAGAAGCACTGGGTCAACTGCCCAGACAATTTGGAGGAACTGTACTTTGATTCAGAATATTCTGCTGGCAGACTCAGGCACCGGTAATACTCGAGACATGATGAAAGCACTGATGCAAATCCCCCGCATCGGGCGATCTCGTCTCACCATCCTGCACGTTGTGCCTTCTCAAACAGGTGCAATGGCCATGCGCGAAAGCTGGGAGAAAGGTGGGAGCACATTGGCCGAGGCCGTTACGGAACTCAATTTGGATCCTTCTCAGGTGAATGCGGTTTTAAGAGAAGGCGAGCCTAAAGATGTCGTAGGGAAAGTGGCAAATGAAGTAGATGCGGATCTGGTTGTTATGGGGTCTAGAGGCCTCAAAGGACTAAAGGCTATCCTAGGTAATTCTGTCAGCCAATACGTGTTTCAGCTATCGTCTCGGCCGATGCTGTTGGTCAAAGACGACCTGTATGCCATCAAGCCAATCAAGCGCATCCTCGTCGCACTCGACAAATCAGACTCAGCCAAGGCAGGGTTAGAGGTCGCCATAGATTTAGCCAAAGATATAGAGGGGAGCGAGATTATTCTGGTACACACCATCTCAAAACTCCGTGGCAAGCTAGAAGATGCGATTCTCGATCGCCCAGAAAAAGACCCCGTGCTGGCCGACGCCATCGGGAAGGTGCGACGAATGGGCATTGGATATCGCTGCATGGCACCTAAGGGCAAACCTGGTGTGCGCATCTGCGAACTAGTTGATGAACTCAACGTCAATCTACTGATCCTCGGGTCCCCCGATCGTCGTCCCACCATTGCCAAAGCCATGCCCGATCTCGATAGACTCCTAGGTAATTCACTCTCCGACTATGTGCGTGTCTATGCAAACTGCCCTGTACTACTCACTCGAATAGAGTCGTAACGCGCAGAGCTAACGCATAAGGTCGTAGGGGAATCAGACGTCTATACATCGCTTACTAACTCACTGAGCCTGATTAATGAACCGGGCCAATCAATATCCTAGTCAAATCGGCATGCGTACTGCATTGCATCGATCAGGGCAGCTTCATAGACAGCTTTATCGACTTCGTAAGCACCAAAGCGAGCCAAGTGAGGGTTGAGGATTTGGGCATCAAATAGCTGGAAATTACGCGATCGCAAATGCTCAACTAGCATTACCATCGCTGCCTTGGAGCCCTCAGGGATGTTGTAAAACATTGACTCACCAACGAATACGCCACCTAGTACGAGACCCAAAAAACCACCTGCAAGGCGATCGCCCTGCCAGGTTTCAAAGCTATGGGCATAGCCCGCTCGATGCAGCCGTCTGTACACATCCTTCAGCGGTTCTGAAATCCAAGTCGTTTCTCGATTCGCGCAACCCTGAATCACCCCTTCAAAGTCACGATTGATAGCCGGGGTAAACCAGTTCTGGTTAAGGACCCGTCGTAGCGACTTCGGATAGCGAAAGCGTTCATCAAGTGGGATCAAGGCTCGCCGACTGCTGGAGTACCAGTTAAGTGTTGCACCATCTTCTTCAGCCATCAAAAAATAGCCTTGGGCGTAGCATTGAAGAATTTGTGGTATGGAGTAACACATAAAAACCGAACCGGGCAGCGCTCCCCATATAGCAATGAATTATGGAGCAGGTAATTTGAAGCAATCAATTATGCCCAGACTCATTTTGTCAGAACGCGCTCACCGCTGTCTTGTGCTATTTGTAAGGTGGTCTTGTGTTATTTGTAAGGCGGTCTTGTGCTACGTGTAAGCTGCAACACGTAAAGTAATGACAACTTTTGTGTTGCAATCCGCCACAACCTTTTAGCCTTAATTTAGATAGGGCTTCTAGCCCACCACAATCGATTGAAAAGACCTCATCATCAAATCAGCTAAATCAGCGCTTAACAACCAAAATGTCTGACCCACTAGATCCCAACGCCATTGATCCTGGTGCTTCAGAAATATCTAGCGCCCGCCCAGATAACACCAAAGCGTCGAGTCAGGAACGCGTCCCCGAACCTATCGAATCCATCGAACTACCACCACCACAAAATGCTGTTGAAGAAGGACAGTGGCTGAAGGCTACCTTACACAAGTGGCTCGACGAAGAATTTTTGCCAGAACCTGTGAACGAGCATATTGCTGTTCGGGCCTCTCAAGTATTTGTACGCCAACGCATGGAAGGCGAAAATAACCTCAACGCACTTGTTCTCGCGGTCCTCACTGAAATGCAAGGCTACGACTTTTCTAAAAGCTTCTACAGTGAATTCGCCGTTGCCAATGCTGTTGGCGATTTGCTGCTCGATAGCCTTGGCATCGAACGCTGTTGCGGGAACTAGAACAACCCGCTTTGTCTGGTCCAAACACTTGTTCAGACAATAAAAAATGTACTGTTCTCGGTTGAGAGCAGTACATTTTCACTTTTATGAGTTCTGCCTAGTCCAGCAACGAGCGTTCTACCAGCTAGACTTCACAACGCCAGGCAACAAACCTTGGTGAGCCATTTCACGTAG
>ERZ1740067.2270-NODE-2270-length-11888-cov-7.264430_pt1 | contig 11888 bp, 17 predicted proteins | sample MGYA00581736_ERZ1740067 | MGnify/ENA primary metagenome ERZ1740067 (study PRJEB43018, sample SAMN04849236) | marine metagenome | isolation source: floating plastic debris | place: Pacific Ocean | collected 2008-08-27 | study: EMG produced TPA metagenomics... | reverse complement strand
TCACTTACCGCGTCATAGGTATCTGAGGCGTAGTCACTCACAGTGTCATAGGTATCCGATGCAAAATCAGAAGCTGTGTCATAGGTATTTGACGCGTAGTCACTCACAATGTCGTAGGTGTCAGAAACATAGTCTGAGGCCGTGTCATAGGTGTCAGAAGCATAGTCGCTAACGGCATCGTAGGTATCTGACGCGTAATCGCTCACCGTATCGTAGGTGCTAGATGCATAGTCACTCACAGTATCGTAAGAGCTAGCTGCTAAGTATCTAACAGTGTCATAGGAGAAATAAGCTTAATAAATAACCGAATAGTAAGAACTAGCTACTAAGAAACTGATTCGTAGGTTTCTGACGCTTAGTCTCTCACTGCATCGTATGATCTCGATGCTTAGTCACTCACCGTGTCATAGGTGTCTGATGCATAGTCGCTCACCGTATCGTATGAGCTCGACGCATAATCAGAGACTGTGCTAGTAAAGCTATCAAATCCGCTAGAAATGCTATCCCAGAAGTTCTCAACTTCAATATATTGGCCGTTGTAGGCAATAGTAGAGCGATCGTCTTCGAGCTTTAGCTGCTGAAGTACGTCGCCAGCTAACACTTCACCCAGCGCTAGCCGAGCAAAAATATTTCCCTCATCGCCTGCTGAATCTGTTGTATTTAGAGTCTTATCAAAGTAATGACCTGCCTCTTCGAGTAAGACGGCGTCGATAGCGTCAGGATTTTCTGAATTTTGCGTCAAATAGCTTTCTGAAACAAAGATGGTGCTGCTACCAAAAGCGGCATCCCCTTTGAGGACGTTGGCTTCAACCACCGTTATCTCAGGGACTGCTTCTCCCGAAATAAAACTGTCAACCACTGATTGGGCGGTTTGAGTATCCACCTGACCAAAGGCTGTTTTCACAGTCTCCTCAAAACGGTCAGATGATCGCAGATCGGTGAGGTTTTCTCTCAAGCGCTGCTCAGCTTTTTCCAAAGCGCTATCTGCGGTGTTTGCCGCCGTCGTTTCTACATAGCCCAGCTCACTGTACAGACTATTGGTCAAGTTGTTGAACGATTCAGAAGCCTTCTGCCAATAGCTGCGGACAGTTTTCATGCGATCACTATCATCAATGCCTTTAATCAGATCGCCCACACCGTCTGCTAGGCGATCTGCTCGTTGCCTCAGCGCAATGCGAGTGGCATTGTCAGGCGCCAGCCAGGCATCCTCAGCTGTCCTCAGCCATTCTCGAGCACTTTTTGATATGTCCTGAGCAGTCTCTGCAGCCACACCCTTAGTAAGCGTGGTTGCCTGAGCAACGACTTCAGACGCCCCCTCAACAATCTGATTTCCCCTTTGCATGGCGTTATTCAGCGCAGGCTGTTCTGAGAGAACGCGATTCGTCAGCATTTGAACTGGCGTCAACAGTGCGCCTTCATCCGAGTACCTTTCTGAAAGGGCAAAGCATAGGAAAGATTGCTCAGTGCTGTGGCTGCCTTCTTTTGATGAATCCAGCAAGGACGCCTCAGAGAATAATGCACTGGGACCTCGGTCGGCTGGCGTCAGCATATCGGCAGTCATCGCTGACGCCGTTGCGAGCAGGGCAGCATCATCGAGCACAGAAGAAGACGATTGAGCTGTGGCTGTGTCTAGAAGTAAGGCATTATCTTGCATAGCAATGTGTCACAAATGGGAGCAGCACAGAAAAGGAACTCTGAAGCACCACAAACTTACGAGCAAGCGGTGCAGACACCAGGAAAATAGTGAGCAGACAATTCAAGCTCCGAACACTCAGGTAGCAACGAATAGATGTTCAGAGCAAATTTAGTGCGAAATTCAGGACACATTAGCCAGAAAATTTTCTAGCACTCTCATAACTACGCCTTCCCAAAACAAAATCCAGGCAGCATCGTATCAAGATTGCTTATCGCTTTACGTGTTTGTACTGAGTGTTTTTATATTTTGAAAGAATAATCGCCGGGATAAGAATTTCATAGAAATTCATGGCCGAAGGCTTTGATGGTTGCTCTTTGCCTAGAAAATCCAGAAAGGGTAGCAACCCTAAAATGTCTGATTTGCTTGCTGTCCCAACTTCAGTCACTAGCCTGACTGCGTAAGTGCGTAACAAAATACCCAGCCACGCTTTTGCATAGGCTGGGTATTTCAATTCTGCATGCACTGTCTCGAATTATGAGGGAGCGCCTTCAGGGCGATAGTCGTTGTCTGCGTCGGGTGCTTCACTACGAGGACGAATGTTTAGCGGGCGGGCTGCCGCTTCACCGTTGCCATAGCCATTTGGGGAGGCTGGGCGCTCAGCGCCAACACCATTTCGATTATTTTTCTGAGGCGCCTCCGGATAGTTTTGACTGGGAGGCATTCCACCTTGGCGCTCGTCAGACATGCGCTCAGCTGGCTGCACGCGCGCTTCTTGGATCGGCGGTGCCCCTGCTGGGCCTCGGTAAGCTTCGGGTGGACGGGGTGCCGGAGGACGCTCACCATAGCGAGAATTATCTGAGTAGCGGTTGTCCGGAGGGGCACCTTCACTTCTACCGCCGTTCATAGGAGGGCTGGGTTGCAAGCGACCGGCTGGGCCTCGATATTCCTCATAGGGAGGACGCACCTGCTCATTGCGGTAGGCATCCTGACGATAGGGCGGCTGGGCCGGATTCATCCTAGGTTGCGGTTGGCGCTCACGAAATTCACGGCGATCATCTAGCTCAGCACGGTAGCCCCGGCGCATCGGTGGCCGCTCGTCGTAGCGGGGCCCCGATGGTGGCCGTCGATTCATCATCGGATCGCGCAGGATAGGTTCACGGTTGCGGATAGTCTCAATCAGCAGCGTGGTCAGCATTCCTCCCATCAGCAACTGCTGGAAAGAAGCCAACAGCTCCATGTCCAAATGTGCCAGCAAAAATAGGCCCGAAATCAGCAGCAATACTGCATAGACCTTGTCAGAGTCCCGTGCATAGCCGGGCTTGACCTTATCCAAGAAAAACAGTGCCAACGCACCGATAATCAGAATAATGCCAATTAATAGCGGAACAGGTGTTCCAAAGTTCACAACCGAATCCTCTTATAGCTTTGACCACATAGCTGGGGCCATATGTTCTAAGGCTTTTACGTACGATGCTTCCCATAAATAGCATGAGAAGTTCCTCTTTAAACCCCTATTTTAACCGTGACTGGGCCCGACGGGTGTTCTGTCACTGACACTTTAGAAAAAGCTTCAAAAGAATATAGACCAACGCTTGAGAAACCAAAAAATTGGGAAGACAATAGCTTGCCTTCCCAATTCACATGTCCAAAAGTACCTGTCCAAAGCTGTCAAAGCTTGCGTGCATCAGGCTACGCGTACAGCATTGAGAGCTAAAAACTTCGGCTAAAAAGCCGACGCTAGTGCGGCTTAGCCATTCATTAGCTAGGCCCTAACTACGCTTGATCTGATCGCGCTGACTAATAAAGATAAGGGCGATAGTCGCAGGCACAACAATGATGAGCAGGCCAGCTAGCAAGCTTAACAGGAAGTTAGTCAAAGAAGGCGTCATAGAATCATGCCTTGGCTTGAGCGCAAGGGGCAGCAGGAAACAATTATTTATTACTCTTCATAATATCGGCAATTGCCATCCTTGAAAAGATGAGAATAGCTGTAACAACGTATTAAGCTAGTAAAGCAATACTATTCGTAAGCCCACGCCTCGCACTATGCCTACTGACGTTGCCGCTCTTGTTTTAAGCCTTGTACTGGGCCTTTACACACTGCTATTTCTCTTTCGGATTATTCTCACGTGGTATCCGCAAATTGAGCTAAACAAGTTGCCCTGGTCTATCGTTGCCTGGCCAACGGAACCCTTTTTAATTCCAGTCCGTAAGCTGGTGCCACCGATCGGTGGCGTAGACATCTCACCCATTATTTGGGTTGGGATTGTAAGCTTTTTGCGTGAGATTTTAGTTGGGCAGCAGGGACTCGTCAGAATGATGCACTAGACATCCAACTGCATCACACCCACTAAGTTAGCGAAGTGAGGTAGCTCAGTCAGGCGTCGCCCACTGAGATAACTCGGCGGACTTCGTCACTGCGAAAGCCGATGGCCATGGGTCTACGCACACCTGGAATCACAGCAACATCGTATAGCTCCTCAATAATGCCTTCTACGCGCAGGGTGTGTACCAAGTCACCACTTTTCAGGTCGATGATGCCCAGGCCGCAGCGAGGGAGCGCCCCTTTGTCGATCAACGACTGATCGAGCTGTAGCCCTTGGAAGCTTTTGTTGTGGCGTGGTTTGGATAGTCCGACGACTGCAAAATTGCCTACGAAGGTTAATCCTCTCAGGTAGCCAGGGCAAAAGGTCACAGCCGTAAACTCACCAGAATCTAAGTCGATGTAACCAAACTCTCCAGTTCCAGAATTTAGCAGCCAAAGTTTGCCTCTATGCCAGCGGGGCGAATGAGGCATAGAAAGTCCTGTGGCAATCACCTCGTTGCTTTGTACATCCATAACGCCCCCCTGCCTGACGATGGTCGCGCCAGACATCTGCAACATCACTTTTACTCATGACGGTGGCGTATCGAGGCTGACCGTCGCGCAGTGCTAATCCGTTGAGACGGCATCGATCTTCAGCAGCGAGCTTACTGATAAAAGGTGGTTGCCACACAGGCACAAAGCTGTGAGTTGCGCTCACGGTGCCAAGACAGCTAAAGAGGGTGTTTTGCAAAGATTGGCTGTTCACGCCCTGCGGGAACGACGATATCGTGAATATCCAAATCACCCGTAACGTAGCTTTGCTGAGGCACATAGAGAGCATCGTAGCCCTGGTAAGTCTGGCCAGCTTCCAAGCTATTTTCAAAACGCCACAGCTGGTAAAGGGTGCTTAGCCATAGGGTGTTGCCTCGGACAAACAGCCCCATACTGCGCTCAAACACAGATAGCTTGCCACTGGGCTTTAAGCCAATAAAGAAGAGTTTGCCTGCTTGGTAAGTTGTAAAGGCAAGGCTGATTTTTTGTTCAGCGAGCCAGGGTACAAACTGCCGGGAAGCACTGATCTCTAGCTGTGGAGCGGGTGAGTGGGCGGCATGGGTCATGATTAGCCATTGCAATAACGGTCATTGCAACAACACTACAACGCTAGAACAATTTCAAACGAAATCTGAAGCCATCAGAGTTGTTGTATCCACGCCAGTCAACGTGGCGATAACGTTGCCACTGTCTGCAATCGCAATTTGATTACCCTCAAACGTCAACTCCCTAAAGCTCAAGCAAGCCGCTCTCGTTTTCACTGGGCTGAGTACTAATGATGACATCGTCAATGCCATCGGCGTTGATATCCCCTGCACTGCTTAGCGATCGCCCCAGTGCGCTACCCTTGTGCGGCCCACTGATCACAAGTCCATCTTGATCATCCAGCTCAGCAAGCTTCAGCACTGCTTCAACATTCATGTATCGTAGTGTTTGTTTAAGCCATCAACTGTAGGTAACCCATTCCCCTGACTGGCATAACAATCTAAATGAATACACAGGAACACCGTAAAAGCTGTCACAGCTATGACTGATGGAGATGCAAAAGTAACAGTCAGAGCGGGTATGCCGTAAGGCAGCAGGCGTATGCGTGCTCAGTATTCAAGGTATCTCAGTGATCGCACGCCCTGAATCCAGTTAGGGTCAACTTACAAACCGCTTTGAGCACTGGTCACAAAAAGTACATGAAGCCATCCGCATATGACCAGATTTCAAAATTTAATCGTGAATACGCCAGCTGTGTTTTCCTATAGCTGCGTTCCTTCCTCTGCTGGGTTTGACAGGGCAAGCCGAATAAAAGAGAGTCCGACAATTATTAAGAATAGAACAAGCCCAATAGTGCAGGCATAGTTCATGTCGAGGTCTTTAAAGGCAGATTCATAAACGTAGTAAACGACGGTTTTGGAGGCATTTCGAGGGCCGCCTTGGGTCATGATGAAGACTTCCTCGAAGACCTTTGTGGATGCGATCGCGCTAATCACACTCACCAAAAAGATATAGGGTTTCATCAGTGGCAGCGTAATATCCCAATGCTTGCGCCATCCGTCAGAACCATCAATGGCCGCTGCTTCATACAAATCTGCGGGTAACCCTTGCAGCCCCGCTAGATAAATCACCATGTAATACCCCAACCCCTTCCACACGGTCACTGCCATCACGCTAAACAGCACCCAGTTTGGGTCGGTGAGCCACGGAAAGGCAATCTCTTTTCCAGCCACGTTAGAAATTAGCTGATTCAACAGGCCGTTCTCGGCATACAGCCACTTCCAAGCGATACCCGCAACCACCATAGAAACAACAACTGGGGTGTAGTAAGCGACTCGAAACCAGCGAATGCCCTTGAGCTTTTGGTTGACGAGAATAGCCAGGAGAAGCGGTGCGATCGCCAGCACTGGCACCACACACACCAAGTACACCACTGTATTCTTCAACGTCTGCCAAAACGTTTTGTCCTTCAGCAGCCGCTCGAAGTTATCCAAACCCACCCATGTCGGTGGCTGAGTCACCGTATAGCCGTACTCCATAAAACTCAAGCGAAAAGCCTGAAGCGCGGGCCAAAACACTGTGAAGAGCAGCACCAGCAAAGCCGGTGCCAAAAACAGATAAGGCGTCAGAGATGTTTTGATGCGCATACGAGCGATTGGATAGGTGAGAAGCACTAAAGAAACTTATGGAAATCTTCCCCCAAAAACAATAGCCGCTCAGCGTTGCGACGACGTGTCAGCCCCGCTAAAGGACGCCCACCCGCTTTGTTCCAGCGGGGGAACTCATCTGCCGCGCCTCGAATATCGGCCGCGTTGAGCTTGCGCAATAGGGTAGAGCTGCGAAAAGCACCCGGTCCCACATTGTAGGTAAACGATGCCAGTGCCGAAAATTGATTGTCATTAATCGGCGTTTTCACACTGTCATTAATGGCCTTTTCAAACCGCGCCAAATCTTCCTGCAAAAACTCAATGGCTTTGTCTTCTGAAATGGTCATCCCTGGCTGCACGCCCCGAGTTGTGCCAAAGCCAATCGTCCAAATTCCAACCGCATCGCGATAAGCTCTCAGCCGCAATCCCTCAAAAGACTTAATCAGCAAAAGTCCGTTCTTGTTGGTGCGCTTTGGTGCCGCGGTAGAGCGCCCTCCTCCTGCACTACCAGAGGTGATCGATGTCGTTAGCTCAGGTTTGGGCCTAGGTTCTGGGCCGCCGCTAGAGACCGTCATCCCTCTAGGGGCATCAGGGCGGCTAAACCAATCTTTCATACCCACAATATTTACGACCTTTTCAGTGTCGTTGCGCGGGGAGGGGTATTTAGAAATTTTGGAGATGTAGTGTCCCCCTTCCATTAAATAAAATGCAGCGTCCGTTTCTTTTATCCACGTTCCCATAGCCTGCACATCCCAACAAATGACATCAAGCCCTATATAACCTTATTTTGGCGAGATTTTAACCTTGGGTATCTGATTATACGCACCCCATCATCAGCCGTAGCTCATAATAAAGTCATATCAAGATGAATGCGTATCTGGGTATACATAGAGCATCTGCGCTCATCTACGCTGCAACGACAAGAACCACAGTCCAAACGGCGGCTGAGCACTAGCGTACAATTAAAAGAAAATTTACTGTTTTTTATGGCTTCCCCGGCAACCTCATTTGAGGCTCCTTCAGAACGGTCCAAATCCCCTACCGCACCTGTTATTCGTCGCTTATCCAATGGGCTCACCATCATTGCAGAGCAGATGCCCATTGACGCGGTAAACCTGAGCATTTGGCTAAACATTGGCTCCAAGGTAGAGCCTGACTCTATTAACGGCATGGCTCACTTCCTAGAGCACATGATCTTTAAAGGCACACCGCAAATAGACTGCGGGGAGTTTGAGCGTCTCATTGAGGAACGCGGCGCGGTGACCAACGCAGCCACTAGCCAAGACTACACTCACTACTACATCACTACTGCCCCTCAAGACTTTGCGGTACTTGCACCGCTGCAAATAGAGTTAGTGATGAATCCTAGCCTGAAAAATGATCACTTCGACAAAGAGCGGCCTGTGATTTTAGAAGAAATCCGTCGGGCAGAAGACAGCCCTCAGCGGCGCACGTTTTACCGCTCCATGGAAATGAGCTTCGACACGTTGCCCTACCGTCGCCCCGTGCTAGGCCCCAGCGGGGTCGTCGAAGAACTCACCGCCGAACAGATGCGGGCCTTTCACCACACGTGGTATCAGCCGCAAAATATGACCGCTGTGGCCGTTGGGAATCTGCCGGTAGAAGAGCTGATCAAAACAATTGAAGACGGCTTTGAGCAGGCGATGGCTCGTGGCAACCGGCAGCACTCCAATCCAGAGATGGTGTCGCAAGTCCCCTCCAATCAGCCCGAGCGACCTTTCCCTCAAATTCACCGCAGCGAATATATCGACGAAGCCTTGCAGCAGGCACGCCTGGTCATGGGCTGGCGCGTACCGGGCATGCGAGAGCTCAAAGAGACCTATCCGCTCGATGTGGTGGCGTCTATTTTGAGCCGAGGTCGCACCTCTCGGCTGATTGATGATTTGCTAGAGAGCCGTCACCTGGTGAATAACATTTCAGCTAGCAATATGACCTTTGGCAATCAGGGCGTCTTTTACATTTCGGCGCGGGTGCCTTTAGATAAGGTGGCTGAGGCAGAAGCGGCCATTATGGAGCATATTCAGCGTTTGCACGAGGAGCCGATTACAGCGGCTGAGCTGCGCCGGGTACAAACGCAGGTGGCCAATCGATACATCTTTGGCAGTGAAACGCCTAGTGATCGCGCTGGACTCTATGGCTACTATCAAGCCATGACCGGCGATATCCGCCATGCCCTCGACTATCCTGAGTGCATCCGCAACGTCACCATAGAAGATGTTCGTGCTGCTGCGAAGCGCTACCTTCCTGTAGATGCCTACGGCGTCGTGACGCTCAAGCCCTCGCCTGCTGTGGCGGATAACCATCCTGCTGCCGCAGCAGAAAATAACTAGGAAATAACATAGGAGGGCCAACATAAAAGGTCCAGCAAAAGCCGACGAAAAGCCCAGAAAAAGGCAGGTCAACCATGGCGCTTAGTGAGTCCGTCACGCAGCAGATTGCATCGCACATTAGCCAAGTCACAGCACAGCCCTTTCAGATAAAAGCGCAGCGTTCTGTCGGCGGCGGCTGTATCAACCAGGCAATGCAGCTATCTGACAAGGACCGTACCTTTTTCGTCAAGCTCAACCAGTCAAACCAGCTGGCGATGTTTGAAGCGGAGCGCGATGGACTACAGAAAATGGTTGCCAGCCAAAGCATTCGGGTGCCAGAACCGCTGTGTTGTGGTGTGGCAGGTAGCTCAGCCTACATCGTCATGGAATGGCTGGACCTTGGTGGCAGATCAGGGGACAAGAACCGTTGGGAGAAAATGGGCCAGCAGCTGGCGGCCATGCATCGGTATACGAGCGAGCACGGCTATGGCTGGCATCGGGACAATACCATTGGCGAAACACCGCAGAAAAATGGCTGGTGTGATGACTGGGTAACGTTTTGGCGCGATCGCAGACTCGGCCCCCAGTTCTCCTTTGCCCATGCCAGAGGAGGCCACTTCCCCCGTCGCGACGAACTCATGAACGCAATTCCGCGATTGCTGGCGGGTCACATCCCCACCGCATCCTTACTCCATGGAGACCTCTGGTCCGGCAACGCCGCCATCACCACCGCAGGCGAACCCACCATCTTCGACCCCGCCACCTACTACGGCGACCCCGAAACTGACCTAGCCATGACCGAACTCTTTGGTCGTCTGCCCCAATCTTTCTATCAGGCTTACGACACAGTTAATCCCATAGATAGCGGTTACACAAAGCGCAAACCGCTTTATAACCTCTACCACGTGCTAAATCATTTCAATTTATTCGGCGGCAGCTATGACGCTCAGGCCAACCGCATGATTGAGCAAATTCTCAGTTAGCCACGAAGGCGTCTGTATAGCAACAACGAGCTGTGCGCAGATAAATAATCAGTTATTTGGTAACTACTCAGACCATCTGAGAATCGCCCCATGATTAAAATCGGGGCTATCGAAATCAAGCCCACTCAAGGGGCTAGAAATGGCATTTGCGAGTGCTAGCCCTTTTGGAGAGTCTCGCTCAGTCCCTTTAGCGGACTTCAATCAGTTAGCCCCGATTTTAATCGTGGGGCGGATGACAGGTGTGACCGATTCCCTGAATTCGAGCCTGAGTAGTTACGAATAATCAGTCATTTGTGACATTTACTTCCCTGTGAATGCTGACAGCGCCGCATGCACGAAGGGGGTACAGCTATTTTGCATAAGAAAGATAGTATTTAGGTACTACTTTTTTGATTATTCGCTATAGTCATACTGTAGTTGACATCTGGTTAGCCAAATGAAAACGAGTCAGCATGACAGGTATCAGCGCACTTACTTTCTCAGCTTATTTGTTTGGTCTGCGGTGTTATGGGTCGGGCTGATTGCCGGTCCGCAGGCAGTTGCCATGGTCAACCAAGCAGCCTCACCTCAGGACGCTCAGCAAATCCAGAAAGACTATATCGACCCCCTACAGCACAAAATTGAAACGCTAGAAGCTGCTCAGAGCGATAGCTTTATCCATCAAGAAGAAATTGACACGCTAAAAGAAACCATCGAGATACTAAAGCGATAGGCCAAGTAGGAGAAGCCATAAGAAGCGTACATGTACAAGATGTCATCTTTTACGCCTTCGGTTGATGTTGCTTTTTCGGTTACAGTATATTTGTACTAGTGCTACGCTTGGCCGAAGATAATTGAATAATCAACCATGATCATCACAGTCGTTGGATTCAAAGGCGGGGTCGGTAAAACGACTACTGCCATTAACATTGCAGCTGCTCTAGCAGAGCGAAATAATCCTGAGCAGCGACCAGAAAAATATACTGAGACGCTGCTTGTCGACGACGACCCCAATCATTCGTCTATTAAGTGGGCCAAGCGGCGCAATGCGCTGCCTTTTGTGACTTGTGGTGTAGGTGCGGTAGCCAAATATAGTAAAGATGCCGTCGATACCATTATCGATACGCGAGGCCATCCCGATGACTCTGCCCTTGAAGACTACGCGCAGGGCTGCGATGTGCTGCTTTTGCCCACTACGCCGGATATTTTGGCAACCGAAGCACTGCTGGACACCGCCGATGCCGTGAACAAATACATTGAACCTTTGGTGCTCTTTACCATGGTCGATAACCGCAAGAAATCCGATGTGGATTCGGCTCGAGTCAAATTAGCCGATAAAGGGCTGATTGTTCTGAACCAAACCATTCGCAGGCTCGCTGTGCACGATAAAGCTGCTCAGGAGGGGAGCGCGGTAGCCAGCGTCAAAGCGCCTAAGGCTAAAGAAGCCTGGGATGAATATCAGACGGTTGTTTCTGAGATTATGAGCTTATACAGTAGCGGCAAGCTAGACAGGACTCAAAACCCGTGAGAGAACCCGATGACAGTGCGATGCCCAATGCCAGTGCGATGCTAAGTGCGATCGCGCAAAAACGCGCTCAGGAAAGCAAACATAGCAGCACCGCCAACAATGAAATCGTGCTGCCAGCCGATCACACTGCGAATCCATCTGGCACACCTAGCCAAAGAAAAGGCAGGCAAAAGGGCAAACGCTCCGATCCTAACTACAAGCAAACCGGTGTCTATCTACCCACAGACCTCACCAATCGAGTAAAAAAGCGCCTGTACGACTACGACATAGACTTTAGCGACCTGATTGCAGAGCTACTGGCTCAGTGGGAAACGCAAGAAGCCGCGAAAGAGAATTGATAGCTTTGCGCTTTTGCCTTTCCTTTTCAGCGTGCATTTTGTAACATAGGGCTCAAAAGTTTGATATATTAGTGCTTCAGCGGCGGCATGGCCAAGTGGTAAGGC
>ERZ1740067.2269-NODE-2269-length-11891-cov-11.690774_pt1 | contig 11891 bp, 10 predicted proteins | sample MGYA00581736_ERZ1740067 | MGnify/ENA primary metagenome ERZ1740067 (study PRJEB43018, sample SAMN04849236) | marine metagenome | isolation source: floating plastic debris | place: Pacific Ocean | collected 2008-08-27 | study: EMG produced TPA metagenomics... | reverse complement strand
GCCAACGAAATGTTGGCGGCGCTTATTTATCTAAAGAGATCAGATGAGACTTGTAGGGGTGGTGTGTGCAGTGGGCTTTTGACCAGAAAAATAGTTGGCTAAAGGCGCCTAGTCAAAACCTTGCCATGAGTATCCGTGCCGCAGCTACTAAGCAAGCAATGCTCAACCGCTAGTGCCTGAACGCGCTCTGTTTTGCCGGGGCTTGGTCGCCAAACTTTGGGATTATCGTAAGCGTAGTAGGTCTCAACACCGTCAATTCCCAGTGCTGCAGCAGCATTGATCAAGGTACCTTCGTCAGTGCGATAGCGCACTGGATGCGCCAAAATTGCGATGCCACCGGCTGCATGAATAGCATCAATCACCTTATCTGCCTGACGATCTTCACCTCTCGGGGCAGTGCCCTTTAAGTAAGGCTCCATAGCTTCATCGGCGGGCCTAAAGGCGTAGCCCAGAATGTGAACATCGGTATCTGCCAAGGCGGAGGTGACTTCTACCCCGGTCCAAAGCTTGGGAAGCGCTTTGACTTTTGCGCTCGAGCTAGCGCTTGAACTGGCCTTGCGTCGCCGACTCCAGCTAGAAGGGTTCTGCCAGCGCCAATCTTCCATCCATTGCCGTGCCTGACGATAGCCCTTGATGTTGTGATGGTCGGTGATTGCCATGCCCAGCAGGCCAATTTTGACCGCTTGAGTCATCAAATCAGCAGGAGAGAGTTGCCCATCGGAGCAATGGGTATGCATGTGAAAGTTGTAGGTTTTCGGACAGCTTTGCGCACTAATACTCTGTAATACTTCTCTGAGTAATAAAGAATCCTGCGTCGCTGTCCGAGGGCTTCCCTGTTTCACAGAGACCCGATCAGCAGGACTAGCAGACATGAAAATGGAGTACCTAAACTCTTGTTACGACATAACCTACTATACCCAAACTCTTCGCAGATGGGGGAAATTACTTGACAGTTATGCAGCAATAGAGGTAAGACAACGCTCTATGTCAAAAAGCCCTGTCAAAAGGCCCTGTCAAAAGGCCCTATTAGAAAGGTTCAGACAATAGGCCATAGACAGCGAAACTTGAAGAGCGAAATTTGATTGGCCTATCTATTGGCCTATCTAGGCGTAGTCGAAGAGGGTGTCCAGATAGACGCGTGAAGGGGTGCGGTCACCTTCTTTTTGGCCATTTTGTAACAAAAACAAAGATAGTGCGGCAGCATAAATTCGATTTTGGTCCCAGGTGGGGTGTGTATCGAGGAAGCCTCTGAGGGAATCGTGTAGCTCTTCAGGAATTTCTGCCAGGACGCTAACGGTAACTTGCATAGGAAAACCTCTGGATGTGGACTGCGCTGCCGGCAGGTAGTTGGACTATTCTGCGGAGGAGAGGAAGGTCTGTCAACGATAGAAAATCATATTCAAACTTTTTTCTTTTGAGCTTATTCACGAGAAACTAGGCTTTTTCAGGGTTTTTAGTTGCAAAACTTTATTAAGTAAGCTGCTTTTCTCATTTTCCTTAAGAGCGTTTTATAAAATCCCAAGAAACCCGTGAAGCTACTGGTATGCCGTTAAAACCTGTGGAAAACTTTGCTTTGTTTGTGGAAAACTTTTGTGAAATCGGTGGAAAACTTGTGGAAAGCGTTTTAAGAGAACTTTTAAAGATTAAAAAATCTCTCTTAGCTAAATAACGAAGTTGTTGACTTATACGCTTGCACTTATCGACATCTCCAGCTAAGGCCCATTTGCAAAAGTCCCTGTATGTAAAGGATTGACGGCAATTAATGGTTTAGACGAAGTTCAGCCAATCCTGTGTATTGAATAGAATTCGGTGTGACTTCGAAGCAGCAGGGCAAAACTTCCACGCCTTTTTTGACAGCTTTTCGCAGTAGCTCACCATATAGGGGGTCGGACCCATCGCCTGGGGAAAACGTGTTGCAATCGCCTCGATTGATGAAGTAAACCATCACGGCTCTGGCAGCGGGGATCAAGGCAGTAAGCTCGCGTAAGTGCTTCTGGCCGCGCGTTGTAACGGTGTCGGGAAACAGGGCTCGCCGTCCTTGGACCCAAGTAGTATTTTTTACCTCTAGGTAAATGGGGCGATCGTCGGGTGTTCCTGTGAGTAAAAAGTCGATTCGGCTCTTTTTATCTGTACCGTAGGGAACTTCTGGCTTTACGGTTGTGTAGGGCCCCAGTTCGGGAAACAAGTGACTCTCTAGCGCCGAGCGCATGACTCGGTTGGGCAGTGCGGTATTTACCCCAGCCCATACAGGGCCATTGTCATGAACTTCGATGAGTTCCCAGGTGTAGGCCAGCTTGCGTTTAGGATTATTGCTGCGAGAGACCATCACTCGATTGCCTACTTGACATACGCCGGTCATCGGCCCGGTGTTGGGGCAGTGGGCTGTGATGGTTTCACCGGTTTCTAGCTCGATATCGGCCATAAAGCGCTTGTAACGCTTGAGTAAGCGGCCAGGAAGTAAATCGGGATAGGGGTAGGACCAGGCGGCAGTCGTAGATGTGGAGGTAGACATGAGGGCAGAAAGACAATGGTAGAGAGCCGTGGGAAGGGCGTAGAAATACGTCAGCAGACTCACCGAGGTCAATCAGCTCAAGTGCTCATTGATGCGGCCCGCAAAAGTTGGTATTCTCGAACTCCGTCAAAATTGTAAGTACATACCGGTATGCAACGCAGCTTTATATCTAGCCGAACTCCCGTATTCTCCGGTCTATGCGGAATTTTAGTCGCCGCAACTTTGAGCTGGGGCTGCACGCTGAATAAAACGACCGATACAACTGTAGAAAGTTCGAATTTGACCTCTACGCAGCTCACAGTAGGCGCTATTCCCGACCAAGATCCTGAAAAGCTGCAGCGGCTGTACGGCATTTTGGCGGATTATCTCAGTGCTGAACTGGGGGTGCCGGTCACCTATCAGCCGGTTACCGATTACACCGCAGCCGTGACGGCTTTTCGTGTCGGTGACTTGGATTTGGTTTGGTTTGGGGGGCTCACTGGCGTGCAGGCTAGGCTGCAAGTGCCAGCGGCAGAGGCGATCGCACAGAGAGACATCGACGCCGAATTCCACAGCATTTTCATCGCTAGCGCCGCCAGCGATCTGGCGCCTCTATCCACCGTTGATGACCTCACAGCGCTCAAAGGAAAAACCGTTACTTTCGGTTCAGAATCCTCCACCTCGGGCCGTCTGATGCCGCAATATTTTCTGGCAGAATCCGGTGTGGCTTTCTCGGACCTGAAGGGAGAGCCTGGTTTTTCTGGCTCTCACGATGCCACCCTCAAGCTAGTAGAAGCTGGCACCTACGACGCAGGCGCGCTGAATGAGCAGGTTTGGCTCGACCGAGTTGCGGCGGGGGAAGTCGATGAAAGCAAGGTGCAGGCCATTTGGCAAACACCTGCCTACTACGACTATCACTGGGTTGTGAACAGCGAAAAAGTAGATGAAAAGTTTGGTGAGGGCTTTACAGATAAGATTCAGGCCGCACTGCTTAACTTGGATGCCGCTAATCCTGAGCAAGCAGAGATTTTGGATTTGTTTGGGGCAGAAAAGTTCATTGAGACAGAGAATGGGAACTACGCTCAGATTGAGGCGGTGGGTCGAGAAATTGGCAAGATTAGTGACTGATGGATTCTATGCACAATCCAGCATTAGCACTCCCAGCATTAGCACTCCCAGCATTAGCCCTTAAAGAGGTGAGCTGCCGATTTAAGACATCTGGCAGCAGCGTCTTAGCATTGCAGTCGGTGAGTTTACAGATTTTAGCGGGGGAGCGAGTTGCGCTTGTTGGCCCTAGCGGCGCAGGAAAAAGTACACTTTTATCATTGCTAAATGGGTCTGTAAGCCCGACTGAAGGCAGTGTGTGCATGCTGGGTCAGTGGCAGGGAGACACGTACAAAACGGTGAGTAACGCTCAGCGTCGTCGCCTTCAAAGCAGAATTGGTACCGTCTATCAGCAGCATCACCTGATTGGGAACTTGAGCGTTATTCACAACGTGAATGCCGGGCACTTAGGCCGTTGGCCGCTGTGGAAGGCGCTGTGGTCTTTGGTTTGGCCGCAGCAAGTAGGCGTTGCTCGGCAGGCGCTGACCCAGCTAGGCATCGGTGACAAACTACAAGCGCGTACGGGCCGTCTTTCGGGTGGGCAGCAGCAGCGGGTCGCGTTGGCCCGCGTTTTGGTACAAGATCCTGACGTTATTTTGGCGGACGAGCCAGTGGCTAGCGTTGATCCGGCGCGATCGCACGACATCATGAAAATCCTCTGCGACTTGGCTCAAAACCGAACCCTGCTGGTGAGTTTGCACGATGTTGAGTTGGCCAAGACTTACTGCGATCGCATCATTGGTCTCCGTGAAGGATGCATCCTATTCGATCTGCCGACTGCCGTCGTCAGTGAAGCGCAGCTAACACAGCTGTATGACCTAGAGGCTAGTGCTCCCTATTGAAAGAGTTCTCGCGATTTAGATGGCAGCGTCACCACTCAGCGTTGCTGCTATGGCTTAGCCTATTGGCCGGTTCGGTTTGGCTGACGGGGCTAGGTCGGGTGCCGCTGATTAATTGGAATGGGCGATCGCTAATCGGTCAGTTCTGGCTGGCGATGTTTCATCCGTCGCTAGCGGGTGACTTTCTCGGTGTGATGGCTGAGGCTACGGTGACGACGTTTGCGTTTGCCGTGTGTGGGACGACGCTGAGCTTAGGCGTTGGGCTGGTAGGGGGCGTGCTGTGTTCGCGGGTGTGGTGGCACGTGTGGTGGCCGGGGCCTGTGGGGATGGGGCTGTGGCGCGGCGTGCGCGGTGCGATGGCGATTCCTCGGGCGATTCATGAGCTGATTTGGGGGCTGCTGCTGCTGAGTGTGCTGGGGTTGGATTCGATTGTGGGGGTGCTGGCGATCGCGATTCCCTTTGGTGCGATTACCGCCAAGGTGTTTGCTGAGATTTTGGATGAAACGCCTACAGAACCGTTAGCAGCTTTGATTAATAGCGGCGTTCGTCCTAGCGTTGCCTTTTTTTATGGTCACTTTCCGCAGGCGCTACCTAACTTAATTTCGTACAGTTTTTATCGATTTGAATGTTCGCTGCGGGCGGCGGCGGTGCTGGGTGTGATTGGGGCTGGGGGCCTCGGTCAGCAGATTTTGATTAGTCTCAATGCGTTGAGATACGAGGAGCTGTGGACGGGGTTTTATGCGCTGATGCTGCTGAATGGGTGTGTGGATATGTGGAGCGCGCGGCTGCGGCGGGAGATGGGGTTTGTCGGGCGGATGGAGTTGGCCTCTGGAAAAAGCAGGGAGAAAAGCCGTGCTTTGTCGAGACGTAGGGGCTCTACGTTAGGGGCGACGGGGCAACGGGCTGCGGGGGAGAAGATTTTTGTGATGGGGTCTTTGGGTGCGATCGCGATCGCAGTTCCGCTTTGTTTTGCGCACCTGCAGCTGGACTGGAGCAGGGTTGGGCGTGCGAGCATTCTTATAGGAGAGCTAGCGCCAAAGGTTTCGCCGGAGAGAGTTTTGCCTGAGTTTTCGGTTTCGCTGCTGCCATTAGCGGTGCAGACGGTGGCGATGGCGGTTTTAGCGATTACGCTGGCGGGGATTGGCGGTGTAGTGTTCTCTTTCCCCGCAGCGCAGAATTTCTTTTTGCCTGGTGGTGTGTTGAGTTCGGTGGGGGAGGATGGCCGATGGTCGTTTGGGCATGTGGGATTAGTGTCGACCCGAGTGATTTTGCTAGCGGCGAGGGCGATCCCGGCTCCGATTTTGGCGCTGGTGATTTTGTACGGGATGTTTCCAGGAATTTTGCCGGGGGCGTTGGCGCTGGCGATTCATAACTTTGGGATTTTGGGGCGGCTGATGGCGGAGGTGAATGAAAATTTGCTGGAGGCGCCTTTGCGAGGGTTGCGATCGCTTGGTGCAACCGGCAGCGGGATCATTTTCTATGGCATTTTGCCAACGAATCTGGCTCGTTTTTTGGCCTATATTCTCTATCGATGGGAGGTGTGTTTGCGTGAGACGGTGATTGTGGGATTGGTGGGTGCCGGTGGGCTCGGGCGGCTGATGACGGAGCAGCTGAGCAGTTTTGACTACAGCGGACTGGCGGCGACCCTCACTGTGTTTGTGCTGCTAACGGTGGCGGTGGATTTTGTCAGCGGGTGGATGCGGGCGGCTGTTCAGTAAAGTGATTAAATGGTGTTTGGTCAATTGGGTTCGGGCTTTTTAAGGAGAGATTTTGGGTAAGCGATCGCTGGCGGGAATTGCAGGAATTGTGGCCGCTGCCACGCTGCTGAGTAAGGTGTTTGGCCTGGTAAGGGAGACCGCAAGTGCCGCTGCCTTTGGAACGGGGCCTGTGATTGATGCTTTCGGCGTGGCTTACATCATTCCAGGGTTTCTGCTGGTGCTGCTTGGCGGCATCAATGGGCCTTTTCACAGTGCGATTGTTAGCGCTGTGTCTAAACGTGAAAAGGAAGAAATTGCGCCCATTGTTGAAACCATTACTACGGTGGTGGGCATCGCTCTATTCTTTGTTACGATTGCGCTAATTATTTTTGCAGGGCCAGTTGTAGATCTCCTGGGCAAGGGTTTTCAGGCGACGGAGCTGGGGCTAGTGAGTCGCCCTATCGCTATTATGCAGCTGCGCATTATGGCTCCGATCACTATTTTTGCCTGCTTTATTGGTATTGGCTTTGGTGCACTCAATGCTGCCGATCAGTACTGGCTACCGTCCATTAGTCCTCTGCTTTCTAGCGCAACGGCGATTCTGGGCATCGGCATTCTGTGGCTGGTGCTAGGAAATGACATTATTCAGCCAGAGCATGCAATGGCTGGCGGCATGGTGCTCGCGGGCGGTGCTTTAGCCGGTGCCGTTTTGCAGTGGCTTATTCAGGTGCCCGCCCTGTGGAAATCGGGGCTTGGACGGCTGCGGCTGCGTTTCAAGCTGAAAGATCCAGGGGTTCAGGACGTGCTGCGCGTGTTGATTCCTGCGACCTTTTCTTCAGGGACGATGCAAATCAATGTCATTACTGACTTGTTCTTTGCCGCCTATGTCCCTGGCACGCTAGCTGCCTTGGGCTTCGCTAACCTGCTGGTGCAAACGCCGTTAGGTATCGTGTCCAATGTTATTTTGGTGCCGTTCTTTCCTATCTTCTCTCGGCTGGCTGGTCCCTCGCAGTGGCCGGAGCTGAAGCAGCGCATTCGCCAGAGCCTTGTGCTAGTAGGCCTTACCATGCTGCCGCTGAGCGCGATGATTGTGACGCTAGCGGAGCCTATCGTCACCGTGGTGTACAAGCGTGGCGCGTTCAACGAAGACTCGGTTCAGCTGGTGACGACGCTATTGATTGCCTATGGCGTTGGGATGTTTGTGTACTTGGCGCGGGATGTGATGGTGCGCGTGTTCTATGCGTTGGGTGACGGGCAAACGCCGTTTAGAATCAGCCTGGTAAATATCGTCGTTAACGGCATTTTGGACTATATTTTCTTTAATTTGTTTGGTCCGGCGGGTCTGGTCGTTGCAACCATTGGCGTCAATGTCGTGTCGCTGTTAGCGATGACGGTGCTGCTGGATCGCAAAATTGGTGGGCTGCCGATTGCCGACTGGGCAAAGACTATTTTCATTCTCACAGGAGCTAGCGTTGTCAGCGGTGTTTCTTGCTGGCTCACGCTAGGTGGACTCGTTAGCCTGCTGGGCAGCAGCGGATTTGTGATCAACTTAGTTGAAATGAGTGTGGCTGGTGGGATTGGGCTCCTGACGTTTGCACTGCTGACGGTTGTCTTGGGTATTCCTGAAGCCGGGCTATTGGCTGATCGTATCCGTCAGAAGTTGGGACGGTGAGCAGAATGCCAGATGGAGATGACTTCATCGTCGCTGGCGGTGATTAGGGTTTGACCATCTGGTGTAAAAGCGATCGCACCCACTCCCCAATCATGAGCCAGCTGCGCAACACAGTCTCCCGTTTCTATCTGCCACAACGTCAATACTCGGTTTTCAGTGCCCACTGCTAACAGTGCATCTGAAGACGCTGTTTTTTTGCTGAGCGCGATCGCACTAATCAAAGCCTCAGACTGACACAACACCGTAGGTGCCGACACTTCCAAATAAGTATCCAAGTGATACAGCAGCACCGTATGCTCCGTCGCGACGATCAGCTGCTGTTCAAAGTGAGCAGTGGGTCGTAGGGCAAGGGCGATCGCTCGCGATTTCCCCCCACCTTTACGACCTATTCCCTTGCCAGTCGAAGTCCCCTGGGACAGCGCAATCGACTTAGCGAATAAAGGGACGAGTTGATCCTCTTGAAAGGTTCGCTTCCATAGCTTAACGGTGCCGTCGTCACTGGCACTAGCGAGTAAGCCGGCATCGTGAGCACTGTTTGGGGAAAATGCGATCGCATTCACGCACTGCTGATGCTGGGTCAGCTGAGCCACTGGCAGCAGCGAAGCAATCTCCCACACCACAATTTTTCCATCGCGATTGGCACTCATCAGCTGAGTCCCATCTGGCGTTACCAGCACATCTGTTGGCGTCCAGCCCGGTGCTGGCAACGTATTGAGCAGTCGGCGCTCAGCAATATCCCACTCCTTCACCGTCCCATCTTCACTCGCACTGTACAGCGCCCGGCCATCGGGATGAAACGCTAACGCGGTAATGCCGCTTCGATGCCCATCGCCCATCAGCCGACGACGTGGAAAAGTATGAATCAGCTGCGCACTTGGGAGATCCCACAGATGCACCGCGCCATCTAGCCCACCACTCACCATCAGCTGACCATTGGGGCTGACAGCGAGTGCTTGAGTCAGGCCAATATCAGGGGCTAGTCGATGCGATCGCTTCCAAGACTGGGTCGCTGTCGTGATCAGTTTTGGCTTTGAACGGTTGTCAGTAGGTAACTTACGAGTCATCGCCTGCGGCTTCGGCAAAGCCACATTACCTGTTGTTTTTAGGAAGCTTTTGAGCCCTGGCATCGATTTCTTGGCTTGATCCAGCAGCTGTTGAGACCCTGTGATTAATACATTCTGAGAAGACTTTAGGTCTAGATCAACTTGATCCATCGACTCGTAGCGCTGCTGCAACGAGCGAGCCACCATTTTGTCTAGCACTTGCGCTAGCTTCGGATCAATCGGCGATGCCAAATAGTCTTGCCATACCCAGCGATCTTCCGCCGCTGAGTACAGCCCAAAGGGATGAACGCCCGTAAGCAAATACAGGCAAGTCAAGCCCAAGCTATAGATATCGCTAGCAAAGGTGGCCTGACCCATCGACTGCTCAGGAGACGCATAGCCCGCGCTGCCAATCACAGTTTTTGCCGGGGTTTGACGAACCCATTTGGCCGAACCAAAGTCGACCAGCACGGGTGAACCGCCCGGCTGAGAAACGATATTTTCGGGTTTGATGTCGCGGTGAATGATTTGGAAGCTGTGTACGTATTGGAGCACAGCCACTAAGGACTTCAGCAGCGATCGCACCTCCCCCTCATCCCACGGCCCCTTATCTGCCACCTGCTTTTGCAAGTTCTCACCTGGCGCAAACTCCTGCACCAAAAACTGGCCCGAGTCGTTTTCAAACGCATCGAACAAGCGAGGAATTTGCGGATGCTCACCTAGCTTCCGCAGCCTATCTGCCTCAGCTCGAAATCCTGACGCATTTGCCAAGGCGCTTTTGTTGATTTGCTTGATCACACATTGCCGTGCTGGCATTGGAGCAACTCGCCGATTATCCGCTCCGGTGTCCACAGTTTCGGCTAGGAACGTACGCCCAAATCCGCCTTGGCCCAGCAGAGACATCAATCTGTAGCGTTCGTCTAAGCGCAACGCGGTCCCGCAAGCCTGGCAAAATCGAGCTGTTGAGGGATTCTGTGGCTGTGGGCAAACAGGATTAAAACAGTAGGCCATAGCCTAAGAGATTTTGTGGAGAGGACTGACACCACACTAAGTCGGAATCGCCTCACCCGGCCTCAACCTGGCCCATTTTCCCATCGATTCGGTAAAGCTATCGCAGCCCACCACGTCGTATTCAAAGCCAAATTCGTCTTCTTGAATAATTTGGTCGCCCTTCACCTCTACCTTTGGCAGCAAAATATTGGCATTGATTGTCGGGTTATTAGGATCAAAACTCGGCGTTTCGGTAAGATGCTGCTGCTGATGGTTCGTTTCCACCGCATGATAGGTAATACAGCGATCAACATACTCGCAGTTGACACAAATACACATGGCTTAAAACCTCTTGGCGACAAACCCTGTCGAGGGCTTTTATTCGAGAGCCTTGGTTTCACTTTAGCGTAAGATTTTTATTTCCTGCTGCTGCGATCGCATGTCTCCATTTCTGCCTGAAACCTGGCCTTTTCCCGCTGCGCTTCTTCCCGAGGATGCACATCTTGTTGGTGGCAGCGTACGGGACCATCTATTGCAGCGCCGATCGACCTATTTGGACTTGGACTTTGTCTTATCAGACAGCGCCGTAGAGGTCGCTTCGGATATAGCAACTGCCTGCAATGCGGGGTTTGTCGTGCTCGACGAAGCTAGGCGAATTGCACGGGTCGTTTTCGATGAGGTGACAGTCGACTTTGCCCAGCAGCAAGGAGACAGCCTAGAGGCAGATTTACGCCGCCGCGACTTTACGGTTAATGCGATCGCCTACCACCCCCACAGCCAAACCCTGGTCGATCCGCTCCAGGGCAAAGCCGACCTCGCCGCCAAAACGCTGCGTATGGTCAGCGCCCAGAACCTAGCAGACGACCCACTGCGCCTAATGCGTGCCTATCGACAGGCCGCGCAGCTTGGCTTTGAGCTACACCCACAAACCCAGCAAGCGATTAAACAATTAGCCCCACAGCTCCAACGCATTTCCGTAGAGCGCATTCGCAGCGAACTCGATGCCCTGCTGAGCATTCCTGCTGGCACCGCTCAGCTACCCTCAGTTTTGGCGCATCAGCTGCTGCACTTTTGGCTGCCGCACTTTGATGCTCACAGTATTGCTCAAATCGCTCAGATCGATGCCGCCGTAAAGCAGATAGCACAGAAAATGCCTGAGTATGCAAAGCAGCTGCATCAGTGGCAAAAACCTGTCCCCGCTGGCAACCACCGCAGCTGGATTAAAGCGACTAAGCTGAGCCGACTCCTCGCTGCAGAGGCCTCCACCGCTCAAGCTGAACTCACCGCACTCTCTTACAGCCGCGCAGAAACTCACGCCGTGGTTACCATTTTGAAAGCGCAGCCGACAATAGACCTGATGAAAACGCAGGCGTTAATCCGCTCGCAGAAGTTCTTTTTGTTCAAACAGTCGGGCCAGCAGTTTCTGGCCGTCTCACTACTGGCACTAGCGCAGGGCGTGGAGTTCGCAGTCGTTGAACCGATGATTGCGAAGTTTTTAGATCCAAAAGATGCGATCGCTCATGCGCGCCCCTTACTGAGCGGCAACGAAATCATGCAGCAGTTAGATATCAAACCTGGTAAGCAGCTCGGTCAGATAATCAAAGCTGTAGAGCAGGCTCAGGCGGAAGGTGTGATTGAAGATAAGCAAGGGGCGATCGCATGGCTAAAAGCGAACCCCTCACTGTGCTCATAAATTCTGAGAATTGCTGAAACTACTCAGCTACCGAGGCTTGAGCAGTTTCAGTAATTGATTGCGAGACTGCCACATCCGAACAGAGCCACGTTGATAAACCTTGGCAATAAAAGGCTGTGAATTACCCTGAGCAAACTTTTGCATCCTAGCCAAGGCCATCACAAAGATGTCGGCCATTGCTGGCCCTGTCAGATTACCCGACGCTAGCACGAAGACCCTTGCTCCCGAACTTGCCACAGCCATCTGCTCCAGCAATCTACGCCCAATCGCATCATCTTTGGTCAGGATTAGCCATCCACGTTTGCCCACAATCGGCAACCATTCAATATCCAAAGCCCCAACTGGAAAATGATCGTCATGCA
>ERZ1740067.2266-NODE-2266-length-11903-cov-6.937205_pt1 | contig 11903 bp, 12 predicted proteins | sample MGYA00581736_ERZ1740067 | MGnify/ENA primary metagenome ERZ1740067 (study PRJEB43018, sample SAMN04849236) | marine metagenome | isolation source: floating plastic debris | place: Pacific Ocean | collected 2008-08-27 | study: EMG produced TPA metagenomics... | reverse complement strand
ACAGATTCTGGTTTTTGTAGGTATCGCTATTTTTTTAATCGTGGGATAGTTTTTTGTTAGATGTTAGATGTTAGATGTTAGATGGGGATAAGGTGGTTCAGTAATTGATAAATGGTCCAGTTCGCTGGCTTAAGCATGGAGAAAGACCAAACATGAATAATCGCTTTTAGGGTTGGGGGTTATTTGTATTTTTATGCAATGTCCGTAAATAAGGTCAAAATTGTAGAATGCCCGCGCGACGCCATACAGGGGATAAAAACCATGATTCCAACCGCTGAAAAGGTTCGTTACCTTCAATCTCTATTGGGTTGTGGCTTTGACACCCTAGATTTTGGAAGTTTTGTCTCTCCCAAGGCCATACCTCAAATGCGGGATACGGCTGAGGTGTTGTCGCAGTTGGATTTATCCCGGACCCAAAGCAAGTTGTTGGCAATTGTCGCAAATGTTAGAGGTGCTCAAAATGCAAGCGTACACTCTGAAATTGACTACCTAGGTTTTCCCTTCTCCATTTCAGAGAATTTTCAAATGCGGAATACCCATAAAACCATTGCACAATCTGTGGAAACGTTAAAGGAGATTTTAGAGATTGCTGATACATCCAATAAAAAAGTGGTTACCTATATCTCCATGGGGTTTGGAAATCCTTATGGCGATCCATGGAATGTTGACATTGTCGGGGCTTGGACCGAAAAGTTGGCCGATATGGGTGTGGATATTTTATCCATATCTGATACCATTGGTAGTTCAACGCCTAGAGATATTACGTATTTGTTCTCTAATCTAATTCCGAAATATCCGCACATTGAATTTGGCGCCCACTTACATACGAATCCAATGAAATGGCACGAAAAGGTAGAAGCCGCTTTCCAATCAGGTTGTCGCCGGTTTGATGGGGCAGTGCAAGGTTTTGGAGGATGCCCTATGGCAAAAGATGAACTGACGGGCAATATGCCGACCGAAAAGATGCTATCCTATTTTACGGAACAAAAAGCCAATACGGGAGTGAATTGGATGGTTTTTGAGGCCGCATACAACAAAGCCACTGAATTATTTTCTAAATATCACTAAAAAAGGCTCCCATTACGGGAGCCTAACGAAAACCTAGTTAGCCTTAATCCTTTAAAAAAATATTTTATTGAATTTGTGACCAATAGGGTACCTTCAATTTTTTAGCTATAACTTTTATTTAGAATAAATATAAATAAAAAGAATAAGACATACTACTGCACCTTAAAGGCTTTGTGAAAAATTTAGCGTTTACCCTAACTATGGACGTAGTGAAGTTGATTTAATTCTATTACACAGTATTGTTAAGGTACTATGCTGCTATCTGTTCCTTTTCCATGGCCATGTAATGAGTCAGCACATTATTCGAATCAAATAAGGGAAATACTTCGATATGACAATGATATTCCTCGCCGTTTTTTCGATAATTGATAATAGAAGCGGAAAATCGTCGTTGTTGCGCAATGAGATGCCTAATTTCCAATTTCGTCTCCTCTGAGGTGTTTACACCCTGTAAAAAAGAGGGTTTTTTACCAATGGCAAACCGCTTTGCGTATCCCGTCATTTCCTGAAAACCATTGTTGGCCCAGATAATTTTTATTTCCGAGTTGGTGACGACCAAAGCCTCATAATCTGAGGCATGCAAAACATCAATAATTGATGTCTCCAGTGGCCGGTTTAAAATTTTCTTTAATTCGGCCAGATCGTTTTCAAGTTTCAATTTTTTACATAACGCATGATAGGTAGGTAAATAAAAATCCAAACTTTGGAAAGGTGATAAATACTTTTTTCTATTGGAAGACATCAGTGGTTATTTATTAGTGGTTGATTTAAAGGTACTTAAAATTGTTGCATAATACATGTCAAGACCATTTATTAACAGTAATGAATTTCCTAAGGTTTCATTATTGTTCAGTAAAACAGTCTGTGAAATGAACATTCTAGTTGAAGAAAACTTTCTCAAAATTGAAGTAAATTCATCTCATGATATGTATTGCGACCTCTCAATTTAAGACCACAGTGTAGTCTACCTTTGATGAATCCAATAGCTCGTTTTGATCAACTTTTGAAATCCCTAAAAGACACCGAAGTTCTATAAGTTCACTTCGAGTGAGCATAATTTGCAAATCCGTTTGAAGGGTGGGTATAGGAATTTTTTGCTTCACTTGACAACCATAATAGACTTGCTCCCAATAGTCTGCGTCAAGCTTATTCAAAAATTTTTGAAAGTGATTCAATTCTTTTTTGGTTAGCTCCAAAAATTTTTTTTCGAAAGATAGTTGGTACGATTTACATTTCTTACACTCCACTATAAATCCATTTTTAGTGTGGTTGATAACCCTATGGGTGTTACAAATGTTGAATCCTATATGTTGAATTATTACACTAAATTTCAAATTTATTTAGACTTAATATAAATAAAGTTATTTTTGTTTAGTATTTCTTCTGATAATGATTTTCACTCAACCTAAGTCTTACATTATTGATGTCTGGTGTGATTGTAATTCAATTTTTAGTGGATATGGGTTGTTTTAAGTATTGGAAATGATAAAAAAATTCGTGGTAATAATGATTCTGTTCTGTTTGGGTTGCACTGAAAGGGTGAATCATCATGAATTGAGAATACGGTTACAAGAACAATTAAAATACTCCCATACTGAAGAAAATTGGTTTGTTCCTATGAAGGTCGCTTTACAGAATCTCTCGCCAGAGCAAGTGAGTTGGAAGGGTGGTACCCAAAATCATTCCATAGGTGAACTTGTTTCCCATCTCATTTTTTGGAATGAAATGTATCTAAAGACGTTGAATGGAGAAGATGTTTCAGATTTTGAAATGAAGAATGACTCCACTTTTATGGTGTATTCAGCGCGAGATTGGAATGATGTTATGAACAAATTGGATAGCATACAGATTGAATTTGGGCAGTGGATTGAAAATGTAAGCCAAGAAGATTTAGAAGAAGAAGCTGTTGACATCTTGACGATGACTTCGCATAACGCATATCATACCGGACAAATAATTTATATCAGAAAACAGAATGGTTGGTGGAACAGAAAATAACCTTACGATGTCCTAGTGTATAATGGCTTCAGAAAAAATATCAATTCGATTATGATTAAAACAGACATGTTGATTATCGGTGCAGGGCCAACCGGACTGTTCACCGTTTTTGAAGCAGGATTGCTAAAGTTGCGATGTCATCTAATTGATTCTTTACCCATGCCGGGTGGTCAGTGTGCTGAGATTTATCCAAAAAAACCGATTTACGACATCCCCGCTTATCCAGAAATTCTAGCGGGTGATTTGGTAGATAAGTTGATGGAACAGATAAAGCCTTTTGAACCTGGGTTTACACTAGGAGAGCGAGCTGAAACATTGGACAAATTGGAAGATGGTTCTTTTGTGGTCACCACAGATAAGGGAACAAAACATAATGCCCCCGTAGTGGTCATTGCTGGCGGTCTAGGTTGTTTTGAACCCCGAAAGCCCCAATTGGAGAACTTGACCCAATTTGAGGATAAAGGCGTGACCTACATGATTAAAGATCCTGAGGTTTATCGCAACAAGAAAGTAGTTATTGCCGGAGGTGGTGATTCAGCATTGGATTGGTCTATTTTCTTGTCAGATGTGGCTGACGAGGTCTATTTGGTACATAGACGAAATGAGTTTCGCGGAGCATTGGATTCCGTTGAAAAGGCGGGAGAATTGGCAAAAGCAGGCAAGATAAAATTGCACACTCCCTCTGAAGTGGTTTCTATAAGTGGGAATGGTCGATTGGATACGGTAACCATCAAGCAAAATGGCGATGACGGTGAGTCAATTGAGGTAAAAACCGATTACTTTATACCACTTTTTGGACTATCACCAAAGTTGGGACCTATCGCGAACTGGGGCCTTGAAATCGAGAAGAATGCGATAAAGGTCAATAATTCCAAAGACTATCAAACCACTATCCCCGGAGTTTTTGCCATAGGTGATGTTAATACCTATGAAGGAAAATTAAAATTGATTCTCTCTGGTTTTCATGAAGCGGCCGTAATGTGCCAATACGCCTATAATTTGGTGCATCCTAACAAGAAGTTTGTATTAAAATATACCACAGTTGGTGGAGTGCACGGTTTTGATGGGTCTTCCAAAGAGGCTAAAAAAGTAGTGGTAAAGGCCATTAATTAGGAATTGTAAAGTACTGAGCTATGAATGGTAGTGTGGGTTTTGTCTATGGTTCAGATACGGGGGTCACTGAAGAGATTACCCACGATATGGCCAGTAAAATAGAAGCAGACGATATTGAGATTATCGAAGTTTGTAATGCTGACACCAAAGATTTTGGGCGTTTTGATTTGTTGATGCTAGGCCTTTCCACATGGTACGATGGCGATTTACAAAGTGATTGGGAAGACTATTTCGATACCTTTAAAACTATTGATTTTACAGATCAAATTGTGGCTATTTATGGTTTGGGAGACCAATTGGGGTATGACGATTATTTTGTGGATGGTGTGGGCATGCTGGCTCAAGTGGTTTTGGAAAATGGCGGAACAATTATAGGTAATTGGCCGTCAAAAGACTATGATTTTTCTGCTTCAAAAGCATTGAAGGATGAGCATACTTTTTACGGCTTGGCCTTGGATGAGGATAACGAGCCTCAAAAATCACCTGGAAAAATCGAAACTTGGCTAACCCAAGTACAACAAGAGTACGCTGCCCTTTTTGAAAAAATATAAATTTTGTCAATCATCTCGTCATAGCGATTTACAAAGACCAGATTAGGATATAGGTCAATCCGATTGCCCTTTTCAAAAAATTAGACAATCCATCTAGATGTGGAATTTTATATTAGTGCGGTTCAAAAGTTTTACAAAAATTTGAATCAATTTGTTATAAGGAGTATCCTTTTTGAACTTTTACAGTCTACAGGTTAGAAATAATATTAAACGATCATATTATGAGTACCTGTATTTGTTCAAATTGTCAGTGTGAAAATTGTAAATGCGTAACTTGCGCTACCAAAAACTGTTCTTGTGATACTTGCGACTGTAGCAAGTGCGATTGCTGTAATTGAAAAGTTTAAATGGGTTCATTATCGACGTCCACCATTTGGGAGGAGTATTTTTCGGAACTCTATTTCTTTACCCTAAAAAGGGTGAAGCAGAGGGATGACGCAAAAGAGATTATTCAAAATACTTTTGTAAAGATTCACGCTAACCTCTATCAGTTAAAGGAAGAGGCCTTGGTAAGACCTTGGATTTTTCAAATTACCCGAAACGAGATTGTCAATTTTTACAAGGCTGGCCAAAACATAGAGGTCCAGAATTCGTATTCTGATGATATCGCGGTTAATTTTTGCTGTTTTGACCAATTTGTCGACGAATTACCTGAACCGTATCGGGTTGTTGTGGATATGGTTTTTTTCAAAGGCCACAAACAAAACGAAGTAGCCAAAGAATTGGGAATATCGCTACCTAATGTGAAGGCCCGTATCAGAAGGGCCAAAGCACTGCTCAAGCAAAGGTTCGCTACCTGTTGCAATTATGAAATCAATACAGAGGGCAAGCTCATTGGGGAGCCCGATTGTCCGCGTTGTGATTAGTCTACTATTTTATAAGTTCTAGTCGCTCTGCGGTCTCGAACAAACGTACTATGGCTTCTCTTTCTGAAACAGGGACTTCCCTTAATAGTTTTTGATACAGGTCCATAAATACTTTAGGTTGTTCTGGCGCCTTCCGGATAAAATCTAAAAGTATCTTATTGAGTTTTTCTTTGCCAAGAATCTCTTGCAACTGGTTAAGCGCAATAGCTCCCTTATTTTCTTCCATATAGTCCGTACCATCGGCATATATTGGCGGAGGTTCTACGTTGGGCTCATTGTTTTTGTCTTTGGCATACTTGTCGATTTTCTTTTTGATAAGCAAAGCAACAGCTTCCTCTCCCAAATTTTCTTTTACAAATTGAAGACTAAGGGCTTCGGGCAAACCCAAAATAAACATATCCGCACCTTGCACATTGGCAATGGTCAAGTTCTTTTGTAACCATAGTTTTGCCAATCCACTCCCAACGGTTTGATAGATATAGGCTTGTTCTTGTAAGCCTTCAGTATTGGCCACCCAACCTTCCTTTTCAGAGAGGGCAATAGTATTTATAAAGTTATATCGGTCATCTTGCCAACGGTGGATTTCGACCAATTGGAGTTGCTTATCTACGGAACCCTTGCCAAAACGGCTTTCCATAAAAACCACTCCTTTGTTTATGGCTTCTTTGTAAAGGGCAACATTGAACGTATGGCTCGGGTTATGCATAATAGAATATTCGACACCACTGGCCTTACCTTTTTCTACGGTAAAGCCCGATGATCCCAAATGCCAATTAAATACTTGTGGTACACTAATGGAATACGTGGCTATGGTCCGTCCATTAGTAGTTTCCATTTTTTGCAAAATACCGCCCGCAAAAGGTATCTGTCCCGCTATCGTGCTTATGCTGATGGTTCCTTTCACTGTATTGGCGTCTGTTGTAAATGCATTTTGCTCAAGCGCAAATGGATTATCAATAGTTGCCATTCTTGAATCAAGACGGGCAAGTCCCTGTTCCTGACGTTTTCGGTTTTCCAATAACTCTTTGTCACTATCATAACCAATAACCGGCAAGAAATCCTTGACACTTGCAAAACTGCCATTAGTTGTTATATCGGCTTGTGAATCACTCTGCACAAAACCAACATACTGTTTATTGCCGACTAAGGTCAGTTGCAGTGTACTGTCTTTTTGCATCCCGGTAGGAATATGATATGCTGTTAAATTTTGGCCCCTGTCTTTTTTAGCCACTTTTAATTCTTTTCCATTCAATTGTAAGCTTGTCAACTGCACAAAATCTTCGGTATTGAGAAACAGGGTGTCCGTGCCATTTTCATTGGTCAAGGTTATGTCTGCAGAAAATTCTGCCCTTCTATCAGTAGGATAAAGATCTAGCGCTAAAGCTATAGTTTTATATTTGGGCTGTGGTTTGGTTTCCAAATATTTGTAGTTCCTTTCATATTCGGCACTCATCCGTTCCTCTTCCGCATCTGGGACAAAGTTTCCATTATCATAAATGTTTTTAGAAATAAAAGACATCAAAAAGAAGAATAGCCCAAAAAATGCGACCATGGCAATTTTTGAAACGAACCCTAGTTGCGTATTTCTTAATGAAATACGATTTTTCCATTTTTTGTCCGAGCCACGCTTCCATAGCCAAATTCCGGCCATGGTCAAGGCTACGGCAAGTGCTGACCAATAGAAGAAGAACCAGTTAGCGGATTGTTGAAAGATGCCGTAACCACTGGTTTCAGAAAAATCCTCGATTCCGGGGGTAAAGCCATACCCCAACCTAAGGTCTTCTATAATACCCTGATCAAAAGAGATAATCAAGAATATAAAAATGGCCACACAAAAGATATGGGTCAGAATGCGATTGCTGGTCAGAGCACCCACAAAAAATACAAGCGTTGCCCACAGCACAAAATTTAAAAAGGCCCAACGAAACAACAATAGATCTTCCGCAAAACGGCCTAGCTCAATATAAGATGCCCCACCCAGTATGACCTGGGTGATCAGGGATATAAAAATAAAACTTACACTCAACACAAAGGAAAGCCCAACAACGGCGGCCAACCTAGAAAGTTGGGTCACCCAAACGGGCACAGGCAAGGAATCGGTAATCTGCCAAATATTGATGGTTTTGTCCTTAAAAAACAATTCCCCGGCCCAGATCATGATGAGCATACAGACAAACACCCCCCATTGCAGTCTAAAATAGGTCATATTACTGCTTATAGGCAGTTCATTGCCAATATAATAGTCCGCATTCCAAGTAACGTTCTGCAAAAAGATCATTAAAAAGATGATGCCCAGGATGATTTTAAAGGAGACGGGGCGAACAATATTCAGAAATTCCAACTTGGATAAGGACCATAATTTGGTGAGAAAATTAGCTGTTCCATACTTTTTTGAAACCTTGGACAGGGTAATGTTGGGCAATGCAAATCCCTTTTTTTGGGTTTCTTTGATTTTTTTGGATTTATCTACTCCTGCCTGAATAAAATATTTAAAGGAAAATCTGAAATATGAGGCTATTGCAAGTACCAATGCTACCGTAAACCAAAACAACCTATTATTCAAAACATAACCCGAAAGCTTGAACATTGCTGTGTTCTTTTCCGAAGGGGTCAATAACTCCGTATAGTGCTGTGCAGCGACGTAACCGCCGGAATCAATCAATAAAAAAGCCGTCAGATTATTACCGCCACCTGTCTCATAGGAAGTCTGGGAAATTAAGAAAATGATGACCACCAAGAAAACAGCTAAATAGCTTGATGTAATTTTTCTGGTGAAAACCAAGGCAAAGAAAACGAGCGATGTGTAAAAAAACAGGTTTGGCACCGTAAAGAGTATCCAACCGTGAAATATAGCACCCCATGGGGTGGGACCAAAACGTTGTATGTCACCAATACCAGAGTAGGGCAACAAGATATGACCTAGAATCATCCCAGTACTGAGGATAACAAGATATAAAAAGGCAGATAGAAACCGACCCACAAAAAATTGTTTGTCCCTAATGGGCATGGCATAGGTCCATTGTGCCGACTTGTATCGAATATCTTTGTAAAGCACGCCACCCGTTACGATGGCGATGATAATGATCATCAGCATGCCCATGGCGGCATAATTGCGATAGATAATACTGGCGGCATTCATAAGCACGCCTTCATTGGCAAAATATTTAAAGGCACCATCCGTGTACCATATCATCTGAAAGGTCAACATGATAAAGAATATCACGGTTATCCAACTAAATACACGCTGCTTAAGCTCATTTTTTATTATAGATAGTATCGTTTTCATCGGTTTAAAATTTTATGGTTTGCTAAAAATGGAACAACTAAAACTTTCCACGGCTTCAGGTATTTGCACAAGTCATCCAATCCAAAAAATGGCTTAGCGCTATTGGCGTTTGTTTGTACGCATTTTCTACTAGTTTTCGCTTAAGATTTTAAAATAGGCATCTTCCAATGACGGTGCCTTACTGTCAAAACCTCCAGATGGTGTATCATCCGCCATGACCGTAATCATTAATTTGCCGGCAAAAAACCGCTGCGAAATCACGCGATACTTTTCTTGATACTTGGCCAGTTCATGTTTTGGTATCGGCATTTCATAGAGTTTGCCGCGCATGGCCTCTTCCACTTCATCTGGTTTTCCGGTAAGCACCACCTGCCCGTTTCCAATAATGGCCATATCGGAACAAAGGGTACTCACATCCTCCACAATGTGGGTGGATAGGATGACAACAGCATTTTCACCCAGCTCCGATAGTAAATTATAAAAACGATTACGTTCCATGGGATCTAAGCCTGCCGTAGGTTCATCCACTATGATCAATTCGGGATTTCCCAATAGGGCTTGTGCAATACCAAAGCGTTGCTTCATTCCTCCATAATAACCATCCAATTTTTTAGTACCTTTTGCATGTGGGTATCCACCGTTTCTTTTCGTTCCCTTTTGTTGACAATACCCTTCATGTCGGCGATATGGGTAAGCAGTTCTTCCGCATTAACATTGGGATATACCCCAAATTCCTGCGGAAGATAGCCAAGTGTTCGTCGAAGGGCTTCAGGATTTTTTAACACATCGATATCATTAAAGTTGATGGTTCCTTCGTCGGGGTCTTGTAACGTAGCAATGGTACGCATTAACGTGGATTTTCCCGCTCCGTTTTGTCCTAATAGACCAAACATGCCCTTTCCTATGGTCAAGGAAACGTTTTTTAGGGCTTGAACTCCATTGGAATACGTTTTGGACAGGTTATTAATTTCTAGTTTCATAATTCGTTATTTTTATTTGTCAGTTTGTCTTCAGCATTCGTTATTACACTCAAATTTTGGTTCAGTTGCTCGAAAGGGGATTCTTATCCACTGTTGGGGCTTGAAACGTTTTTTTCAGTCCCATCCCCAAAAAACTCTTGTAAACGATGTAACCCAACCAAAGGGTGACGATAACATCGATTAGGGTAGCACCATAATACACCCCGCTGATGCCCATCCACTTTGGAAGTAGTAGCATCACGGGAACATAGAATACCAATTGCCTTGCAATGCCAATGATACTCGCATATTTGGGTTGTTCTATGGCCGGTAAGTGGGTGAGTGCCATGAATACAAAGGGGAGAAAGGGAATAATGGCCATATATATCCTAAAGTTGACCAATTCTGTTCCGGTCATTATCTTATTGGGGAGTACCAGTTGCATGCCAAGTTCTGGAAACAGCATTAAGAACAACCAAAAGGGCAGGACCAGCCAAAGTCCTGTTTTACAGAAAAGTAAAAAGCCTTTCTTTACCCTATTATATTGCTCGGCGCCAAAATTCACTCCTTGCACAGGCTGGAGTGCCCGCATCAAGCCAAACAAAGGGGTCATTAAAAACAGTAAGATGCGGTTCGCCGCGGCGAAAAAGGCCAAATCCTCCTCTGTTCCAAAGTTAACGACTGCATTGAAAACCACTATGGCCTGAATCAATCCCATTAGGCTAAGGATAAAGCCTGGAAGTCCCAATTTAAGAATGGCTTTAAAGACTTCAGCATCATAAAAAATGGTGTTGATATTGCCTTCAAAGGAAGCTTTTCCTTTCAAAAAATAGATATAGCCCACAATACAATAGATGAGCATGCCAATATTGGTGGCCCATGCGGCGCCATCTACGTCCATATCAATATAAATAATGGCTAAAGGTGTTAGTATTAAGTTGATAATTAGCCCATAGGCCATGAACAGAGCGGCGGTCATCATTTTACCTTCTGCACGCACAATCATGTTTAGCTGAAGGCCAAATACCCATAGGGGAAAGGCCAAAAGGGTTATTTCAAAATACCGCACACCATATTCCAAAATTTTGCCCGAACCGCCCATCATTTGTATTAGAGGGGTTGCAAATAGGTAACAGGGAAGGGCAAAAAGAAGACTCCCCACTATGGTGAACAGTGTGGCGTTTGGAATAATCTTTTTTAAGGTTTCCGAATCGTTTTTTCCCAATAAAACACTCAAATGATTTCCAGCTCCTGTCCCAACCCATGAACCGACTCCCATGGCAATTGAGGTTAAGGGGTAGGCCAATGCTACCCCTGACAAGGCAGTTTCGTTAAGGAGTTGACCAATATAAATTGTATCCATAAAGGCATTTAGCCCATAGAGCACCATCGCCAAAATTGCCGGTAGGGACAATTTCCACATGACTTTGGTCAGGTTACCTGAAAGGATAAATTCTTTTTGATCTTTAGATTGGTTCACGGTTGTTTTCTTGTTTTTAGTATCTCATGTAGTGCCTTTTGGTTGTACAATCGTATTGTTCGTTCTTTAATATTTTGATTTTTTGGTCATCCAGCCGCTGTAAATACTTGTTTGAAAGAATCGTGTTGGTTTTTCAAAACCGGCTTTTTGTAGCAATTTTTCCAATTCTTCCTCTGTATTGCGGTGCAAGGAATGTGTAATTCGCTCAATGCGTTCCTCAATTTCCTTTTCACTTAAATTATTTGGTAATAAATACCGTAAAATCTTTAGGTTGCCCTTTAATTGCTGACTGTTTCCGAATATCCCCATAAGTATGAAAGGAGCCCCAGGTTCTAGGCGTTTTTGAATTTCTGTGAGCAGTTCCAATTTTTCGTTACGGTATTTGATAAAATGTAACACCAGTAACAAGGAGGCTGCGCCAAAAAGAGCTTTGTCTTTAAGCTGACTTGCCTCTGCAACAACAAGTTCAATATTTTTATAATTGGCCAACTTTTTCCTTGCCAGTGCTATCATTTCAGGCGAAGGATCGATTCCTGTAATGGCCCATTCGTGGTAGTGCTCTTTTAGGGCAATGAGTTCGTT
>ERZ1740067.2263-NODE-2263-length-11920-cov-17.620649_pt1 | contig 11920 bp, 9 predicted proteins | sample MGYA00581736_ERZ1740067 | MGnify/ENA primary metagenome ERZ1740067 (study PRJEB43018, sample SAMN04849236) | marine metagenome | isolation source: floating plastic debris | place: Pacific Ocean | collected 2008-08-27 | study: EMG produced TPA metagenomics... | reverse complement strand
TCGTAATTACAGATTAACCTCCGTTAGCTTTCTTACTTTTCAGACGTCCTCTTAGGTGCGAAAAAATCACCCATAAAATTATCCTTGGCTATGGGTTAACCTTGGGCATCGCCATTGTGGGCACCGCTGCGGGCATTGCGGTGGGATCTGGTGTGGAAGAGGAAGCCGCCCAAAATCGCGATATTGCTGCTGGGAAAGCCGAATGGATTTTTCGTTTGTCTAACAGAATTTCGCCCCTGGCAACACTGCATTCAGGGCACTTGCTAGAAATCGTGGACCAATCGGAGCGGTTTCACGATGAAGTGACAGCATCAGTCGATAGTATTTCTGATTTGCGATCTTCCATTCGTGAATTTGAGGCTTTTATTCAGATACACCCTGCTTCGCCGGGATCTAATGAGGCTGTTTTAGCCATCCGCTCCCTGCGACTATTTGCGGACGACTATGAGCTATGGCTAGAAACCACTGCTCAGCGATCGCTGCACTCCTCGCCCCTGAGGCAAATAGCCAACAGCCCAGACACATCTCTGACGTCCCAGCTACACCGGGACCAGCTGGTGCTGTTGCAAAATGAGTTGGATGCGCCCCAGTCGCGGAATTTACAGACTCGCCTACCAGTCGCGGAATTTACAGACTCGCCTAAGGGAGCTGTCGGAGCAGCTGTCTTTTTTGGGAGAGGAGGCAGCCACCCACGAGAAGCAGGCATTAGCTGGTTTTTTGGCGGCGCGTGATTTTCGAACCCTCATGATGATGGTGGGGCTTTTGGGATCAACAGCGGTGGCCATTGTGCTGGCAGTTTCCATTAGTCGAGCGATCGCCCACCCCATCCAACAATTAACGGCTCAAACTGATCTGATCACCCGCAAGAAAAACTTCGACCTAAAGGTATCGGTGGAAACCAAGGATGAAACCGCCCAACTGGCCATGTCCATTGGGCAGCTGGTGAAATGGGCCGGAGAATATACCGACGAGCTGGAGCTGGCCCAAAGAACCTTGGAGCAGCGGGTGCAGGATCGGACAAAACAGCTTGAGGCTGCCCAGACAACGGTTATTCAAAGTGCAAAGATGTCGAGTCTGGGGCAAGTGGTGGCTGGGGTTGCCCACGAAATCAACAATCCAGTGGGCTTCATTTACAGCAATATTCAGCACACCAGAGAGTATATGGACGACTTGCTGGAGGCAGTGGATATTTATCGTCGTGCCTGTCCCCCCCAGGCAATATCTCAAACTGACTTGGGACGAATAGAAGAGTTGGAATTGCCGTTTCTAAAGGAGGATTCCGCCAAGTTATTGCGGTCGATGGAAGCTGGAGCAAACCGAATTAAAGATATTGTTCTGTCCCTACGCACGTTTTCCCGACTGGATGAAGCAGACTTAAAGAGGGTAGACCTGCACGAAGGTATTGACAGCACCTTAACGATTTTAGGCAGTCGTTTGCAGCTTAATGGCAGAGCTGTTCCCATTGAAGTGGTCAAAAACTACGGTGATTTGCCCCTGGTGTACTGTCACGCCAGACAGCTTAATCAGGTGTTTATGAACATCATCACCAACGCCATCAATGCTCTGGCTAGGGAGTTTACCCGTAGCTTAGGGGCTGCCCCCATCGTGGCGAAACCGCAAATTGTGGTTGTTACGAAAACTGAGGGCGATCGCTGTTTAATTTCCATTAGCAATAACGGTCCGATCATTCCCCGCGAGGTGCGTGATCGCATGTTCGATCCGTTTTTCACCACAAAAGCAGTGGGGCGAGGGACCGGTATGGGGTTGGCGAACAGCTATCAAATTGTGACCAGTACCCACGGCGGCCATTTAACCTGCGTTTCGGAACGTGGCATAGGCACCACCTTCACCATTGAAATTCCAATTAACGGAATCGTCCCTGGTGTGCTGACGGAAACCTACGAATCAGCATAGGAAATTGCCCATAAAAGCTCACTGGCGATACCAAAATGGCGATCGCCAACGGGTGGGTATCGTTGGCTCGTTGGATCGGCGCACCAAATCCAAGATCAAGATCTGGAAACCTTGGATTGGCACCAACTTTAGCGTTTGGTCAGCTGAGTCAGGACCTGGTTAGACCGCCCCACAAAGGACTTCATACCGTCGGCGTCAAAGCCTTTCTGAGCCATTAGGGCTAAGTCGTAAACGTGGTTACACAGGGCTTTGGATAGGACTGCGCTAGGAGATTCACCCCCTTCAACGGCGATCGCCCCCTGGTTCATCCCCAGCAGATTCTCAATTAACGGGTGGCTGCTGTTAACCAACAAAATATGGTCATCGGGGAACGCCGCCGCCTTGTTGTCAAACATGGCCGTCATATCCTGAATGCGCCGCATCGCCTCCGGCAAAAGCACCATCGCCGGGGGAGTATTGGCGGGATCTTCGCCCTTCAGTGCCTCCACTTTCACATTGACGCGAGAGTTGTCCAGTGCCCCTTCAAACAGCTCCTTAATTTGGTCGCTGCGGGTCTTATTGGTGGTGGGATCAACAATTTCCGTCTCTTTCTTGTCCTTGTCGAGCAGGGCATCGTCAATTTCCGCATCCACCCGGGCAAACTTAACGTCAGTGAATTCCCGCTCCAGGAATCCCACAAAATGGGTGTCAATGAACGAATCGAGGAACAACACCTCCAGCCCCTGGCTCTTGTGCAGCTCCACATAGGTGGCTTGGGACGCCGGGTCGGTGCAATAGAACACCCGATTTTCATGGCGCTCCTTGTTCCGCTCCAAATAATCCTTCAGTGTGGTGTAGTAGAAGCCGTTTTCGTCTCTGGGATCCGGGGTCTCCTCAGTGCTTTCCCAGGCGTCTCCCTCCTCCGTTTGCACCTCCACGGCAACGGTGGCGTCGGACTTGCCTTCGCCCAATTCAGCGCCCAATTCAGCGGTGGTGCGATAAATCAGAATATCCTCCACCTGCTTCTTAAACTTGTCATCGTTTAAGGAGCCAAATTTCACAAAGGTGCCTAGGTCCTGCCAGCAGCGAATATATTCCGGCAAATCGCTGCGATATAGCCCTTTTAATTCGCCGGCAACCTTCTTGGCAATATAGTCGGCAATGCGACGGACGGTGCGATCTCCCTGTAAATAGCTGCGGGATACGTTTAGGGGAATATCGGTACTGTCAATCACCCCCCGCAGCGGCGTTAGAAACTGGGGGATTACTTCCTCGCAGTTATCGCTTACGAACACCTGGTTGCAGAACAGCTTAATTTGCCCCTTAGTCACGTCCACATCGGGCTTGAGCTTGGGGAAATACAGGATGCCATTCACCACAAAGGGGTAGTCGGTGTTCAGGTGCACCCACAGCAACGGCTCGTCCTGAAACGGATGTAAATATCGATAAAACTCCAGGTAATCATCCTTGGTTAAGTCTTTAGGATTCTGCTTCCAAAGGGCTTTCTCCTGGTTAATGCGCTCCCCATTGAGATTAATGGGGTGGGGCATAAAATCGCAGTACTTTTTGACAATGCTGCGAATGCGCGCCTCCTCTAAATATTCCTCTTCCTCCTCCATCAGGGACAACGTAATAGTTGTGCCCCGCTCGGCTCGCTCCGAATCACTTAGCTCAAATTCGGTCGATCCATCGCACTTCCAGTGCACCGCCTCGGCACCCTCCTGGTAGGACAGGGTGTCAATCTCCACCGTATTCGCCACCATAAAGGACGAATAGAATCCCAAGCCGAAGTTACCAATAATGGTTTCGTCCGCTTCCTTGAACTTCTCCACAAATTCTTCGGCACTGGAGAAAGCCACCTGATTAATATATTTTTCCACTTCCTCAGCGGTCATGCCGATGCCGTTATCGGTGATGGACAGCTGCTTTTTTTCTTTGTCAACGGTGATATCAATAGCGGCGGTGCTGGGATCGAACGTTTGACCGCTGCTGTAAGTCGCCATTTTTAGTTTGGCGATCGCATCAATGCCGTTTGAAATAAGCTCCCGCAAGAAAATTTCGTGGTCCGAATAAATGGACTTCTTGATAATGGGAAAAATATTTTCGGTATGGACTGTAATATTTCCGCGCTTTGCCACAGTAGCCATAGGTGCTTTTAACTCGACCAAAACTCAACCACGCTACAGGGTAACGTGATGATTTTAGCCAGTGCAGTCGGATAACGATGCGGATTCCCCTACTGTGCCCTGGCTCGATTCTAAGGACCAGTTATTTCTAGGCGATTGACCGTGACTGGCTGCTATTCGGTGGCAGAGTCAGCGGGCTCGGAGTAGTCAGCAATAACGCTCACGTACACAAAGTGTCCCGCCAAAATTGCCAGCCAGCCCAGGCTAAACCAGGGAGCCCACACATCCCCACGCTGGGTCAGATTTTCCCAAAACCACAGGATGGAATTGCTGGCACCAAAGCCCGCCACGTGTACCGCAAAGGTGATGCGATCGTCGAGCTTGCGATAGGCAGGGTCGTTTTCTCGGTCTGGTTTTCGAGGCCAACGGGGAGGCATAAGCAATTTCAGCGATGCTGAGTAACTAACGAATTTTTTTGAATTATCAAAGCCACTGGCAATCCTAACAGAATCTCCAAGAATCCGGGCGTACGCCCGCAAAAATTGGCGCTAAAAATAGCAAGAAAAATCCACGGAATTGAATGATTCCGTGGACAAATCAGAAAATAAGTTGATGAGCCCACCCTTGAAACGTATCACCCAGCAAGTGCCAGAAGCTTTACGCTGCGGAGAGGACACCCCCGTTCAATGAGAGGTTTATTGGGGGTGGCAACCCTGACGATTAACGGCTTGGGAACTTGAATGATGACAGTCCTAGGTCCAGGCGAATTTGGAAACTACTTGAAGAATCCGGTGAAGGTGTAGCCCACGCCAAAGACCAATGCTGCTTCCGTTTCATCGAAGAATCCTACGGCAACGCGACCGGTTGCGGTCCAGCGATAAGCCAAGGGAACATCTACACCCCCCGTCAACAAGAACGCCGCGGCAGAATCATCTTGGAACAGATTTCGAATGGCAATGCCAGCACCCGCAAAAGGTACTGCGGCAATAGCACTGTCAGGGCTGTCGCCAGAGCGGATTGGAAAATCAGCAGTTAAGGCAAAACTAGCTACAGGATCATCGCCAAGCACACTCAGATTATGCAGAGAAATATTCTCCGTAAAGCCCGTCTTGGATGCGAGGGCAAAGCCGCCATCGCCCAGCTCAGAATCGGAATCATCGGAGAGTCCCAACGCAAAGCCCACGCCAATGTAGCTAAATTTGGAGCTAGTGCGCCGTCCGTCAGAGTTTTCAAAGGGACGCTGGGCCACTTCAATGGCCGTGTCACTAGGAGCTTCAGAAGGCTGAATGCTGGTGGCGGCAAACCGGCTGACTTCCTCAATGTCAAAAACCAAAGCGTCAGCATCCAGGGATACAGCATCAACGCTGTCTAAGGTTTCAATGTCAGCCGTAGGGTTTGCCAAAGCAGGTAGTGCTACCAAACTGGTCGATAGGGCAGCGATACCTGCGCTTAAGAAATGGTTCATTGCCATAGTTTTACTAATTCCTCACTGAAAAAGGCGATGAGCGCAGGGAATGCGCAGTGCCAAGAAAACATTTTTTCAAACGCGTTTTTCAAACCGCTGGTAAAGCGATGAGAAACGATATTGAGTTTTTATACCTGGCAAACTCAGTAAAAGAGGTTCGCCAATAGACAGCGCTTTTCATGCCATGCCTTTTGGGGACTGTGGCTTGAGCTAATGCTTTGAAACCGCTGTCTGGTCAGAACCTAACAGATCTGAACTTGGGGGCATTGGTACGAATCACAGGTATGAAGCGCAACGTCCCGTTCACTCAGCCTAACGAGGTCTTCATTGAGACCGGGGGATTGTAAAGTTCTGCAATATGGGGGGATGGGCGATCGCAAAAAAGTCCCTGTGGAAGCTATCCGCTAAGAGGGGTTTACAAACGGGCAACCCAAGATATAATTACTGAGCGATTTCGCCTAATGTTGGAATGGCATTGAGTAAATCTACGGCTCGGTAGCTCAGTTGGTTAGAGCAGGGGACTCATAAGCCCAAGGTCGGCAGTTCAAATCTGCCCCGAGCCACTTCAAGTTCTACTGTCAATTCGATGAAAAATAGGGCGAATTTGAGGTTTAAAGCCGAAGTTGAATCCGCCCTATTCGCTTTGCAAACACTTTGCGAACGACTCCGCTCAGCGACCATTCTGTTAATTCAAGAGTTGGCCATAATTCAGTGTGAAGAGCTGATAAGTGCAGCAGCGTATGGCCGTAGGGGGTCCTTCGCTGGTCCTTCGCTAGGAGTGATCCATAGTCACCACGTAATCCTTGGCCCTGCAAAATCTGAGATTCTTCGTCTCATAATCGACCCTTGAATTAGTAGAGCAGTCAGCGAGTGCTGAGCAGAACCGTGTGGGCACCGTTCACAGAGCAAGTGCGGATTCAGAGTCGATTGTGGTGATAAAAATCCTTTTTCTGAACTACCGGTGGTGTGGAAAAGTCGCGATCGCCCGCCGAAAGTTGACTGGGAGACACCAAGGGTGGAAATCAATGACTTGACACCTTTGCAGAGAATTTAGCCCTGATTTTTGAGCCATATTGATTGGCATACACTTGGGTGAATTCAGCGCCAAAAAGAACGATTTGGGCTGAGTAGTAAATCCATAAAAGGAGTACTACAAACGAACCTGCAGCGCCGTAGATAGATGAGACGCCACCATTTGCTAGATATTTTCCAATTGCCCATTCGCCGATATTGAAGAGTAACGTTGTCACTACGGCGCCAGTCCAAACGTCGCTCCAATCCACTTTTACATCGGGCAAAACCTTGTATACCAGTGCAAATAACAAGGTGGTTACGGTGGATGAAATTAAAAAGTTGAGAAATTTTAGCAGGGGCAGCCAGTCCCTAGTGGAGCCAAACAACACTTCGGAGAGCCCCGATAAAATTGCACTCATTGCCAGTGATATCAGCAGTAAAAATCCAATTACGGGGATCATCGAGAAAGATAGGATGCGCTTTTTGACAAACCTTTTTAAATCAAATTTAGGCGTAACTTTGACCCCCCAAATTAAGTTCAAAGATTCCCTAAGCTGGTTAAAAACTCCCGATGCGCTGACAAAGAGCAATATCAGACTAACAATGGTGGCTGTGGTGCCTGATGGATGGTTACCTGCATGGTTCAACATTAGTTGAATAGACTCTGCTCCTTGATCTCCTATTCGTAGCTGTAACTGCCGAAAGACTTCTCCCTGTACCGAATACTGCCCCAGGAAAAATCCGGCGATCGCGATAACTAAAATCAATATTGGCGCGATGGCCAGAGCCGTGTAATAGGCCAACGCTGCAGCTAAAAGGGAGGCGCGATCGCTCTGCCATTCTTGAAATGATTGCTTAAGTAAGCGCCAAAGCTGTCTACTATTCATTTCACCTCAAACGCTTAGATAGAGAGTCTAAAAGACATTACTTCAAAATATGATTTTGATTTGTTGCTATGGAAATAGCACGCTTCTTATCCAAGCAATGTTGTTGATTTAGCAAAGACTAGAGTAGTGGAAGGAGATTAAAATTTCGATGACCATAAAAAAAGACAAGGAATCCGGAAGATTCTTGCCTTGAGGGTCATATCAATGGCGCGTTGAGCTTACTACAGTAAATAAGTGAAGAACGCCGGTAAAACTTACTCTTCCCAGACGCAATGTTCGCCTAAAAAACTGTTGTCAATACTGCGCCTAATCTTAATGAACTAGTTAAAGTGTGAGGCAGCTTTCTCGAAGGACTTCTGAAGACGACCAACAGCTCCTTCAATACCTTCCTGGATATCCTCCCAGGCACTTTCGCTAGATGCTTTAAACTCTTCTAGCTGTTTCCCAATGCTGTCTCGCTGGGTTTGTAGTTCTTCAATTTTTTCGTAATAGTTAACTTTCGCTTCAGCTTTTGACTGTGCTGCTTTTGCCTTCATCTCTGTAATCTGAGCATCGAACTTATCAAGCTGTGCTTTTACTTTCTGCTCTGTAACTTGCGTGGTATCCATAATTTCTAGACCTTATTCGCTATATCTAAGTAAACCAACAATTCAAGTATTTATTCATCCTCCTGAAGATAAGTATTGAAGGAATAAAACTAAATCCTCTGTCCTTCGAAAGGTAGAAAGCTCTTTTTTTATCGGGCTCATAAAGGAATTCTCGAAAAAATAAATGTGAAAAACACGATTGAAAACGAAAGCAATAAGTGGTTCATCCCCACTTGAACTAGGGGCTGTCACCATTTAAATCTCAAAGGCAGTAGCTACAAGGGTTTCAACCCTCAACATGCTTCGCTTTGTTTTAAAAGGGCGTGGACTTCCCTCTGTGTGTGGCTTATGAACTTAATTGAAGACGTGCCCTAAGCGTTTTCTCTAAGGCAGTTGTCCGCCTAGTCACCCACCCACTGAAAAATATCTAAGTTGTTAAATCTTAAAAAATAGAAACCACGCTATGTCCCGAGACTATTTAAACAAGGCTTGACTCATTCGTTATGGTTGTTATAACTATTTGCTGAGTATAGAATGGCGGTATTATATAGGCAAACAAAGGATGTGGCGACGTAAAAGGAACGTGTTCGTAGCTGTTTTTGGTTTTATAAATGGGCTCAAAGCAGTTAAGTACTTATTTGCCTCGCAACATTTTTGCACTGATATATCTGCACTGATATAAATTATTCAGGTCAAGGGAGACTACGGTAAGCCAAATTAGGGGCTGCCATTAAATTCCAAGTCAATAGCCGTGAGCGTTTCAACCCCTGATGTTTTTTGTTTCAACGGGGTGTTGGTTTTCCATCGGGTAAAGCTTTTGAAGATTAATGGGTAACGCACCCCTGCCTTGCTGCCTCTTCGCCTCGAAATGTTTCGACATTTAGTCTCTGTGAAACAGCAGGGAAGAGGCGACCTTAGAATGGCTAATTCAGTCAGGGTCTTAATTGTTGATGATTCCTACGAAGATCAGAAGATTTATCGATGGTGTTTAGACAACGTAGACCAAATCGAGTATCAAGTTTATTCCGCTGAAGACGGAGAATCAGGCTTACAGGCTGTTGAAGTATTTGAGCCAAATATTATTTTGGTCGATTATTTTCTGCCAGATTTAAGCGGATTGGAGTTTGTGCGATCGCTGCGCATTCAACAGGGTGAATTAAGTGGTGGTGCGGCAGATAGCGTTCTCTTGGCAAGGAACTCCGCTGAATCGGTGGAGAATGATTTAAGTAGAGTCGGCGATAACGGAAGAGACAACGGAAGAGATGGCGGGGGCGATCGCGAGCTCACGATTCCGGTGGTTATGTTGACGGGGCAGGGAAGCGAAAAAGTTGCCGTTGAGGCGATGAAAGAGGGGATTTTTGATTACCTAATTAAGGGCGAAATTTCCCCGGCGATTCTCCACCGCAGCATCAGCCAAGCCTTAGCCCATTACGACCTGAGGCGATCGCTGCAAAGCTCAGAAGAGCGCTTTCGGGCCGCCGTAGAAACCATGCTCGACTGCTTTGGGATTTACACTGCGGTGCGAGATGAAGAGGGAAAGATCATTAGGTTTCGCTCTGAATTTGTAAACTCTGCCGCCAGCAACCGCGAAACGGTGGCGGCGCGATCGCTTCAAGAATCCCATCGGAATACTAACCAAAATTCCTATTGGGAATCTCAGGGAGAGATTTATGAGAACAACTTTTGCGTGATGGAACCTCCCCTGTGGACCACAGAAATGTTCCGTGAATACTGCAGTCTAGTTGATACCGGTACTCCCTTAGTTAAAGAGGTTGTGGTGTACAAGAAGGGAGGGGCTTACCCAGGCAAGACGCGAACAGAGGCACCAACAACGGCACCGATTGAGTGCGCCTACGATCTGCGGGCAACCCGTATTGGGGATGGATTTGTGGCGGTGTGGCGCGAAATTACCGATAGAAAACGGGCGGAAATTGAGCACCAGCAACTATTGGAATGGGAACAGCAAGCACGGCGATCCGCGGAGGAAGCTAACCATCTCAAGGATTTATTCGTAACGATGGTTTCCCACGATTTGCGATCGCCCCTCAATGCAATTTTGGGGTGGACCCAAATGCTGCAGCGGAATCCGAGCGGGAAGATTATTAATCAGGCGATCACCACCATAGAACGAAGCGCTAAAGCTCAGCTTTCTTTGATTGACGACCTGCTGGATCTGTCGCAAATTGTACGCGGCTCTTTAGTTCTATCAGAGCAATCCATTAACTTTGTGGAAATGCTGGGGGCATTGCTAACAGAGATATACCCACTACTCATCGATAAGAAACTACAACTCAGCTTGGATTTTCAAGAAACAACAATCACTGTTGGCGGTCCAGAAACCATTACGAACGCTTTTCTCCAACACCCATCTCTTTTTGGAAAAGGTGACGTTAATCGCCTCTGCCAAGTGTTCAATAACCTAATATCAAACGCCATTAAATTTACGAAGAAAGGCAAGTACCTGCGCCTGGGACTATTCCACAACAGCGACATCATCAGGATCTCAGTCTCTGACTCAGGAGTCGGTATCGCCCCAGAGGACATCAAAACTATTTTTGACCAGTTTTATCGCTCCAACGAAAATAAATATGTTCAAGGCATAGGATTGGGACTGACCATTGCTAAACATATTGTGGATCTTCACGCAGGGCGAATCTGGGCAGAAAGTGAAGGCGTAGGCAAGGGAAGTACATTCACCGTGGAACTACCGTTAACTTGCCAACCTTCCAGTGGTAAGTTGCCAGAACAAAAAATTTATTGATGATCGCATGTGATTTCGACTAGGCTCATGGTGTGTCCCAGGGCGGTTTGCTCGCCTGGTGGCTTCCCTTCTCGGTAAAGCCCGCCAGCAGTCAGTGGCCTACGATGAGCATTTCTTATGACCTATCGGAAAGGCGATTAAAAAAATTGGCTCTTGGGTTGATAATGAAAGTTATTAAAAAAATCCAAAGGAGGACTCAGACTCTATGGAAGCCCAGGATCAGAAAACAGCTGGACAATTAGAGCGAGAGATTTCCCAAAGAGTTAATGCGCTGTATCGCAGCGAGCTGTCCCACCAGCCCGGTAAGATCACGTGTCAGCTATTTGAGAATAAGGCAGTTATTGTTATTGAAAAGTCCATCAGTCGCCCAGAGCAACTGTTAAAAGAGCACGCTAAAGATGATGTAGCCGAAGATGCCCACGCAGGAATTAAAGCGTTCTTTCGTGAAAAAGTCAGGGAAAGTATTGAAGATTTGCTTCAAGTTAAAGTGCTAGACACTTTATTTGATTCCAGCTTGGAAAGTCATCTAAGCAGTGTTGTGGTTGTGCTTGAAAAGCCACCAACGGTTAGAAATCCGGCGGCAATCCCTAAGTTTCCAAAGTCTCACCTTGAAAATGGGAAAGTTCCTGACTAAACAGTCGGTTCAATTCAGTCTTTTTTTTAATTGGATCAGTGAAAGTTATTAATGATGCCTTGTAAATATATTTCTTTAGTTAGAAGATGCGTTAACGCTTCTGATTGATGTATGCGAGTTGGTATTGGAAGAATATGCAAGAGACGAAATGTAAGAGGTTTATTAATGAGTCAGCAGCTAACTGAATCGACTAGTGTGAATGCTGAGGTGAAAGATGGATACGATCCAAACATGATTCCCGCCGAAACTGCAGCGCGAATTGAGCGTGAAGGTGAAGTTTACAAGTCGACACCGGATGCCAACGAGCAAGATGGAATAGATACAATGGGAGGATATACCGTTAGTCGTGAAGGGCTTTTGAATAATTATGCCGTTGAGCCTGAAATGTATTACGAAGAGCGGGGCGATCGCCAAATGCACAAGGAAGCCGCCGCCGCTCATCGAACGGAAGAATTAAAAGAAGTGCGGAAAACAGACGAAGATGGACTTTTGACGCCCTCTGAGAGGACGTCTGAAAAGTCTAATTTATGACGCCAGCCGCTTGAGTAAGAGT
>ERZ1740067.2261-NODE-2261-length-11929-cov-6.089439_pt1 | contig 11929 bp, 7 predicted proteins | sample MGYA00581736_ERZ1740067 | MGnify/ENA primary metagenome ERZ1740067 (study PRJEB43018, sample SAMN04849236) | marine metagenome | isolation source: floating plastic debris | place: Pacific Ocean | collected 2008-08-27 | study: EMG produced TPA metagenomics... | reverse complement strand
CACATGTTCATATGTCGCGGGATCTTTTTGGACGGCAGAGACATGCAATCCGCCTTTGTGAGCAAAGGCGGACGCGCCCACATAGGGCTGGTGCCGGTTTGGTGACCGGTTGAGGATCTCATCCAGCAGCCGGCTCACATGGGTGAGCTGCTTCAAGTTCTCCACCGGCACACCGGTCTCAAACTTGTCGGCGTAGTCTGGTTTCAGCAGCAACGTCGGCAGCAACGACACCATGTTGGCGTTGCCGCAGCGCTCCCCCAGCCCATTGAGCGTGCCCTGTATCTGGCGAACGCCCCCATCAATCGCCGCCAGCGTATTAGCCACCGCGTTTTCAGTATCGTTGTGGGTATGGATACCCAGATTGTCACCGGGGATGTGCTCCACCACCGCTTTGACAATGGCTTCCACCTCATGTGGCAGCGAGCCGCCATTGGTGTCGCACAGCACCACCCAGCGGGCCCCTGCGGCCAGCGCAGTCTTGGCGCAGGCAATGGCATAGTCCGGGTTGGCCTTGTAGCCATCGAAGAAGTGCTCGCAGTCAATCATGGCCTCACGGTCATGCTTGGTGATGGCGCACACGCTGTCATCAATGGCTTCCAGGTTCTCGTCCAGCGAACACCCCAGCGCCAGCTCCACCTGGTGGTCCCATGTTTTGGCCACAAGGCACACGGCGTCTGACTCGGCATCAAACAGCGCCGCAAGGCCCGGGTCATTGTCGGCAGACCGCCCTACCCGCTTGGTCATGCCAAACGCCGTCATAGTGGCTTTCTTCAGGCCGCGCTTTTCGCTGAAGAAGGCACTGTCCGTCGGGTTTGCCCCTGGCCAGCCACCTTCCACATAGTCGACACCCAGGGCGTCCAGCGTTTCGGCAATGCGGATCTTGTCGTCGACACTGAAGTCCACACCCTGCGTCTGCGCGCCGTCGCGCAACGTGGTGTCGAACAAATAGAGACGTTCTTTGGTAGTCATGTTCTCGTCCCCTTACGTCGCAACCGTCCAGGTGGTGCCGTCCGGCCCATCCTTGATCTCGATGCCAAGCGCTGTCAGTTCATCGCGGATGCGATCGGCTTCCGCAAAGTCTTTTTCGGCGCGCGCCTGCTTTCGAGCGGCGATCAGGCTTTCAACCTGAGCGTCGTCCACGGTGGATGTGGCCGGGCGCCACGCTGCCCAGTCTTCAGCTGTCTGCCCAAACAGGCCGATCAACCGCCCGGACGCCTTGAGCGCACGCGCAGCATCAGCATCGCCCTTCTGGCTTTCACTGCACAGCTTGTGCAGCGCAGCCAGGGCCTGCGGCGTGTTCAAATCATCCAGCAAGGCGGACGACACACTCTCGGGCACATCGTCAGCGGTGACGTCGCCCACCTGAGCAGTTGATGCATACCAGCGGTCCAGAATGCCCTTGGCCTCACGCACACCATCCACCGTCCAGTTAAGCGGTTGGCGGTAGTGGGTCATGAAGAGATGCAGCCGCAATGCTTCGCCGGGCCAGTCGCCCAGCAAATCATGCACGACAAGGAAGTTACCGAGAGACTTCGACATCTTCTCACCGTCCACCTGCAGGAAGCCCCCGTGCATCCAGTAATTGGCGAGTGTCGCACCCCCATGGGCGCAGCTTGATTGGGCCACTTCGTTTTCGTGGTGGGGGAACGCGAGATCGATACCGCCGCCATGAATGTCAAACGTTTCACCCAGCAGGTGCTCACTCATGACGGAGCACTCAATATGCCAGCCCGGACGGCCCTTCGCCCACGGGCTGTCCCACCCCGGCATGTCGTCGTCACTCGGCTTCCACAGGACAAAGTCAGTCGCGTTGCGCTTGTAGGGCGCCACTTCCACGCGGGCCCCGGCCACCATGTCATCAAGCGACCGGCCGGACAGGCAGCCATAATTCTTGTCCGACGACACATCAAACAGCACATGGCCTTCCGCCTCATAGGCGTGGCCGAGATCGATGAGCTTGGAGATCATCGCGATCATGCCGTCCACATAGTCCGTGGCGCGTGGTTCATGGGTTGGTGGCAACGACCCAAGGCCCGCCATGTCGTCCTGATAGATTTTTGCTGTCTTGTCGGTCAGTTCACGGATGGTGACGCCGTCGCGCTTAGCACGGGCCATGATCTTGTCTTCGATGTCCGTGATGTTGCGGACATAGGTGACGTGATCCTCGCCATAGACATGGCGCAGGACCCTAAACAGCAGATCAAAGGTCACAGCCGTGCGGCCATTGCCGATATGGGCATAGTCATAAACGGTCGGTCCGCAGGCATAGAGGCGGACATTGGCCGGATTAATCGGCTCAAACACCCGCTTGGTGCGTGTGGACGTATCGTGGAGACTGAGGGTCACATCACGTGACATCGAACAAGTCCTTCAAGGCCTGCTGGCCTCGTGGCTTATACGTCTTGTCTGTGTCCCAGGAAAATGACGAACGGCCGCGAGCCAGCGTTGTGCACTAGCTAATAATAATGGTGCAGCAAATGCACCAGATGGTTGCGGCGGTTTTCATGGGGCGGACTGTGGGCGGAATGTCTTAAAAAATCAACCCATCAGATTCCGTATCCCCGGGCTTGACCCGGGGTCCACTCGCAGCTGCATTCATATTTGGCATTCGCGAGTAGGCTCCGGGTCAAGCCCGGAGACGCGGATCGTTTTCTTGGTCAGCAAAGAAGGACCGCTCAGACACTAACCACCAAGCCTTGCCAGCACCTTGTCGCGCCCGATCAGCGGCAGCAGGGCCTTCAGCTCCGGCCCATGGTCCAGACCGGTCAGCGCCTTGCGCAGCGGCATGAACAGCGCCTTGCCCTTAGCCCCGGTCTCAGCCTTCACGGCATCGGTCCATGTCTTCCAGGTCGTGTCGTCCCATGGCGCCTGAGGCAGAACAAAGGCAGCTTTTGCAGCAAAGTCAGCGTCTTCAATGATCGGGCTGATGTCTCCGTCCGTGACCTGTGCCCATAGGGCAGCGTCAGACAGAGTTTCCACATTGCCTCGAATGGCCTGCCACAGAGCTTCGCTGATCGACAGCCCAAGCGCGTCAAGCCGAATTGCGACGTCCTTCAGCTCGGCTGTGTGCAGCAGGTCGGTGTTCAGGCGGCCAAGGTCGGCGACATCATAGTGGGCCGGCGCGCGGCCGAACTTTGAAAAGTCAAAGCTCTCAACAAGCTCATCAAGGCTTGCGGCCTTCACATCGCCGGACGCGCCCAGCCGCACCAGATAGCTCGTCAGAGCCCCGGGTTCCAGTCCGCGCTCAAGCACATCCTGCACACTGGCGCCGCCCTCGCGCTTGGACAGCTTGGCCCCACCGGGGGCCACCATCAGCGGGAAGTGGGCGAAGGCCGGTATGTCAGCCCCGATGGCCTTGAGAAGTTCGATCTGCGCCGCCGTATTGGTGACATGGTCCTCACCGCGCAGCACATGGGTGATCCCCATTTCGGCGTCATCCGCCGACGACGGCAGCATATAGGTATAGGTCCCGTCTTCGCGGATCAGCACCGGGTCGGAGACTGATGCGGTCTCGATCGACTGTGGCCCGCGAATGAGGTCGTTCCACATGACCTTGTCGCCAGAAAGCTTGAAGCGCCAGTGAGGCGAGCGTCCCTCGGCTTCCAGCTTGGCACGATCCTCATCTGTCAAATCCAGGCCCGCACGATCATAGACAGGTGGCTTGCCCTGGGAGAGCTGGCGCTTGCGGCGGCGGTCGAGTTCGGCAGGTGTTTCGTAGCAAGCGTAAAGCAGGCCATCCGCCTTCAGCTTGTCCGCGGCCGCATCGTAAGTAGCGATGCGGTCAGACTGGCGCACGGTGGTATCAAAGGTCAGCCCGCCCCAGGCGAGGTCAGCCTCGATGGCGTCTGCATATTCGCGGGTCGAGCGGGCGATGTCTGTGTCATCAAACCGCAGCACGATCTCGCCACCCACCTTGCGGGTGTAGAGCCAGTTGAGCAGCGCCGCGCGCATGTTGCCTACATGCAGGGTGCCGGTTGGGCTGGGGGCAAAGCGCGTCTTGACGTTACTGGGCATCGCGAAAGCCATTGGTAATCGGATAGCGGCGGTCGCGGCCAAAATTCTTGAGGCCGATCTTCACACCGGGAGCCGACTGGCGGCGCTTGTATTCCGCAATGTAGAGCAGGTGCTCAATGCGCTTTACAACCGCGGCGTCATGGCCGCGCGCGATGGTTTCTTCGGCGCTGCGCTCGTGCTCCACAAGGCTTTCAAGAATGTCATCAAGCACCGGATAAGGCGGGAGTGAATCTTCGTCCTTCTGGTCCTCGCGCAGTTCGGCACTTGGTGGCTTGTCGATGATGCGTTGGGGGATGACGCGGCCGGTGGGACCCAGACCACCCGCCGGCATGTGCTGGTTCCGCCATTCACACAGGGCAAAGACCTGCATCTTGTAGAGATCCTTGATGGGGTTAAAGCCACCATTCATGTCGCCATACAGCGTTGCATAGCCGACCGACATCTCAGACTTGTTACCGGTTGTCAGCACCATGTCGCCGAACTTGTTGGAGAGCGCCATCAGCAGCAGACCGCGGGCGCGCGACTGAATGTTTTCTTCGGTGATGTCCGGCGTGCGGCCTTCAAACAATGGGGCCAGGGCCCCTTCGAGGGCATCCACGCTGTCGCTGATCGATACCGTGTCCAGCCGCGTGCCGATGAGTTTGGCGCAGGCTTCCGCGTCATCCAGGCTTTCCTGGCTGGTGTATTTGGAGGGCAGCATCACACAGCGGACTTTGTCGGGGCCCAGCGCATCGGCGGCCATGGCGGCGCAGATGGCGCTGTCGATGCCGCCGGACAGTCCCAGCACCACGCCGGGAAAGCGGTTCTTGGTCACGTAGTCGCGCAGACCCAGCACGCAGGCATCGTAGATGGCTTCCAGACCTTCAGGATCAGGCGCCGTCTCGCCCTGCGCGCAGACCCAGCCGCTGTCGCCGCGGGCCCAGGTGGTCATGACGCTGGCTTCACTGAAGGCCGGCATGCTGAGCGGTATGCTGTGATCCGCGTTCATCACAAAGGACGCGCCGTCAAACACCAGCTCGTCCTGCCCGCCGACCTGGTTCACATAAGCCAGGGGCAGGCCGCTTTCGCTGACGCGGGCACGCACATGGTTCTGGCGAGCGCCGTGCTTGGTGGCCTCAAAGGGCGAGCCATTGGGGACAATCAGAAGCTCCGCCCCCTGATTGGCAAGACTGGCCACCACATGGTCGTGCCAGATGTCTTCGCAGACGGGCACGCCCAGCGATACACCCTTGAACGGGATCGGCTTGGGGTCAGGGCCGGACTCAAAGACGCGCATCTCGTCGAACACGCCATAGTTGGGCAGCATCTGCTTGTGCCGCACTTCAGCCACCTTGCCGTCTTCCAGCAATGCTACCGAGTTATGCAGCAAGCCCGCATCGCGCAGCGGCACCCCGATCAGCACTGCGGGGCCGCCATCGCTTGTATCTTTGGCAAAGTCCTCCAGCACCTCGCGGGCGGCGTCCTGAAAGGCAGGTTTTAGAACCAGATCCTCGGGCGGGTAGCCGGTGACATACAGCTCCGTGAACACAATGAGGTCTGCGCCCTGCTGTGCTGCCTCGGCGCGCGCCTCACGGGCACGGGCAATGTTGCCCTCCACGTGGCCGACAATCGGGTTGAGCTGCGCGAGGCAGATTTTGAGCGTGTCCGTCATAGTCTCAGACCTAATGTGCTGCGCCGGGATTGCCAAGCATTACGCAGGTTCTTCGCGGGTGATCGGGCCGATGGCATTATCAATCGCCAGGGCGGTTGCCAGCGCCCGGCGGGCGTCCTGGCCACTGACACGCGGTCGCGCGCCCGTCGCCACAGCATTGACGAAGCCGCCGATTTCCTCCGCCAGCGGGTCCTGGGCCACCAGTTCATCGATGACCGGCAAGCCCTCGACCTCGGTGGGGTCCATGATCCGGCGGTCACCATTGTCGCCCTTCTCGGTCAGCTCGAACTGCCGGTTGGCGAAATCGATCATGATCTCGCGATCCTTGCAGATGATGCGGACCGAGCGCTCCAGCTTGTCACCCACGCGGCTGGCAAACACACGGACCGTCTTGCCGTCTTCCGTCGTCACCACCGCGTCAATCTCGTCCGCCAGATCGCCATGGACGGCGCGGGCCGTTGCCGTCACGTCTGCAGGCTTGTAGCGCAAGATCTGATGGCTGATGTCCAGGTCGTGGATCATCAGGTCAAGGATCGCGCTCACATCCACATTGCGGCCGGTAAACGGCCCTGCCCTGCGGCAGACCACCTCGATGGGGTCCGACACCAGTGACGGCAGGTCAAACCGCGAAAATACATACCGCTCCTGATGGCCGACCTGAATGACGACCTGTTTGTCACGGGCGATTTTGATCAGTTCATCGGCATCTTCCAGTGACGTGGCAATCGGCTTTTCAATGAGGACATGGATGCCGGCTTCCAGAAATGGCTTTGCGAGTTGAAAGTGGAACGTCGCCGGCGCGGAGATCGAGACCGCATCCACCTTGCCGATGAACTCCGCCGGGCTCGCCATGACGGCACACTCGAACTCGTCGGCGACTTCCTTGGCGCGGTCGGCATTGAGGTCATACACCCCGACCAGTTCGACGCCGGGAATGGACGCATATTTGCTGACATGCAGCCGACCGAAATAGCCGGTGCCGACGACACCGGCGCGCACGCGCGAAAGCTTGGGGCGGTTATAGGGCATTGAAGGAAACTGGTGCTCCGGCACGGGGAAGAGACTTGGGACTGGCTCGCAAACGGGTTGCGGGCCGGAAGCTAGGCGATCCGGCGGCTCAGGCCAAGGGGCGCCAATGCGCTCCTGACCTGCAAAACTGGGCTTTATCCCCCCTGCGTGCCCTTGCCAGACCCTTCAAGGCCCGTGTTAACTCCCTCCCGGATCACCCCCAGACCGCCCGCCAAACTGGAGCACTTCGCATGGCTGCCACCGAATTCCGCCAGATCACCCTTACCGAGGCGCCGTCCGGCAAGCTTCTGACATCGAATTTCGGCCTCGAAACAGGGCCAATGCCGCAGCCGGGCGACAGCGAAGTGCTGATCCGGGTGCTCTACATCTCCATCGATGCTGCCAACCGAGCCTGGATGCAGGGACGTACCTACCGGGATCAGGTGCTGCCGGGAACCAAGATGGCGGGTGGCGCCATTGGCGAGGTCGTGACCTCCAATGACCCTGGATTTGCGCCCGGTGACATCGTTGAAGGTGACATGGGGTGGTGTGACTATGTCGCTCTACCAGCCTCGAAGGTGGAAAAGCGGCAGCCGCGCGGGCCTCTGACCCACCTTCAGTCCATTCTCGGCATCACGGGCAAGACGGCCTATTTCGGCATGCTGAACATCGGCAAACCGCAGGCCGGTGAAACAGTGGTGGTGTCAGCGGCAGCCGGTGCTGTCGGCTCGGTGGCGGGCCAGCTTGCCAAGGCCCACGGGGCCCGCGTCGTCGGCATCGCCGGCTCGGACAAAAAGTGTGCTTGGCTTACCGAGGAACTCGGCTTCGACGCGGCCATCAATTACAACAGTGAGCCGGTCATGAAGGCCCTCAAGCGCGATGCGCCAGACGGCGTTGATGTCTTTTTTGACAATGTCGGCGGCGACATTTTCGAAGGAGTGCTGTTCCGCATGAACACCCATGGCCGCATCGTCTGCTGTGGTGCCGTCTCGCAATACGATACAGATACCCCGACGCACGGGCCCCGAGGCGTGCCGGGTTTGATTGTCACAAAACGTCTTAAAGTCGAAGGTTTCATCGTCATGGATTTCGACGGCCAGTCGCAGGCAGAAGCCGAGCTCGCAGGTTTTGCGGCACAGGGAAGCATCAAAGTCGCTGAAGACATTGTTGAAGGTCTGGAGAATGCCCCCAAGGCCTTGGTTGGCCTGTTGAACGGGGAAAACTATGGCAAGCGCCTGGTGCATGTGGCTGACCCGCAAAGCTAGGTTTGCATATGCGGCTGGACCAATCCGCTTGAAACAAGTTCGAGCCTGTCTACCTAAGCGTCACCAATAAACTCAAAAACCCAAAACCAACCAAAAGGGAGAAGATCCAATGTCAAACGTGGTTTCCAAGGAAGTGCAGCTGGCACAGCGCCCGGTGGGCATGCCGAAGCTGGAAGACTTTCAGGTCAAGGACGTGGATGTTGCCGCGCCGAGCGACGGTGAAGTGCTGGTCCGCAATATCTGGATGTCTGTTGACCCCTATATGCGTGGCCGCATGTATGACCGCGAGAGCTACGTGCCCCCATTCCAGATCGGTGCTGCGCTTGAAGGTGGTGCCATCGGCCAGGTCGTGGCCTCCAACTCCGACAAGGCTGCCGTCGGCGACTATGTGCAGTCGATGCTTGGCTGGCGTGAGTACTTCGTGGCCAAGGGCGAGGAAGTCCAGAAGGTCGATACAAGTTCCGGCGTTCCTATTCAGGCTTTCCTCGGCACACTCGGCATGCCAGGCATGACCGCCTATGCGGGGCTGCTACGCATCGGTGAACTCAAGGATGGCGAAACTGTATTTGTCTCCGCAGCGTCCGGAGCCGTTGGCGCCATCGTATGCCAGATCGCCAAAGCCAAGGGCTGTTTTGTTGTCGGTACCGCTGGGTCGGACGACAAGTGCAAATGGCTTGAAGAAACAGCCGGCATCGACAAAGCCATCAACTACAAGACATGTGGTGATCTGACGGAGGCCGTCCGTACCGCCGCCCCCAAGGGCGTGGATGTCTATTTTGAAAATGTGGGCGGCGAGCACCTTACGGCTGCTCTCGAAAACATGCGTCCCATGGGCCGACTGGCCATGTGCGGCATGATCTCCCAGTACAATGACACCGAGCCGACACCTGGTCCGAGCAACCTTATCTATATGGTCGGCAAGAGCCTCAAGATGCAGGGCTTCATTGTGTCCAACCATTTTGACCTGCTACCGGACTTCATTCGCGACATGACCACGTGGATCGGTGAAGGCAAGATCAAGTGGGAAGAAACCGTGGAAGACGGCATTGAGCGGGCGCCCCAGGCATTCCTCAATCTGTTCACCGGCGGCAACATGGGCAAGATGCTCGTGAAGGTCGGACCGGACAGCGCGGTCTGAACATCGCGGTCTCTCGAATTGAAAGGCCCCGCTGGTTTACCGGCGGGGCCTTTTTGTTTTGGTGCTTGTCGTGCTCAACCAACCGGCGCGAAAAAGCCCTGCCACCAGAGGACCGCCAGCGCCAGACCACAGCCGATGCACAGCACAAGCAGTGGCATGTTCGCCTTTGTGTTGGCACCGCCCCGCGCCATCGCCAGCAGCAAAAGCACAGTCCCTAATCCGAAAGCACCCAGGGCGACAAGCGGGAGTGCCAGAAGCCAGCCACTGTCAGCCGGAACACCCAAGGCGAGCATCGCCGGGGTTAGTCCGGCTCCTGTATCGGCAATGGTCAGCGTCAGAACTGCGGCAAAGACCAGCAGTGTCAGGCCGGACAGACCTGAGAATCCGGCAGAGGCCAGCGCGACGGCCGACGGGCGGCGCCCGTGCGAGCTGCGGCTCACCGCTGTCAGCAGCCAGATCATCCCGATCACGACAAGCAACCCGCCCATCCCCAGACAGACGAGGAGGAATGGGGTCTGAAGTTGTAGAATGCCGGATGCAAATGGCAGCACCCCGCGCGATAAGGCGACGTCCGTCACAAACGGAACGGGCGTAACGTTGGACACGCACCCGTCTCTTACAAGCGTCCTTGGCTCATCCAGAAATGCCGCTGTGATTTCCCGCGCACACAGATGCGAGCGATCGACGCCATGGCCTGTATAGGGCACATGTACATACTGTCCTGCCGGAAACCGCCTGAAAGTAGAAAGTGTGTTTTCAGGCGGCGTGATTGGGTCGTTGGCACCGGAATAAAATAGCGCGGGCACTGGTGACGACACCGGGATGTTAAAATCAGCATCTGAGAATTGTGGTGCCCAGTCCTCGCACAGAATGTCCTCCGTATCGAAAATCGTCAGGCTACGTCGCAGAAACCGCTCAAGCCGGTTCATGTCCGTCAGTGTCCGGCCCGGCACCAGCCAGCGTTCGCGGCACTCAACCGAGAGACGTGCAACCATATCAATGCGAAGAGCCAGGGGGCCAAGAATGTTCACCAAGCCGGCCAGCGCCTCCCCCTGCCCTCGGGCTGCAAGATCGATGACCTTTGGCACCAGTGACAGGGTGGTGTCGCTGTAGAGCATCTGATGAATGATGGACGTGAAGTCCTGCGGGTTCAGATAGAACACGCCTGAGGGCACCAGGGAGCGGTCCGCGACCGGGATCGCAAGTGGCTCCCGGCCCAGCGCGATCAAAGTCGCAAGATAAGATGTTTCAAGGCCGGGAAAGGCGCGTTTGCAGGCACCGTCGGACCTGCAATCGGCATAAAGCTGTTCGAGCGCCCTCACGAACGAACGCGTGGCTGCATCACCTCCCGGGGCAAAGGACGGCGGATATACGCTATCCATCACCAGCGCCCGGGTCCGTTCAGGGTGCATCCGCACATAATCGAGGCCCACAGTCGTGCCATAGGAAACACCCATGACATTCCAGGTCTCAACACCCAGTGCTTCGCGCAAGACCTCCATGTCACCGACAGTTTCCCGCGTCCCATAGCCATCAAGGTCAGCGCCGTCATTGATCATCTGATCGCGGCATACTGTTTCTATGTTGGCCTGAACCTGCGTCGACGCCCGCTCATCCAGATCGGCCGCCAGCATTTGCAAATATGTCGCTGCGGAATCCGGGCAATCCAACGGACGCGACGCGCCTGAGCCACGCTGGTCAAACAGAATGACATCGCGTGTGAGGTTCATCGGGTGCTTGGCGAACTGATGGGCCGCGCCGACGACCGCACCGCCTGGGCCACCGTGAGCGAAGATCACAGGCTCTTTGCCTTCAGAGCCATCAACCGCTGCAATGACCGCTACCGCAAGGTCCAGGTCACGCCCGGTCGGTGTTTCCTTCACCGACAGAAATCCGCAGGTCACACGGCGATGGTCATAGCCGATGAGCTCTTCGCATGGCGCCGGTGTCAGGGGACCGGACGAGGCCGGCTCGTCCTCCTGCGCATGGCTGGAAGACATCAAGGCAACCCCGGCAACTGCAACAGCAGTCCCGCGAAGCAGTGGATTCAAGAGTGTTCTTATTTGCACGTAGTCCCTCCCCACACCACGCCATGGTAGCGGGTGTGGGGCGAGGTCACTACGACTTTATGCACCTAACCGGCAGCAACCGCGCGGTCACGCTCCTGCCGTTCAGCCTTTAGACCTTCAGCAATGAGAAAGGCCAACTCAAGAGCCTGGTTGGCATTGAGACGCGGATCACAATGGGTGTGGTAGCGGTCCGAGAGACTTTCTTCAGTCACTTCAATTGCGCCGCCCAGACACTCAGTCACGTCGGAGCCCGTCATCTCAAAATGAACGCCGCCGGCGTGTGTGCCTTCTGCGCGATGCACCGCCATGAAGTCCTGAACTTCCTTGAGGATGCGATCAACAGGGCGCGTTTTGTAGCCGTTGGCAGCCTTGATGGTATTGCCGTGCATTGGGTCACAGGACCACACGACCTTCTTGCCCTCACGCTCCACCGCGCGAATGAGCGGCGGCAAACCATCGCCTACCTTCTCAGCCCCAAAGCGGGCAATCAGTGTAAGGCGGCCCGGTTCGTTCGCCGGGTTCAGAACGTCGCACAGGCGCACAAGTTCATCCGGCTCCAGCGACGGACCGCACTTCATGGCAATCGGGTTGTTGATGCCCTTCATGAATTCCACATGCGCCTCGTCAGGATGACGGGTCCGGTCACCGATCCACAGCATATGCGCAGAGGTGTCGTACCAGTCGCCCGTCGTTGAATCGATGCGCGTCATCGCTTGCTCATAGCCGAGCAGCAGCGCTTCGTGGCTTGTGTAGAAATCTGTCGCCTGCAGCTGCGACGTCGAAC
>ERZ1740067.2260-NODE-2260-length-11931-cov-6.429522_pt1 | contig 11931 bp, 10 predicted proteins | sample MGYA00581736_ERZ1740067 | MGnify/ENA primary metagenome ERZ1740067 (study PRJEB43018, sample SAMN04849236) | marine metagenome | isolation source: floating plastic debris | place: Pacific Ocean | collected 2008-08-27 | study: EMG produced TPA metagenomics... | reverse complement strand
GCCTGGGATCACGCCGATATGCGCTTTCTTGATGTTGAAGATCAGCGGACGGGACACGGGGTATTCACCGGTCGAGATCGTCTCGGTCGAAGGGGCAACACCCGCCATCGTCGCGACTTTCAGCTTGTCTGTGTTGTTCTCGTAGAAAGCCAGACCGAAGACGCCAACGCCTTCAGCGTTGCTGTCAATACGGGCCAGCGTTTCGGTATAGTCGCCGTCGATGTCGACCGACTTGCCGTCTGTCCGCACAGCCATGCACGCACCTTCGGCATCATCCTCGGACATGCCAGCTTCCATCATGGCAGCCATTGCGCCAGTGTCTTCGCAGCCCTGAAGCAGGACTTTCTCTTCGAAAACCTCGCGCGTTCCGTGCTTGGTGCCGGGGATGAAGGCTGCGATATCAACTGCGGGCAGATCAGCTTTGAAATCAGCCCACTGCTGGTGCGGGTTATCGACGATGGCGCCGTCAACCAGAACCTGTGTGGCCAGCGCGTTAAACCAGTCAGATGCCTCGAAGGCGGTGAACTCAGGACCGGTCAGCTGGCTTGCAAACACGATGCCGTCATAGCCAAGACGCACTTCGATGATATCAGTTACGCCGTTCTCGGCACACACAGCAACTTCAGTTTCGCGGATCGCGCGGGACGCGTTTGCGATGTCGATGGTGTTGGCGCCAACGCCTTCGCAGAACCGCTTCAGACCAGCCGAGGAGCCGCCGGACTCTACAACGGGGGTCGGGAAGTCAAAGTTTTCGCCGAAAGCCTCGGCCACGATCGCGGCGTAGGGCAGAACGGTCGACGAACCGGCAACCTGCACGTTGTCACGAGCATGGGCAGCGGTTGCGGAAACGGTAGCGATTGCCAGAGCAGATACGGACAGTTTCGCAAAAGACATGGGTAGAACTCCTGTAATGTCTGCGACCGCCTGAAACCAGCGGCCTTACGGGCTGCCTATGGCGCGCCTGCAATGCTTTTGTGACAGAAACGTAACGGTTTTATGACAGCGCGTTCGGGGTGGCGAAACGGGGTCAGCAGCTTGTGATTGTATGATCTGCTAATTCTCTGCGCTGACAGGCAAAAGCACTGTAAACGTGCTGCCCTCGCCGGGTGTGCTGTCGACTCTGATGCGTCCGCGGTGGCGGTTTACGATATGCTTGACGATGGCCAGACCCAGCCCTGTGCCGCCCATTTCGCGGGAGCGATGCGAATCCACGCGGTAAAACCGTTCTGTCAGGCGCGGGATGTGTATTGGATCGAATCCCTCGCCCTTGTCGATGACGCTGATCTCGACGCCCGGACCGCGCAGACGGCTGTCACGCGCGTTCAGTGTGAAATCAACCGTCACAAGCCCACCCTTGTTGCCGTACTTGATCCCGTTTTCGATCAGGTTGGTAAAGACCTGCCCCAATTGGTCGCCATCGCCTTGCACCATGATCGGTCCTTGGGCGCCGCGCATCGCAAACTTGACGCCGGCGGCTTCGCCCACTGGGATCAGCGCGTTCATTGCCATGCTGACTGTGTTGTAGACGTCGACCTCTTGTGTCGGCCGCATCCGTTCTTCGGTTTCCACGCGGCTGAGCGACAAAAGATCCACCACCAGCCGGTTCATCCGCGCCGCCTCCCGCGCCATAATCCCCAGAAAACGTTCCTGCGCGGCAGGGTCGTTTTTCGCGGGTCCTTGAAGCGTCTCGATAAAGCCCAGCAAGGCTGTCAGCGGCGTGCGCAATTCGTGGCTGACATTGGCGACGAAATCACGGCGAATCTGTTCGGCCTCGCGCACATGGGTGATGTCATCAAAGGTCAGCAGCACGCCGCCCCCGTCAATCGGCGCGCAATCGACCTGAAACATCGTCTCGCGCCCGGCCTCGTTCGAGAAATGCCGCGCGGACTGGTGACGATGATCCAGCAGCGCGCGTTCGATGCTTTCGATAAGCGATGGCTGGCGCAAGACGGTCACAAAGTGACGCCCGACAATCGTATCACCGAACATCCGGCGTGCATGTTCATTGGCCTGTGCGATCCGCTCGGCATCGCTGATCAGGATCAGCGGGCGCGGAATACCCTCCAAAAGCGAAGCTGTCAGCGCAGAGTTCATGGATCAGCCTTGTGCAGCCCGGATTGCCGTCTCAAATTCAGTTTTCAACAGGGAGATATCCTCGCACCCGACCGACACTCGGAAGAACCCTTCCGAGATACCGATCGCGGAGCGCGCCTCTGGCGTCAGGCCCCGATGCGAGCTTGAGGCGGGATGCGACAGCGTCGTCCCGATATCTCCAAGGGTGGGCGCAAAGGCAATGTTTTCGGCAGCTTGCGTCAGCTTGTTGGCCGCAGCGCGACCACCGTCCACTTCAAAGCTGATCATATTGCCGCCGCGCGTACCCAGCAAATGAACGGCGCGGTTGTGATCGGGATGATCGCTGCGCGTCGGATAAAGCACCCGGCGCACCCCGGGCAGCTCTGCAACATGATCGGCCAGTGCCTGGGCGTTATCTTCGGCGCGATCATAGCGCAGGTTGAAACTGTAAAGCCCGCGTTCGGCTAACCAGCAATCAAACGGGCTGGGCGTCAGACCGGTGGTTACCGCCGTGACGTAAATCGCCTCACGATGAGCGGGATCCTTGGCCGCAACATAGCCCAACGTCACATCAGAATGGCCCGCAAGCAGTTTGGTGACCGAGTGAATGACAACATCCGCGCCATGCTGAAACGGTTGATACCCGCGCGGTGTGGTAAAGGTGTTGTCAACGACTAACAGGATTGACTTCGCCTTGCAAAGCGCTGAAATCGCTTTGATATCCGCTACTCGCAGCGTTGGATTCGAGACAAGCTCGACCAGGACCATCCGCGTGTTGGGGCGCAAAGCGGCGGCCATCGCCGCCGCGTCTGTCGGATCGGCCAACGATGTCTCAACGCCAAAGCGTGGCAGTTCTTCACGCATCATCCGCAAGCTGCGCCCGTAAAGCTGATCACCGCCGAGCACATGATCGCCTGCTTTCAGAAGTCCCAGCATCGTCGCCGTGACGGCCGCCATGCCCGAGCCGACGATGAGCCCGCCTTGAGTGCCTTCCAACGCATCAATCTTGCGCGCCAGCACGTCCGCGTTGGGATGACCTTCGCGTGCATAGGTATACCCCTTGGCAAGCCCTTCATATTGGTCGTCCAGCGCATCGGGTGTGTCAGACGCGTAAACCACAGACGGCTGCAACGGTGTGACCACCGCCCGCGAGGAACTTTCGGGCCAAGGTGTCCTGCGGATCAACTCATCGCTCATAGCGCGGTCAGCCCGTCGCGAAAGCGGCGCATATTGGCCTGATAGCCAAGCGCAGACGCCTTTAGGCCCTGAATGGCCTGATCGTCCAGCGCGCGCACCACCTTGCCTGGCACGCCCATCACCAGCGATCCGTCGGGGATCTCTTTGCCTTCGGTGATCAGCGCCCCTGCCCCGATCAGGCAATTCTTGCCGATCTTTGCACCGTTCAAAACCGTGGCCCCCATGCCGATCAGGCTTTGATCGCCAACCGTGCAGCCATGCAGCATCGCCTTGTGCCCAATCGTGCAATCGCGGCCAATGCTGAGCGGAAAGCCCATATCCGTGTGCAGGATGCTGTTTTCCTGCACATTCGTGCCGTCGCCGACAAAGATCGCTTCATTATCCCCGCGCAACGTCGCGCCGAACCAGATCGAACTGCCGGACCCAAGGATCACCTTGCCGATCACGTTGGCATCCGGTGCGACCCAGAAATCATTGTCCACTGGGAGAACCGGCGCATGATCATCCAGCGTGTAAAGGGTCATTTGCGTTCCTCGAATTCTGAGTTTAAGCGGCGGACGGTCTCGACCAGATCAGGTTGCTGGCTCAACCGCATCCGCTCAGCTGACACGATGGTTTTCAGTCGTGCCTCTGTCTCGTCCAGATCGTCGTTGATCAAAACATAGTCGTATTCCGGCCAATGGCTTATTTCATCGCGCGATTTTTTCATTCGCGCTGCAATCACATCCGGGGCGTCTTGCGCCCGTTCGATCAAACGTCGCTCCAGCTCCGGGATCGACGGCGGCAGGATGAAAATCGACAGCACATGCTTGCCAAGGGCCGAGTTGCGCACCTGCTGGCCACCTTGCCAGTCGATATCGAAAAGCACATCGCGCCCGGCACTTATCGCATCTTCGACGGGCGTCTTGGGCGATCCATACAGATTGCCGAAAACCTCCGCATGCTCCAGCATCTCGCCTTTTTCGATCAAAAGCTCGAACTCTGGACGGCTGCGGAAGAAGTAATGCTCGCCTTCAATCTCACCTTCGCGCGCGGGCCGTGTCGTGGCCGAGACAGAGAACCGCAGCTTGTCATCCCAAACCATCAAACGGCGGGCCAACGTGGATTTGCCCGCACCCGAAGGCGACGACAGGATAATGAGAAGACCGCGGCGGCTCATGGGCTACTCCACATTCTGAACTTGTTCCCGCATCTGGTCGATGGTCGCTTTCAGGTCAAGCCCGATTGCGGTCAGCGCGGTGTCCTGCGACTTTGCACAAAGTGTGTTGGCCTCGCGGTTGAACTCTTGCATCAGAAAATCCAGCTTGCGCCCGATCGGGCTGCCCTGCGCCAGCAAGTCACGGGCGGCTTTGACATGGGCGCCAAGCCGGTCGATCTCTTCGGTGACATCCGCTTTGACAGCGAGCATCGCCAGCTCTTGTGCCAGCCGGTCAGCATCAACCCCATCGGCATTGTCCAACACGCGCGCCAGGTTCACGCGCAAGGTTTCAGCGACCTGCGGACGGCGCGCGTCGGCGGCCTTGGCCGCCTGTAAGGTGAGTGCTTCGATGGTGTCGATCTGGCTGGTCAGGACGGTTTCTAGCGCGTCGCCCTCGGCCTGCCGCATCTTGACGAAATCGGCCAGAAGCACCTTCAGATCAGCGACAAGTGCGGCTTTCAACGGCGCTGTGTCTTCGACCGTCTGCGCCACATCCATGACCCCGCGGGCGGTCATCAGGTCGAACGCGGTGACCGGCGCGGTGGTGATCCCATGCGCCTGTGCGCGGCTTTCCAGATCGCGCAACGTCTCAAGCACATGCGCCAGATGGGACGCGTTGATCGACGCGGCCCCGTCGGTATCTTCGCGCGCGATCCGCAGCCCCAAAGTGACGTTGCCGCGTGCGATAAGCTGCGCGATCTCGGTTCTGACGGCCTGCTCAAGCCCCTCGATCCAATCGGGCAAACGCAGCCGGATATCCAGCCCTTTGGCGTTCACACCCCTCAAATCCCAGCTCCATGTATGATTTTCGGCGGACTGGGAGTGCGCGGTGAAGGCGGTCATTGAGGAAAGCATGTCTGTTAACCTTTTAGTTCTTTTTCAGACCAAATTTGAAACAAACCATGCGATATTAACCTCGGAGTAAGCATTGTTAGGCAACGGTTAAGCATGAATGACCCACGCCGACAAGCGTTGCGCGGTCACCAACCTGTCCGTGCCCATGTGAAGGTAAAGGGTCTGAAATGTCGTATGTCATCCCGTTTTCCAACGGTCGGAAAGGAAGCGCTGTGCGCCCTGCTTCATCGCAAAGCGCGTCAAGTCAGACCATCGTTGCGCAGGTGGAGGCGTATTGGACCGACCGGTGCAAAGGCAACAGAGTTCCGGCGCGCGCCGACATCGACCCCCGCGGGATCGAGGCGGCCTTGCGTTATGCGTTTGTGCTGGAACGCGTGGCCCCCGGAATTGCACGGTTCCGGCTGGCCGGTGGGCATCTGAGCGATCTGATGGGGATGGACGTGCGAGGTATGCCGCTTACCACAATGATGGACCCGGACGCCCGTGTCGGCCTGGTCACACCGCTTGAGGCGGTTTTCAAAAAGCCCGCCACTGCCAAGTGCGCCCTGATCAGTCCGCGCAACATCGCGCGCCCTGCCATCGACGCTACCATGGCGCTGTTCCCGCTCACTGACGGTAACGGAGAGATCACCCGCGCCTTGGGATGCCTTGTGAGTGACACGCGCATCGGCCGCACCCCGCGCCGCTTCTCGCTTGCGGACGCCCAGGTGACCGAGATCGGCGCGCCCCGCCCGAAGGTCTATACCAACGGTGCACACCTGCGGTTGGTCACGTCGAACGACTAGGGTTGGGGGGCCTCGCGCGGACGGTTGGTTGAAGCGCGCGTGAGGTTGCCGAACGTCACATTGGGTCTTGGTGCCTCAGATCGACAACCGCGCCGCTTGCGCACCGCGCTCGCGATAGGGTGTCGTATCATAATGCGACCGGTAGCATTTCGAGAAATGCGACGGGCTCGCAAAGCCGCAGGCCAGCGCCACATTAATCACGCTCATATCCGTCTGCATCAACAGGTTGCGCGCCTTTTGCAGCCGCAGCTCCATGTAATAGCGCTTGGGCGAGCGGTTCAGGTAGCGGCGAAACAGTCGCTCCAACTGCCGGGTCGACATGCCGACGTCTTTGGCCAGAATCGAGGGGCTGATCGGCTCTTCGATATTGGCCTCCATCATCTGAATGACCTGAGACAGCTTCGGGTGCCGCACACCGATCCGCGTGGGGATCGACAGGCGCTGCGTGTCCTGATCGGTGCGGATCGAACTGTAGATCAGTTGATCGGCGACCGCGTTGGCCAGCTCTTCACCGTGATCATTTGCAATCAGCTTGAGCATCAGATCAATCGAGGACGTCCCACCTGCAGTCGTGTAGCGGTTCCCATCGATGACAAAAACCGACTTGGTCAGCTCGACATCATCAAACTCCTCAGCAAAGCTGTCCTGGTTCTCCCAGTGGATCGTCGCTTTCTTGCCGTCCAACAGACCCGCTGCTGCAAGGCTATGGCCTGCGGTGCAAAGGCCCCCGATGGTGGCGCCCTTGCGGGCCTCGCGTCGCAGCCAATTCAACAACCGCTTGGTCGTGGCTCTTTGGACGTCGATCCCGCCGCACATCAGGATCGTGTCATCGCGCGCTGTCTCGTCCAGATCGTTGTCCAACTTGAACCATGTGCCTGCCGAACACTGGACGAACTCACCGCCTTCACCCACCAGTGTCCATTCGTACAGCGTCTTCCCGGCCATGCGGTTTGCAATCCGCAGCGATTCCACCGCCGACGAAAAACACAGCATTGTAAAATTTTCCAGCAGCACAAACACGAACCGGCTCGGTTTGCGGCCGTCGGTTTCCACATCCACCAGTTTGTCTTGTCCGATCATTGGCGTCGTCTTCTTTGGCTGTCGGCTTCTGTTAATTTATGACATGTAGCTAAGTCAGGTTTGGCAAACCGGATCAAGCGCAATCGCATCGCTTGTCCAAAGGGGTAGGCCAAAGACAAGTGACGTGATATCGGCGGTGGTCTAGGCGGCCAATCTACCCTATATTGGCTGCTGCTAACGCTAACAGGAGCAAAGACGATGACCGAGTGGCACAAATCTGACTGGCGCATGAAACCGCGGGTTCAGATGCCGGAGTATACCGACGCGGAAAAGCTGGCTGAAGTGGAAGCCCGCCTGTCGAAGTATCCGCCGCTCGTTTTTGCGGGTGAGGCCCGGAAACTGCGCGCCCAGCTGGCCAAAGCATCGCGCGGAGAGGCGTTCCTGCTGCAAGGTGGCGATTGCGCCGAGAGCTTTGAGGAATTCAGCGCCGACACCATTCGCGACACGTTCAAAGTGATGTTGCAGATGGCGATGGTGCTAACCTATGGCGCCAAAGTTCCGGTGATCAAGGTGGGCCGCATGGCTGGCCAGTTCGCCAAGCCCCGCTCGGCCCCGACCGAGACGAAAGACGGCGTGGAGTTGCCCAGCTACCGCGGCGATATTATCAACGATATCGATTTCAGCCCGGAAGCGCGCATTCCCAATGCCGAACGCATGCTGCGCGCCTACACGCAGGCTGCCGCATCGCTCAATCTGGTGCGCGCCTTCTCGACCGGCGGGTATGCGGACGTCAATCAGGTACATGGCTGGACCCTTGGCTTTACCGACAATGAAGAGGCCAAGCGCTACCGCGAGATGGCGCGCCGCATCAGCGACACGCTTGATTTCATGCAGGCCGCTGGCGTCAATCAAGAAACCGCGCACACGCTGCAATCGGTTGATTTCTACACCAGCCACGAAGCGTTGCTGCTGGAGTACGAAGAGGCGTTGACCCGCGTCGACAGCACCTCGGGTCATTGGATTGCAGGCTCTGGTCATATGATCTGGATTGGGGATCGCACCCGTCAGCCTGACGGCGCACATGTGGAATTCTGCCAAGGTGTTATGAACCCGATCGGTCTGAAATGTGGTCCCACGACGACGGCAGATGACCTCAAGGTGCTGATGTCCAAGCTGAACCCGCAGAACGAGGCCGGACGCCTTACGCTGATCGCGCGCTTTGGCGCAGGGTCGGTGGGCGAGCATTTGCCGCGTCTGATCAAGGCTGTTCAGGAAGAAGGCGCTAATGTGGTGTGGTCCTGCGACCCGATGCACGGCAACACGATCAAGGCGGCGTCAGGCTACAAGACCCGTCCGTTTGAGTCCGTGCTGCGCGAGGTCACCGAGTTCTTCGGGGTGCATAAGGCTGAAGGCACCATCCCCGGCGGTGTGCACTTCGAGATGACCGGCCAGGACGTGACAGAATGTACTGGTGGCGTTCGCGCTGTATCGGATGAAGATCTGAGCGACCGCTACCACACTGCCTGCGATCCGCGTCTCAATGCATCGCAATCACTTGAACTTGCGTTTCTCGTGGCCGAGCAACTCTCGGACCGCCGGGGTGATCTGAAAGAAGCCAAAGCGGTTTAAGCCATCCGCAAAACAAAGCGTGTCCCAGACATGGGGCACGCAGGCTGTCCGCTTTGTAACGGGTGTCGATTGCGTGCTATTCACAGCCTCATTGCGAGGGCTTGTTTTTCGGTTTGAACCTGTCTTGAAAAGCGCTCTAGACGCTTGCCTTAATCCGCATAGCCTTTTTTATACAGAGCAGTCCAAGTGCCGATGGGTGGATGTCTTCATGGATATCACAGCGTAGATAGCGGCAGTGTTAGGTCGTGCGCAGGTTATCCTGACGATAACCGAGGCCCTCCAATCTCAGGATGTGAGACAGTGTTCCGCCGACCGTTGTCTACCTCGACGGTTTGGTTGTGTTGATCGGCCGCACGATCCTAGCGGCTGATCCGGTAGATCGCCCCATTGCCCACCGACATCACCCAGATCGAGCCGTCGGGCGCTTGGCGGATATCGCGGACGCGGTCTGTCTCAGGCCCCTGTATTTGCTCCAGTTCGTCACCCCCCGGCGACAGGCGGCTGATCAGCCCGAATTTACGCGATCCGACAAACAGATCGCCGCGCCAGCCAGGGAACATGTCGCCGGTGTAGATCATCATGCCCGATGGCGCGATGGACGGGTCCCAATAATGTACCGGTTGTTGCAGACCGTCCTTTGATTGGCCTTCGCCAATTGGCAGTCCGGAATAGTGCCGCCCATAGGAAATGACGGGCCAGCCGTAATTCGCGCCACGCTCGACGCGGTTGACCTCATCCCCGCCGCGCGCGCCATGCTCATTCACCCAAAGCTGGCCGGATGCATCAAGCGCGGCCCCTTGGGGGTTGCGGTGACCATAGGACCAAATCTCGGGCTGGACGCCGTTTTGCCCAATGAAGGGATTGTCCGCCGGAACGGAGCCGTCGCGGTTCAGACGCAGGACCGACCCGTTATGCAAGCTGCGATCTTGCGCAGACGGACGGTCACCCCGATCACCGATGGTCATAAAAAGTGTGCCATCGCGCGCCTCGACAAGCCGCGACCCGAAATGACGCCCGCCGTTTGAGCCTTCTGCGATCTCAAATAAAATACGGGTATTTTGCAGTTGCGTGCCATCCGCGCTGAGCGTGCCAGCGCCAAGCGCTGTGCCTTCGCCGCGGCCCTGCCTTTTGGCATAGGTGAAAAGCACCTCGCGGGTCTGGGCGAAGTCGCGTGGGATCAGCAGATCAAGCAAGCCGCCCTGCCCGCCGACGGCAATGTCCGGCAAGCCCGTCACATTGGCTTGCGAGCCATCGCTCCGAAAATGGCGCAAGTTGCCATCGCGCTCGGTCACCAGAAAGCCGCCTTCAGGCAAAAATCCCATCGCCCAAGGCGCGTCGAGGCCCGTAACGACCGGGCTCACCTCCAACGGGCCGTCGCGGCTTTCCAAAGCCTGTGCCCAGACCGGGAACGCCAAAAGAAAGGTCAATGTGGTGAAAATCCGGCGCATCGCAACCTCCGCGTGTTTCGATTTATATCTAGGGACGCAACAGCACTTGCCCAGACTGCTGACTGTCTTGTGAGATAGGGTGTCTTCGGGGAATTTCGCCGTTTATCGACTTTTCTTTCCCGTCGGAGGCGATAGTCTCGGGCCAGGATTTGATATCCAACATGGGAGAAAACAAATGAAAAACCTACTGACGGCAACTGCCGCAATCGCGCTTACGGCTGGCATGGCATCTGCTCAGGACAGCTCTGAAGTGAAGATCGGCGTGATCCTTGGCTTTACCGGCCCGATTGAATCGCTGACGCCTTCGATGGCCGATGGCGCGGAACTGGCCATGAAAGAAGTCACCGACAGTGGCATGCTGTTGGACGGTGTAAGCGTGACACCCGTGCGGGCAGACAGCACGTGCGTTGACGCCGGTGCGGCCACCGCGGCGGCCGAACGTCTGATCACGTCCGATGGCGTCAAAGGCATAATGGGTGCGGATTGCTCGGGCGTGACCGGTGCGATCCTGTCGAATGTGGCGCTGGCAAACGGCGTTGTGATGGTGTCGCCCTCCGCGACCTCCCCCGGCCTGTCATCAGCTGAAGACAACGGTCTTTTCTTCCGCACTGCCCCGTCAGACGCGCGTCAAGGCGCCGTGATGACCGAAGTGTTGATGGAGCAAGGCCTCAAAGAGGTCGCGCTGACCTACACCAACAACGACTACGGCAAAGGTTTGGCGGACGCGTTCCAGGCCGAATGGGAAGCCGCTGGCGGAACCATCACGATCACAGCCGCGCATGAAGACGGCAAGGCCGATTATTCCGCAGAAGTCGGTGCGCTGGCAGCCGCTGGCGGCGAGCGTCTGGTCGTTGCAGGCTACGTTGACCAAGGTGGCTCAGGCATCGTGCGTGCAGCACTTGATTCCGGTGCGTTTGATACGTTCCACTTCCCCGACGGCATGATCTCGGCCCAGTTGGCTGAAAACTTCGGCGAAGAGATTGACGGCTCCACCGGTCAGCACCCGGGCACCGATAGCCCCGGCAAGGATTTGTTTGCTGAACTGGTTGGCGATGCCTTCGACAGCACCTCGCCTTTCACGCCCGAAAGCTATGACGCCGCGGCGTTGATGATGCTGGCGATGCAGGCCGCAGGTTCTGCCGAGCCGGGTGACTATAAGGATCACATCATGGATGTGGCCAACGCCCCCGGTGAACAGATCTTCCCCGGTGAGCTGGCCAAAGCGCTGGAGATCATCAAAGGCGGCGGCGAGGTCGATTACGTTGGGGCATCCGCGGTCGAGCTGATCGGACCCGGCGAATCCGCTGGTAACTACCGCGAGATCGTGGTCGAAGGCGGCGAGATTACGACGGCGAAGTACCGCTAAGTCGGACCACAAGTGAAAAAAGCAGCGCGAGGGCAACTAACCCCTCGCGCTGTTTTCAATAAGAAGCGCTCATAAGAGCGGAGGGATCATATGATCGTCGTTGAAGACGTCGCGAAGCATTTTGGCGGCTTTCATGCCGTGGATGGCGCGAGCCTTGAGATCAAAAGCGGGTCGATCACCGGATTGATCGGACCCAATGGTGCCGGAAAAACTACTCTTTTCAATGTTGTCGCGGGCGTTTTTAAACCAACATCGGGTCGTGTATTCATGGACGGTGAGGATATCACCGGATTGCAGCCCCATGACCTGTTCGCCAAAGGGTTGCTGCGGACATTCCAGATTGCCCATGAATTTGGTTCG
>ERZ1740067.2258-NODE-2258-length-11937-cov-10.507322_pt1 | contig 11937 bp, 10 predicted proteins | sample MGYA00581736_ERZ1740067 | MGnify/ENA primary metagenome ERZ1740067 (study PRJEB43018, sample SAMN04849236) | marine metagenome | isolation source: floating plastic debris | place: Pacific Ocean | collected 2008-08-27 | study: EMG produced TPA metagenomics... | reverse complement strand
AGCGACATCATACGCTCGGTGTCTTCGAGGTCGCGATAGGCAATCACACCATCAAGATCGTGACCGGGCAGGGGGATCATGAAAGGATCCGACCCGGTGCCAAGGATCAGCTTATCGTAGGGCAAGACGTCGCCATTCGCCGCCGTCACCGTCTTGGCGGCACGGTCGATCCCAGACACTTTTTCGCCAAAGCGACAGGTCACGTTATGATCGGCATAAAATGTGTCGTCATGGGTGACGATTTCTTCATATGTCTTCTCACCCGACAGAACCGGTGACAGCATGATACGGTTGTAGTTGCCGCGCGGTTCCGCGTTGAACAGCGTGATGTCGTAGGCGTCCGGTGCCTTTTAGAACAGGTGGTCGATCGCTCTGCCGGACGGCATGCCGGCGCCAATGATGACAAGCTTTTCTGTCATGTCTTCACTCCGCTGCCATGGCCTTTGGGGCCGGTGCTTTTGGTTTGGGTTTTGCGCCGTGTTCATACTCTTCAAGGAAATCAAGGACTTCTTGGCGATATGCGTAGTAGTCCGGATGCTCAAGCAATGCCTTGCGGGTGCGGGGGCGTGGCAGATCAACCTTGGTGATCTTGCCGATCGTCGCCTGCGGGCCGTTGGTCATCATCACCACGCGGTCGGCAAGCAAGATCGCTTCGTCCACGTCGTGCGTGACGCAGATCGCCGTCACCTTGGTGCGCGACCAGACCTCCATCAGCACTTCCTGAAGTTCCCAACGTGTCAGGCTGTCGAGCATCCCGAACGGTTCGTCCAAAAGCAGGAGCTTCGGCGACAGGGCAAAGGCCCTTGCGATACCGACGCGCTGTTTCATGCCGTTCGACAGGTCAGAGGCCGACTTGTCCATCGCATCGCCAAGACCAACACGCTCGAGGTAGTATTCCACCACATCCTGACGTTCGGCGACCGAAGCATTGGGATAGACCTTGTCCACGCCAATCGCGACGTTCTCTTTCGCGGTCAGCCAGGGGAACAAGTTGGGGGATTGGAACACAACCGCGCGTTCAGGGTCTGCGCCCTCAACGTGCCGACCATCCAGCTTGATTGCGCCTTTTGAGATCTCATTGAGACCTGCAGCCATTGTCAGAACCGTGGACTTACCGCAGCCAGAATGCCCGATGAGCGAGATGAATTCACCTTTGTCCATCTTGAGGTCGAAATCTTCGACCACCGTCAGAGGGCCTTTCGGCGTTGGGTACACCTTGTGCAACTGGCTGAAGTCGAGGAAGCGGTTCTCGATCATGCCTTCCTGCGCCTTGGCAACGGCGGTTGGCACACCATGGATTGGCGTCACATTTGGAAGGAGTTTGCTGCCTTCAACACGCGCTTCAATGCCGACATCCATCAGGTATTTTGTGACGTCTTTGCGCAGTGTCTTAAACGTCTCATTGGTGTTCATCGCCATCCGGTCGCGGGGGCGGGGGATAGAGACTTTGAACTCGTCTCCCAACGTCCCATCCGGGTTCAGCGCTATGATCCGATCGGCAAGGATGATCGCCTCGTCCACATCATTGGTGATCAGAACACATGTCTTTTTGTCGGATTCCCAGATGCGCTCGATCTCATCCGCGAGGTTTGCGCGGGTCAAAGCGTCCAGCGCAGACAGCGGTTCGTCCAACAGCAGCATTTCGGGGCTCATTGCCAGGGCACGGGCCACATTCACCCGTTGGCGCATCCCGCCGGAAAGCTCTGCCGGACGGCGGCTGGCGGCGTGAGACAGGCCCACCATCTTGACGTAGTGCGCGACCTTTTCGGACTTCTCGGACGACGACAAACCCGGGAAGACGGTATCTACCGCAAGGCTGACATTGCCGTTCACCGTCAGCCAAGGCATCAGCGAATAGCTTTGGAAGATCACGCCGCGTTCGGGGCCAGGCTCTGTCACCGGCGCGCCTTTGAACGTGACACTGCCTGTTGTCGGTGTGTCGAGACCAGCCATCAGATTGATGAGTGTCGTCTTGCCCGTGCCGGAGAAGCCGAGGAGGACAAGGAACTCGCCCTCTTCGACATCCAGATCGATGTTTTTAAGGACATCTGTCTGGCTTGTGCCAACGCCGTAGCTTTTGGACACGTTGTTGAAGGATAGAATGCTCATCTCAGATCACCGGTTGTTCGAGAAGGTGAAGAGCGACTGCAGGGCGTACATGACACGGTCCAGTAGGAAACCGATGATGCCGATGGTCAAAACAGCCACCATGATCTTGGCGAGCGAGGAGGACGAGCCGTTCTGGAATTCATCCCAGACAAACTTGCCAAGCCCCGGGTTCTGCGCAAGCATTTCAGCCGCGATAAGAACCATCCAGCCCACACCCAGCGACAGGCGCAAACCTGTGAAGATCAGTGGCAGAGCAGATGGCAAAACCAGCTTCGTGATCTTTGTATAGGTGTTCATTTTCAACACCTTGGAAACGTTGATCAGATCTTTGTCGATGGATGCCACGCCAAGTGCTGTGTTGATCAGCGTCGGCCAGAGTGAGCAGAGCGTCACCGTTACAGCCGAGATAACAAAGCTCTTTGCGAACAGCCCGCCTTCTGCAGCGGCGAGAGCAGACACAACCATGGTCACAATCGGCAACCATGCTAGCGGAGATACTGGTTTGAAGATTTGGATCAGCGGGTTCAGTGCGGCATTTGCAGTTGGCGACAGACCGGCGGCGATGCCCAACGGTACAGCAACCACAGTCGCGATCAGAAAGCCAAAGAAGACTGTTTGGATGGACGTCCAAATCTGTTGGTAATAGGTTGGCGCACCAGTGTATGCGCGCTCACGCGGCTCTTGCCCGTTTGCGATGCGGCGTTCGTTCAGTTCTGCAACTTTCGCGTCAAACCGCGCTTTGCTTTCTGCTTTGGCCTGCGCGTCTTCGTGCAGGTTCACGGCTTCTGTCCAAACCTGGGCAGGGCCGGGTACCGCGCCGAGAGATGTTTGTACCTGTGGGGCCAAGGTTGCCCAAAGCATGAGGAAGGCACAAATCGCCAGGATCGGCACAACCAAAAGCCGCCAGATCTCTTTCACCTGGGCTTGTGGATTGTCGCCTGCGACAGCCTTCAAAATGGGGGTAAGCCAACTCAGACCCAGAACCTGGAACCATTTGTCGGCAGCGTTGATGCGGGTGAACAGACGGGCTTTGCGCGCTTCGCGATCTGCTGAGTCTGAGAAATTCGGATCGACGGTTGTCATCGGATCAGGTCCTTTGTCGGAGTTGCGTGCCGCGCTCCTCACCCCGCTAGGGGCTCTTCGAAAAGACAGCCAATGGGCCGGAGGTGCGCAGGCTTAAGCGTTAGCCTTGGATTTCGTTACCAACGACGATCTGCTCACCTTTCAGGCCGATCGGCAGGCTTTCGAGGTAGGCATTCGGGAAACGACCATCGTAAGGAATGCCATCGATGATATCCTCGGCAGGCGTTGCCGCTTTGTAGCCGTCGCTGTCCCATGGGAAGTCTGCTTCATCCGCCAGACCTTCATCGACCAGGGCGCGGGCTGCTTCGAGGTAAATCTCTGGTTTGTAGACCGATTTGGCGACCTCATCGAACCACTCGTCAGACTTCGGCTCGGCGATCTGACCCCAGCGGCGCATCTGTGTCAGGTACCAGACAGCGTCGGAATAGAAGGGGTAGGTCGCGTTATAGCGGAAGAACACGTTAAAGTCTGGGATGTCGCGCTTGTCACCCTTTTCGAACTCGAAGAAGCCTGTCATCGAGTTCGCGATCACGTCGTAATCCGCACCAACGTACTCAGGACGCGACAGAATTTCGACCGCTTCCGGACGGTTGGCGTTGTCGTTCTCGTCCAGCCAGATCGCTGCGCGGATCAGGGCTTTGACAACCGCTTTGGTGGTTTCGGGATTCTCTTCCGAGAACTCCTTGGTGATGCCAAACACTTTCTCTGGGTTGTTCTTCCAGAGCTGGTAGTCGGTGATCACTGGCACACCAATGCCTTTGAACACGGCCTGCTGGTTCCAAGGCTCACCAACGCAGTAACCGTGGATCGTGCCCGCTTCGAGCGTGGCCGGCATCTGGGGGGGAGGTGTCACGGACAAAAAGACGTCTGCGCCGATTTGGCCCGAGATGTTTTCGGGTGAATAGTAGCCCGGCTCAAGGCCACCAGCAGCCAACCAGTAGCGCAGTTCGTAATTGTGGGTGGAGACTGGGAAGACCATGCCCATGTTGAACGGCTCACCGCGTTCCTGGAAGTCTTCAACAACCGGCTTCAAGGCAGACGCGCTGATTGGGTGCTGCGGGCGACCATCATCCATCGACGGAATATGCGGGAGCATCTGCTCCCAAATCTCGTTCGACACGGTGATGCCGTTGCCGTTCAAGTCCATGGAAAACGGTGTGATGATATGGGCTTCGGTGCCATAACCAATGGTTGCCGCAAGGGGCTGACCCGCCAACATGTGCGCGCCGTCAAGCTGTCCGCCAATCACACCGTCGAGCAACACTTTCCAGTTTGCTTGCGCTTCAAGCGTCACGAACAGACCCTCATCGAGGAAGTAACCTTGCTCGTAAGCAACGGCCAATGGCGCCATATCGGTCAATTTGATGAAGCCGAATGTCAGTTCGTCTTTCTCAAGCTCTTGCGCAAAAAGCGGGGAGGCTAGCGCGGTTGTGGCAGCGAGCGCCGCGATCAAGCGTTTCATGGGGAGGTGTCTCCTACAGTGGGTGGCCGGGGAGGGCCGAAAAAAACAAAAAAGCCGCTGACGCGCCCTGTCGTTCAGACAGAGGGTCGAGCGGCTGTGCTCAGGGTATTCCCGGTCGATGGGAAGAATTCGATGTGAAGACGCCATTGTCTTCGATGTGTTTGGTGTAGCGAAACGGGCTGCGTTGCGACAAGCAAAAATGCGGGTTTGCCTCGATTATGCCGCATTGCAGCACATCCGGTCGCATTGTGCTTAATTATTGGTCAGTTTTTCGCCATGGGGTCGAAAATATGACCATCAAAAAAGCGGTCCGGATGAAGAATCAAACGCCCAGTTTGTGAAGCCACGGCGGTTTCATGCACCAAAGACCCCTCAAGTTTCTCCGAAGCGCCTGGCAGATCTGATGTCGTGGTTTGCAATTCCTGACGGTACAAATCTGAACGAAATACAGAGGCCGCGATTTGCATGGACTTGTCTGCATCCAAACCCGCGCGAGAGGCAAGCCGGTTGCCAATCCATTTGGCTTGGCTGCGCCAAGGGAAGTTGGCAGCGCCGCGGTTGAATTCCAGAAAGCCATCAACTTGGCGCTGCTCACCCTGTGCCGAGATTGTCAGATGACCCGAGAACGCCCGGTCGATCAGTTCGGATGGCACATCCAGGTATTCTTTGCGTGACAAAAGCGTTGCGGCGGCAGTCCGGCTTTCGGGAAGCGACAACCATCTGCCTGCCTTAAAGACTGCGCGCATTAATCGGCCCAGCAAATGTGGTTCGGTATCGACCCAGTCTGACCGCACAGCCAGAACTTTTTCAGGCGCGAATGACCAGATCGCTTTGCCTGGTAACAAAAGCGCACCGCTTCCGGCATCTACAGTCACCGACCCCCAAGGTTCGCCAACGCAAAACGCGTCAATCTCACCAGCGGCGATGGCTTGTGCCATCAAAGGGGGCGGCACCACGCGGATGTCGATTTCAAGCCCTTGGAGCGGTGTGTTCTCAAACCAGTAGTGCAGCAGATCAACATGCATCGAAAACGGGAAGGGCACCCCAACGGTCAATCGCTCTCCAACTGCGGCTGCCAGCGCTGTCCCGGCGGCAGCCGCATCTCCAAACGGAAAATCATACCCAGTCTTGCGCAACCGCTCTTCCAGTGGTCGGCCGACACCAATGACATTGCCATTGATCGACAAGACAGACACCGCTGACAGTGATGTCGTGACCCCGCCAAGCCCCAAAGCCATGGCCACTGGAACGGGCGACAGCATGTGCGCGGCATCCACACGACCAAACGCCAGCATATCGCGCACCGAAGACCAAGACGGTGCCGCGATCAGATCCAGAGCCAGCCCTTCGGCTTCTGCAAACCCTAGGTCTTGGGCGACAATCAACGGCGCCGCATCGACAAGCGGCATATATGCGACGGGGAGAGTGACGGTTTTCATGACAGCAAATCCGATGCTGTCACCAACGCTTCGGCCACGTCAGCCACTTTGCGCCCCTGATCCATCGCGGTCTTGCGCAGCATCGCGTATGCTTCTTCTTCGCCCACGCCTCGCGCTTTCATCAGAACGCCTTTCGCTCGGTCGATGACCTTGCGTTCTTCCAAAGCTCTGCGCGTTTCAGCCAATTCAGTTCGAATCTGACGCACCATCTGAAACCGGGCAATCGCCGCGTCTATGATGGGTTTCAGTCGTTCCGCCTGAAGGCCGTCGACGATGTAGGCAGATACACCTGCTTCAATTGCTGCGGTTGCCAGTCCTCCTGCGGCACCGGACACAAACATCGCAACAGGGCGGTCCAGCGGACCGGATGCAAGCGTCAGTTCCTCAAGCATGTCGCGCGTGGGATTATCGACATCGATCAGGACCACATCAGGTTCATGGGCAGCGATCTTGCGGGCGAGGCCCGACACGTTGCCGATGACAAACACTTCACAGTCTTCGGATGCCTTGAGCGCATCAACGATCGCAATCGCGCGGTCGCGGTCCTCTTCTACCACCACAACTGTGAGTTCGTCTGTCATGGCGGGCAGCTTTGCGATGTCGTTCCGCGCGCTGCAAGGCAAAGTAACATCCTGCGACAGTGTTTCATTGCCGTTCTGCGGAACAGGTACGCCAGTTGCCTTTTTTTGGAGCAAATTCAGTAGGCGAAACGACTTACGTGACAGTGGCGTAAGCAGCGATGCCCGTTGGTGTTCTGTCACCAACGACCCTGCCGCTACATCCAGTCCCGTGGGTTTGCCCAATCGGATGACGACCGTTTGTCGCTAAAGCGGGTTCTGTAGCGATTTGCAGGTTTCCTAAATCGACTTACAGCCACGGCGTTTTTAACACCCAGTGCGATCTTTTTTGCAAATTTGAAAATAAAAGAACTGCGAAACGTTTTGTCATCTTTGTTAATTGGATAAAATAAGAGCTTTTCACGCGCAACACCGCATTGAAATCTTGGCAATCCGAATTCTGCCACGAGGTATTTCGAGGCAAATGGAACGTTACTTTCCAGTCATGTGCAATACCGCGCCGACAGTTGCAACGATCGCGACCACATCAACTTTAAATGACACGATTTTGGTATATTTCACGTCAAGCGCCACGCGCTCGTCGTAGCTGATGTCATTACGACCGGAGATTTGCCACAAGCCAGTCACGCCGGGAAGCACGGAAAAGTAATCGTCCTTGTGAACGCCGTACCTTTCAAGTTCGTCGTGGACGATTGGGCGCGGGCCAACGAGGCTCATTTCGCCAACAAGCACATTCCACAGTTGAGGCACTTCATCGAGGCTGGTTTTGCGCAAAAACCCACCAAAACGCGTAATGCGCGGGTCGTCATCCAACTTGTGATCGCGTTCCCATTCCGCCGCTGCGTCTGGGTTAGACGCCAAATGCTCTTTTAGTTTCTCCTCGGCATCGGTCACCATCGAGCGGATTTTCCAACAGCGGAACTCTTTTCCGCCTTTGCCAACGCGTTTATGGCCGAACAGAGCAGGACCTTTGTCGCCTGACACATACATTAAAGCAGCGACCACCACGACAATTGCAAGCGCAAGAGGTGCCGCCGCGACGGCCAGCACCAAATCCAACATGCGCTTCCCAAAACGTGGATAAATGCTGCGACTGGATCGCTTTTCTGAACCGGGAAAAGACGAAACCCTTTCGGTCTTTGCGTCCTCAATTAAAGCATACTGAGTCAATGTAATCTCCATTAAATCACGTAGCAGACAGAAACGTTTAATACTGGCAGCACCCGTTAGAGCGCGATATTCACGCGCATCTACAATGCTTTGTCACCAAACCAACTCAACTGTAGTCATCAACTATTATGTGGTTTTATCATTTTTGCTGCAGAGCAGAAATTTGAGGCCGCCGAATGAGCCGCATGTTGCCGACAATGCCTCGGTTGCCCAAAAAGGTGTCTCTTTTGGTCGCAAATTGTCCAGAATTTGTCTGAAATGAGACGCTTGTTTAGAGCGAGGTTCAGCGTCTGCCATCTCTCATTGTATGCGAATCGCTGCCGGAAAATGGCACCCCGGCGAAGGATTGCATATAAAAGTGTAACGTCTTGTCCTGAAACCAAGCCTGTTGGCTACATGCGATAAGCGGTGCCAAAGTCGGCAAACTGAGAATGGGAAAATCCGGACAGCCCTCCCTCTGGCTCAGCATCTCAAGCCGCTAAAACAAATCTGAGCGGCCCGTAAAGCTTGTGCCAAACCGGCCCACCCCCATGGACCAAGGCCAACCGATCAACTACCACTCTGCTCTCACGAACTGGCTAGTGCCGACAGCCTAAGGAAGGAGACGCATCGTGTCTGATCTTGTCATTCCAGAGCCAAAAACTCCTGTGCTGCCAACGTGCGATGGTCGGATGTTTCCAGTCCGGCGGGTTTATTGCATCGGTCGCAACTTTGCGTCCCACGCAGTTGAGATGGGCCACGACCCCGACCGCGAGCCGCCGTTTTTCTTCCAGAAGAACCCTGACAACCTCGATCCGTCTGGACAGTTTCCCTACCCACCACATTCGTCAGATGTGCATCATGAGGTTGAGCTTTTGGTTGCACTTAAGTCTGGCGGGACAAACATCCCAATCGATAAAGCACTCGATCATGTTTGGGGCTACGCGGTATCGCTCGACATGACGCGTCGTGACCTACAAGGCGAAGCCAAGAAAATGGGCCGCCCTTGGGAGATTGGCAAAGCGTTCGAACGCTCCGCCCCTGTGGGGCCTGTGTTTTCGGTGTCTCAAATCGGTCATCCCTACCAAGGGCGTGTCACCCTCATGGTGAACGAGGACCTGCGTCAAGACGGTGACCTGAACCAGATGATCTGGAAAGTGCCAGAAATGATTTCGTACCTATCCGAGTACTTCGAGCTTCAGCCAGGCGACGTGATCATGGCCGGAACGCCGTCGGGTGTGAATGCCGTTCAGACAGGGGACAGCATTGTGGCGACCATTGAAGGTGTCGGCACGCTGTCTGTTACGGTGGTCTGAAATCGCCGATGCATCTGCCAAAGATTGATGTATCCGACGGATGACGCGATCAAAAGCTTTGTTGATTTGCCAAAACGGGTGCGTTTCTGCATGACTGGCACATGGAGTTTCTGGACGTCAGCCACAGTACATTTCTTGTTGTGATGTCCGGTATCGTGGCGTTGGTCGCCGGGTTTACCGGGTTGTCACTCACACGGGACTTGTCGCAAAAGCCGCTGTTTCAAAAGAAAGTGTCAATCGCCTTGGCATCTGTGGCTTTGGGAGGCGGCATTTGGTCAATGCATTTTGTTGCCATGCTTGGCTTACAAATGCCCATCCTCTTTTACTATGACGCGGCGATCACCCTGATCTCGGCACTGACGGCGATCCTGATCGTCGGAGCCGCGTTGATCCTGTTGCACTTTGCGGATCGCACGCCAACCATCATCACGCTTGCCGGTTCTGTTGTGGGCGTAGGCATTTTGGTCATGCATTATATTGGAATGGCAGGGTTAGAGCTGTGCCGCGCCATTTATACATGGTCTGGCGTAGGCGTGTCCTCCATTGTGGCCATTGGCTTATGTATCGTTGCGTTCTGGGTGGCATACGGGCAGCGCACCAACCGAAACATTCTTCTTGGTACAGTGTGTTTTGCGGCGGCGGTTGTCTCTGTTCATTTTCTGGCTATGTCGGAAACGCAGTTTGTTGAAGAACCCAGCGTTGCCGAGTTTGGCCCGTCAATGAGCAACGAGACCCTTGCGCTGGGTGTCATCTTTTTCAGCTTTGTCATCTTCGGCGCGTGTCTTTGGGTCAGTGTGACGTACTTGGTGCCGCCGAATGGAGCCGCCGGTCCAACACCGCCGGTCTCGGCCAAGCCCAAAGAGGTCGAAGTGGCGGGTCGGTTGCAAATCCCGTGTGAACGCGACGGCGCAAAGGTTTTCATCGCCCCGGACGATGTTTTCTTTGTTCGGGCAGATGGACATTACACTCAGGTCTACACGGCTGATGAGCGGCTATTCTGTGCCTGGCCGATCACCGAGGCAGTGAAGCGACTTGTCCCATTCGGGTTTTTGCAAACCCATCGCAGCTACATCGTGAATCCACTGCATGTATCGCAATTTGAACGAGCCAAAGATAAGGGGCGTTGCCTGTTTTCCGGGGACACCGTGCCGGCGGTTCCGGTGAGTCGATCCAAGCTGAAGACAATCCAAGACACTCTATCCGATCAGGACGGCGCAATTCGCGCGGTCTGAGGCGCATTTCGTGCAAAAAGCCTGTGTTTCATTGATTTTTTGATGCTGCGACATCTTCGCACGGGCACGCTTCCATCAGCCAGAACATTCGCTTTTAGGGAGGAGAGCCGATGATTCCAGCGGCATTTGAATACCATCGACCCACCGACATGGCCGGGGTTTTGTCCATTCTGGAGGAGCACGGAGACGACGCTCGCGTCATGGCAGGAGGGCACAGCCTCATACCCATGATGAAGTTGCGGATGGCGGAAGTTCCCCATCTGATTGACCTGCAAGGCGTCGGTGGCCTGTCTGACATTGAGATTCGTGACGCCGACATCCGTATTGGCGCGATGGTGACGCAAGCCGACATCATCGATCACACTGGGCTTGCAGATGCAGCGCCGATTTTACGTGAAGCGTCGTTGCAGATCGCTGACCCACAGGTGCGCTACATGGGCACTGTTGGGGGCAACGTGGCCAACGGTGATCCGGGCAACGACATGCCTGGCTTGATGCAGTGCCTTGACGCCCAGTTCACCTTGATCGGGCCCGACGGGGAAAGAACCGTTCCCGCGCGGGAGTTCTATGAAGCAGCCTACATGACTGCACGTGCCGATGAAGAAGTGCTGACGTCGATCATTATCCCCAAATCATCTGGCGGATACGCGTACGAAAAACAAAAACGCAAGATTGGTGACTATGCCACGGCGGCCGCAGCGGTTGTTCTTCGGAAAGAGGGAACAGCCTGTACCGAAGCATCCATTGCGATGACCAACCTGAGTGACACGCCGGTTTGGTCAGAAGCCGCAGCAGAAGCCTTGCTGCTGACCGAAGTTGATGAAGTCGCGATCAAGGCCGCTATGGCGGCAATGCTGAACGATATCGACCCCAGCGAAGATAATCGCGGTCCGATTGCATTCAAAAAACACGTCGCTGGCGTCATTTTGCGCCGCGCCATCGAACGCGCCTGGTCGCGTGCGTAAGGAGCATCCAATGTCAAAGAAAATGCACATCCAGTTAAACGTGAACGGCAAAGACGAAGAGTTTTTGGCCGAACCTCGTGAACTGCTTATCTACACGCTGCGAGAGCGGCTCAACATCACGGGCCCGCATATAGGGTGCGAAACATCACATTGTGGCGCCTGCACGGTGACGATTGACGGCAAGTCGGTCAAAGCATGCACCATGTTTGTCGCACAAGCCCACGGCAAGGCGGTCACGACCATCGAAGGCATTGGAGGACCCGACGATCTGCATCCGCTTCAAGCCGCGTTCAAGGAACATCATGGCTTGCAATGTGGGTATTGTACCCCCGGCATGATCACGCGGGCGCAAAAGCTGCTCGAAGAAAACCCCAACCCTACGGAAGAGGAAATTCGCTTCGGTATGGCAGGCAACATCTGCCGCTGCACGGGGTACCAAAACATCGTCAAGTCTATTCAGGCCGCCGCGACCGAGATGAGTGCAGCCAAGGAGGCCGCAGAATGAAAGACGAAGTCGAAAACCGCGAAGACCGCGTCGCGAACCTCAAAGGCATGGGCTGCTCGCGCAAGCGGGTCGAGGATGCGCGCTTTACCCAAGGCAAGG
>ERZ1740067.2255-NODE-2255-length-11951-cov-8.368023_pt1 | contig 11951 bp, 11 predicted proteins | sample MGYA00581736_ERZ1740067 | MGnify/ENA primary metagenome ERZ1740067 (study PRJEB43018, sample SAMN04849236) | marine metagenome | isolation source: floating plastic debris | place: Pacific Ocean | collected 2008-08-27 | study: EMG produced TPA metagenomics... | reverse complement strand
GGTCGGTGCTGGGCATGGGCGTGTTCATCGGCCAGTCGACCAAGATCGTGGACCGTGACAGCGGTGAGGTCATGTATGGCGAAGTGCCGCCCTATTCCGTGGTTGTCGCAGGCTCCATGCCGTCGAAGAACGGAGTTAACCTCTACTGCGCCGTGATCGTAAAACGGGTGGATGAACGCACCCGGTCCAAGACCGGCATCAACGAATTGCTGCGCGACTGATCGCCGAAAGCTTTGTGCGCCTGCTTGATTGACCAAGGCTCCGACACTACCTGAAATGGTAAAGTTAGGAGCACTAACATGGCAAGAACGGCAGCAGCAGCAATCACCTTTCTTCTCGCGGCACCGGTTGCGGCGCAGGACGCGCCGCCCGGGTTCTTTGCGGGTGGCTTACTGGGTGTGGGAACGGACATTTATGTCGGCGACAATGATGTCGTCGGCGGTGTGCCCCTGATCGGCTACCGCGGCGATGGATTCTCAATCGGGACAAACGGCGCGTCGGTGACCCTATTTGATCGTGGCGACGCAGCGCTGGATATATTTGCCGCGCCACGCTTCTTTGCCCTGACGGATGTGGACGAGCCCGAGCTTGAAGGCATTGATCGCGACATCACCCTCGATATCGGTCTTAGATATGTCGTTGATATCAGTCCGCGCACCACGCTCGATCTGTCCTTTGCTCAGGAGGTGACCGGAGAGCATGATGGCCAGGAGGTGGACGCGCGCCTGAGCCAAAGCTTTCAACTCGGTGCGATCCCGCTGTCGGCCTTTGCCGGTGTGAGCTGGCAGTCTGACGATCTGTCGCGCTATGTCTACGGCGTTTTTCCAGGCGAGGCGCGCGCCGGGCGCCCGGCCTACGATCCGGGCGCAACCACAACACCTTACGTGGGGCTGCGCGGCGGCGTGCCATTGTCGGAAAGGGCACAGGTCATCGGATCGCTGCGCGTCGATTTCCTGGGCTCGGATATCGAGGACAGTCCGATTGTGGACGAGGACACAGCAGTGTCCCTGGGGCTGGGCGTGCAGTTTTCGTTCTAGGTCGCTTGACATCCGGCCATGCGACACGTCAACGACTGCGGCCATGGCCAAGACAACGAACACCAAGAAACCATCCCGCCAGCAGGTCTTTACCCTGCTGGTCCAGATCGGGCGCAAGGATGGCGACGGCTTGCCAGAAAAGGCAACCGGCGCCGCGCTGATGTGCTTTGCCTCTGGCGTGGATGAGGCCGAGGCCGTGCGCGAGACCGTGGCGATCCTGAAACAGGCGGACACCGCGCCGCTGGATGTGACGGGCTACGGCACGCTCGATGAGCGTTTGGCCGAAGGGCACGACATCGACGACGAAGAGCGTGTATTGATGCAGCGCGCGCTGGACGAAAACGCCGTGATCGTCGCGCAGGTCACCCCGTTCTTTGATTAGGCGGCGCGGTTCTCGATCAGCGTGATCGCCTCGAACGACCGCAGCACCTGGTGTACGGGCGCGCCGTGTTCCGGCAGTTCCCGGTCCGGGATGCCAGCCAGCACACTGGCGGCGTGCAGGTCCGGTTTGCGACGAATACGCCCAATATAGAGACTTTCGACAGCAGTGCCCGCGGCCAACAGCGCCTCGTGTCGGGGCAGGACAACCTGCACATATTCGGCGATGGATTGGGTCGGCCGCCACGTCGCGGCATAACCGTTCACAAGATGGCGCGCCGGGACCAGCACGGCCTCTTGCCCAAAAATGTATTCAACCTCGGACCCGCGCAGCACCAGACGCTGTTCCGGCGCGACGACAATGTCGCGTTGCAGGCCAAAATACGGAGCATGCAAGCGCACGGGGGCAAAGCTACCGCGCGCGGGCACGGAGTAGCGCACGCTGTGCAGCACGGTCGACGTTTTGCCCCGATCCGTTATCACGACATCGCCCCGGCGCAGGCTGGCCGCTTCACGGTAACCCTGCGGGGTGGCGATTGGGGTTGCGGGGTGCAGGGATGGCAGCGGCCCGATGGGTACGATGCCGCCTGTCACGGCGGAAAACAGAACCTCTTTGGACAGTTTGCGGTCCGCGTGTCCCAGCATGAGATCGCGGATATCTTCGGTCAGCACCGGGCTTGGGTTTGGCACGGTGCTGCTGCGCACCAGCGTCCTTTCGGGCTGTTCCAATGTCAGCCGACCCCACGCCAGACGCGTATCCCAGGAGTAGTTCAGGCGCAGGGTGTGCGGGCGCCCATCGCCAGACCAGGCGACCGCCGCATGCGTGAGGTTGTCCGCCTGGCTGTGCACCAGCGCAAAGCCACCGCCCGGGACCGCGCGAAAGGCAATCTCCCGCGCGGCCGGGTAATGTTGTGAGACAGACAGCAGGTCATGGGGCCGCAATTCACCGGCAATGAACGTCTCGAGCATTATGGTCCCGCGTTCGAGCAGTTTGCCTGGTCTCAAGAGCTTGCCCCGGCCCAGACCGGTGGGCGAAAACCGACCGCCCAGATGATCGGTGAGGCCGATCCAGGTCATGCGGCGGCCTGCGCCTTTCGCAAGAGGTCGGCTTCGTAATGGCGCAGCGTTCGGCGGGCCGCCCCGCTGTATCCTGCGCCTGTCACAGGGTCTAATTCTGGGAAAATCGCACAGATTTCATCAACGACCTCTTGTTCCAGTGCTTTTGTTGTCTGCGGCCCGGGCAGAAAGCTTTCCGTTGCCAACCCTTCGGTAAAGACGACCTCGTGCCGGTCGAACATCAGATGAACATAGGTGACCTCGCCCCCTTCGCGCCGGCGCACGGAATGGTCGTTCACCAGATCCTTGGCCGCCACCAGCACTTCCGGTTCACCGAACAACAACTCGGCCACGCTGTCGCGCATGAGGATACGGTGCAAGGGGGATACCATGACGTCACCATGCACACCAAAGGTGCCGCGTCGAATATGGATCGGGGCAAAGGCGCCTGTGGCGCGGACAGTTCGGGTACCGATCCATCGCAATGGCTGAAGGCCGTCATCCTGCGTGCGCACCATGTCCCCGGGGTGCAGGGATTCGACCGGGACCGGGCCAAGGTCGGTTTCGATCAACGTGCCCGCGACAAAGCAGGGCACGGAGGTTGCGTTGACAAACCCGGTGTCGCTGTTGCTGCCGTCCGTCACCGTGTAGGTGAAGTTGAAGTCTTCTTCGTCGCCGTCGCCTGCGACGGTCAACTCGCCATTCGGGCCAACCGTGACGGCTTGCCCCGTGGGCAATGTAATGGTCGTGCCGACGCCGGTTGCGGCATTGAAGCTGACGGGCTGGCCGTTGATATGCGTGATGGTCAACGTGTTGCCCGACGGCGCGATGTCGTTGTCGAGCACGTTGAACGACGTCACCCCGTCCGGATAGACGTTCACGTCATCCCCGATCGCCACCAGCGATGTCTGGACGGACCCCCCCGCAATCAACAGGTTCGAGTCAAAACTGCTGTCGGACACGTCCGCGATGCCGATGCGGATGGAGTTCAGATCGCCCGCGTCCACCTCCATCGTCAGGGTCAGCGTGATGGTAAAGCCATCCATCTCGGTGTTGGCGCCGTCGGATGAGCCTGCGACGCTGTTGCTGTTGTCGACGAACATATTGATGTTGTTCGTCGTGTTGATGTTGCCGGGGTCGGTGTCCCCATCGCCCACCTCCATCTCGACCAGCGTGCCGTTCACCCAGACGCCGACAAAATCCTGGTAGATCGAGTTCTGGAATTCCGGATACTCCTCGGACGAAAAGACGAACTGCATCGTCATGACGTCGCCATCGGGGATGAAATCCACGTCGAGGAACGCGGCGTCACGCGTGCCGGCGGCCGCTGCGGCGTTGAACTGCGCGTTGTTGTTGGGACCCGAAGTGTTGGTGGATGTGTTGGTGTTCTGGTTGGCGTCGCCCGAGCCATTGGTAAAGTCTTCGGCATTGCCCGTCGACAGGATCACGCCGGTGTCGCTGGGTGTGACACCCGGGGCCACGCTGTCGCCGTTGGTGTAGATCCCGGCGCTGTCGATGTCGCCGGTATACGACGCGCTGATGACCTGAACACCATCCCCAAAGATCGTGTTGGCCATATCTTCGGCCGCCTGATCTACGTCACCGGTTTCGCGCACTGTCGTAATCGGAAGTTCCGACGCTGCTACCATTTTTTGCCCACCCACCTCGGGAGGCTCGGAACACGCGCAGCGCATGGGGTTACCCCCCATGTCATCGGGATGTGCGTTTTGCACGTTGGGTGGTCGCACGTTGGCGACCGGACTGCTGATGCCCTGCCTCGGGTCATATTGTTTGCGATAGCCTAGCACAGGCTTTAACGGCCTGTTAACTCTGTAAATCTGCGAGGGGGAGGCGAACGCGTCCTTTTCGCCACAACTATGCCTTGAGGATATGCCGATGCCGCCTGTGGACCCCGTGCGCTTAACCGCCGATCTGGTTCGGTGCCCGTCTGTGACACCCGCAGATGCAGGTGCGCTGGACGTGCTGCACAGTGTGTTGTCCGACGCGGGCTTTGATTGTGTCTGGGCGGATCGGGGTGGCATTCGCAACCTCTTTGCCCGCTGGGGGGACAAGGGGCACGCGCGCACCTTCGGCTTCAACGGCCACACGGACGTGGTGCCGGTGGGTGTCGAGGCCGATTGGACCCACGAACCGTTTTCGGCCGATGTGCAAGACGGTGTGATGTATGGGCGTGGGACCACCGACATGAAGTCGGGCGTGGCCGCCTTTGCCGCTGCTGCGGTGGATTTTGTCCGCGACACGCCCCCCGATGGCGCGGTGATCCTCGCCATTACTGGGGACGAGGAAGGCGACGCCACAGACGGCACAACCGCCTTGTTAGACTATATGTCCGAGGCGCAAGAGGCGATGAGCGTATGCCTTGTCGGTGAGCCGACCTGTCCGGACAGGATGGGTGAGATGATCAAGATCGGGCGGCGCGGGTCGATAACCGCGTGGTTCACAGTGACCGGCGTGCAGGGCCATTCGGCCTATCCGCACCGCGCCAACAACCCGTTGCCGCCGCTGATGCGGTTGATGGATCAGTTGGCCAAGCACGAACTGGATCAGGGGACAGAGCATTTCGACGCCTCCACCCTCGCCATTGTCACCGTAGATACCGGTAACAATGCCACCAATGTGATCCCGGCGCAGGCTCATGCGACGGTCAACATCCGCTTTAACGACGCGCATTCCGGCGACAGCCTCGCCGCGTGGTTGGGCGCGCAGGCGGACACAGTCGCCACCGCTTATGGGGTCGAGATCGACATGCGCGTGAAAGTGTCAGGCGAAAGCTTCCTCACGCCACCGGGGCCACTGTCTGACCTGGTTGCAGCGGCGGTTGAGGCCGAAACCGGTGTCACGCCTGTGCTCAGCACAACCGGCGGGACATCCGATGCGCGGTTTGTCAAAGATCACTGCCCCGTGGTCGAATTTGGCCTTGTGGGCCAATCCATGCACCAGGTGGATGAGCATGTGCGGGTGGAGCACATCCAACAGCTCAAAGCGGTCTATGGCCGGATATTGCGAGACTATTTTGCATGAATTGGACGATTTCCCAAACGGATGATCTGGCCGCCTGCCTCGAGCTGCGGCGCATCGTTTTCATGGAAGAGCAGGGCGTGAGCGAGGCGGACGAGCGGGATGGCCGAGACGGTGAGGCACTGCATGTGCTGGCCACGGCGGAGGGTGAACCGCTGGGCTGTGCGCGCATCCTGCTGGACGGTACGGTGGCCAAGATCGGGCGCGTTTGCGTATTGCAGGACGCGCGCGGCTCCGGCCTCGGCGCTGCGATCATAACGGCGTGCCTTGACGTGGCGCGTGGACAGCCGGGTGTTACCCGCGCCAAGCTGGGGGCACAGACCCACGCGCTGAGCTTTTATGAAAAGCTGGGCTTCACCGCTTTTGGTCCCGTTTACGATGACGCAGGCCTTCCCCATCGCGATATGGAACGGCCTCTGTGACATCGCTTCAACGGCATCCTATGGAAAAACCGTGGGTGATTGTCATGGTCAAGCAACCGCGCCCGGGCCGGGTCAAGACGCGGCTGGGTCGTGACATCGGGATGATCGACGCGACGTGGTGGTATCGGCATCAGGTGACGCGGCTGGTGCGCCGCCTGCGCGATCCCCGCTGGACACTTGTGGCTGGATACGCCCCCAAGACATCGCGGATCACGGTCGGTGCGCAGGACCTGAAGCTGTGGCAAGGCACGGGTGACCTTGGCCAGCGCATGATCCGCTTGTTGCGGCAGGCACCGCCCAAAAGCGTATTGATAGGCTCTGACATCGCAGGGCTCGAGCGACGTCACATTGCCACGGCGATTGCGGCGCTTGGGGATCACGACACGGTGCTTGGCCCATCCCCAGACGGCGGCTTTTGGTTGATCGGCGCACGGCATCCCGGTCGGTTGCAGCGTGCTGTGCTGCAAGGCGCGCGCTGGTCTACCGCGCATGCGATGGCGGATACGAGGGCGCGCCTGCCAGGGCGGCTTGCGCTGGTGGATACGCTGAATGACGTCGATACGGTCGACGATTTGCCATGACGCTTGCGGGTGCGCGTGCTACCTCAACGGCATGACACGTATCCCGACCAAGGCCGAAATCCTCGACTGGATTTCCGCCAATCCCACCCTCACCGCAAAACGTGATATCGCCAAGGCCTTCGGCATCAAGGGGGCCGCGCGGATCGACCTCAAGCGCATCCTGCGGACGCTTGAGGATGAGGGGCATCTGGAAAAGCGCAAGAAGACCTACCAGGACCCCGACCGCTTGCCGCCTGTGAGCGTGCTTCAGGTGTTGCCACCCGACGCGGATGGTGACCTGTTCGCCAGTCCGATGGAGTGGCAGGGCACGGGTGTGGAACCACGTATCCTGGTGATCCCGCGTGCCTCCGACCCGGCGTTGGGGGGCGGTGACCGTATTCTGGCGCGGCTGACATTGGTCAAGGATCAGGATTACCACTACGAGGCGCGGTTGATCCGGCGCATCGGCACCAATCCGCGGCGGATGCTTGGCATCTTTCGCAAGGGGGACGAAGGTGGTCGGATCGTGCCCATCGAAAAGGGCAGCGACAAGCAGTGGCAGGTGGCGGCCGACGCGACCCATGGGGCGAAGGATGGTGAACTGGTCGAGGCGGAACAGGCAGGTCCCAAATCGCGCATCGGCCTGCCCCGTGCGCGGATCGTGGCGCGGCTGGGTGATCCGTCAGCGCCGCGTGCCGTGTCGCTGATTGCCATCCACGAGCACGGTATTCCCGACCATTTCCCCGACGATGTCATTGCCGAAGCCGACGCGCAGAAACCTGCGGGCCTCAAAGGGCGGGAGGATTTGCGCGACCTGCCGCTGGTCACCATCGACCCGTGGGATGCCCGCGACCACGACGACGCCTGCTATGCCCACGCGGATGAGGACCCCAAGAACAAGGGCGGTCACATCATCTGGGTCGCGATTGCGGATGTCGCCGCAGCGGTCAAACCCGGCTCGGCGCTGGACCGCGAGGCGCGCAAGCGGGGCAATTCGACCTACTTTCCCGACCGCGTCGTGCCGATGCTGCCCGACCGTTTGTCGGGCGACCTGTGTTCGCTGCACGAAGGTGTGCCGCGGGCGTGTATCGCCGTGCGCATGCAGATCGATGCAAAGGGCAAGAAGCTGTCGCACAGCTTTCATCGCGGGCTTATGCGTTCGCCCGCATCGCTCAACTACGAAGAGGTGCAGGCCGCTATCGACGGACAGCCGAATGAGCGCACGTCGGGCTTGTTAGAGACTGTTTTGCAACCGCTCTACGCGGCCTGGAAGGCGCTGGTCACCGCTCGGCAGGAGCGGCAACCGCTCGAGCTGGATCTGCCTGAACGCCAGATCATTCTGGATGAGGACGGGGCCGTGTCATCGGTCGCGTTCAAGGAGCGGCTGGATGCGCATCGTCTGATCGAAGAGTTCATGGTGCTGGCCAATGTCGCCGCCGCCGAGACGCTGCAGGCCAAGAAGTCGCCCCTGTTGTTCCGCGTCCACGAGGAGCCGTCGCAGGACAAGCTGGACGCCTTGCGCGAAACCGCCTCCGCCGCCGGGCTGACGCTGGCCAAGGGGCAGGTGCTGCAAACAGCGCATCTTAACCGGTTGCTGGCACAGGCCGCCGGCACCGAGGATGCGGAGCTGATCCATATCTCGACCCTACGGTCGATGACGCAGGCCTATTACAGCCCGGAAAATTTTGGGCATTTCGGGCTGGCGCTCAAGAACTACGCCCACTTTACCTCGCCGATCCGGCGCTATTCCGATCTGATCGTGCACCGCGCGCTGATCTCGGCCCATGGCTGGGGCAAGGACGGGCTGTCACCAGAAGAACTGGAGCGGTTGGAGCAAACGGCCAAACACATCTCGGACACCGAACGACGGTCGATGACGGCCGAGCGGGACACGACCGACCGTTACCTTGCCGCCTATCTGAGCGAGCGGGTTGGCGACGAGATGGAAGGCCGTGTGGCAGGCATCGCCAAGTTCGGCATTTTTGTAAAACTGGATGCCAGCGGGGCGGATGGGCTAGTGCCCATGCGCGCCATCGGGGCGGAGTATTTCCATTTTGACCGCGAGGAAAACACGCTGATGGGCTCGGACACCGGGCTTGTCATCCGGTTGGGTATGCGAGCGACCGTAAGGTTGGCCGAAGCGGTGCCCGTCACGGGCGGCATCGCGCTGGACCTGCTTGCACTGGATGGCCAGTCGCTGCCCACAGGGCGCCGCAGCCCCGCCGGGCGCAGCCCGCGCCGCAAAGCCGTCAAGGCCAAGCGGCGCGGTGACAAGGTCAAAAGCAAGGTCAAGCGCACAAGGCGTTAGGCGAGACGTGCAAGGGGCCGTCACCCAGCGTCTGTTCCACACGGCTGATGTAGCGAGACAGGATCAGATCCCCGCGCACACGGCGTGATAGCGCGGTCCCCTCGGGGGTTGACGCCATCGCGCCCAGCATCGCACCGACGCTGGCATCGGCAGCCGTGGGCGTCCGCCCAAACAGAAATGGCCCTTGCCAGAGGTGGGTCGTGATCGCCTGCAGATCAGGCTCGACCCGATCAAGCCGTTCGCCGGCGGTCAGGCGTCCCATGCCTTGTGCGTGCATGCCGCGCAGCACATCCTTGCGGATCCGGTTGGCGATGAGTCTGCGCAAAAGGGCCGGCAGCGCCTTGAAATATGTCTCGCGGATCGTGGGCCAGACGGCGTTGTCCCCCCACCGATCCATCAGGATGTGGAAATACAGATGCTCTACGACCATCCGGATGAGCGTCCGGGACGCTGCGCGCAGCAGGTCCGTCAGGCCCGCATCGAAATCCGCGCCCTGCTCTTCGAGATAGGTGCGGATGTTGTCGCTGTCGCCGATGACCTCCGTGTCGCTCTGGAGGGCCGGCAGCTTGCCCTTGGGCCAGCGGCGCGGGTCGTTTGTGTCCCGGCGCTGCCAGGCGAGGCCAGAGAGATTGAGCAGGTACATCGCCTTGACGCAAAACGGGCTGGCGCTCGGTTGGCCAAAAGCGGGCGCGTAGGTGACAAGGGTCAGCATTGGGATCTCCTGTGGCAGATGGCGCGGTAACGGATACGCCAACTTGCTGTCAGTTTCTGGCAGCACTTATGCTATGCTCGTCCCATGTCACGGACCCACAGACTCTTTCAGTTGATGCAGGCGTTGCGTCGGATGGCCCCGCCTGTGACCGCGCAGGCACTGGCTCACGAGATGGACGTGTCGCTGCGCACGATCTACCGCGATATCGACGCCCTGCGTGGCCTTGGTGCGGTGATCGACGGTGAGGCGGGATTTGGCTTTACCCTGATCGAGGATGCGACGCTGCCGCCGCTGGGTTTTGAGAATGATGAGCTTGAGGCACTTGTTCTTGGTCTGCGCGAGGTGGCGGTGATTGGTGATCCGGCACTGGCCAAGGCGGCAACCTCGGCGCTGACCAAAATCCAGGCGCGTGTCCCACCCGCCCAGGGCCATCGGCTGAAACACGCCGTGCTGGATGCCCGCCGCTATTGGCGGCCCGAGCCGCCGCGCATCGACGTGGGCCGCCTGCGGCAGGCGGCGTGGGACGAGGTCAGCGTGCGGTTCCAGTACTGTGACGCCAAGGGCGCGCAGACGGAACGCACGGTCAAACCCCTTGGGATTGTCTATTTTCAGGACACCAACGTGCTGCTGTCCTGGTGCCACCTGCGCGAGGATTTCCGGATATTCCGCCTGGATCGGATGGACGCGCTGGAGATCACGGATCAAAGCTTTCGCCCGCACCGCGTGCCGTTGTTGCGGGACCACCTCGACAAGATCCGGGCGGAGACGCAGGAATACGCATGCCACGATTGAACTCTTTATCGAGGCGTCAATTGTCGCTAAATTAGAAACAACGCGAATAAGCGACTATGAGGCAAAATGATGCGGTGTATGGTCCTGATCGGCGCGCTTGCGCTGAGCTTTGGTGGTGTAGTTTCGGCAGGCGTCGTCACCCAATCCTTGCGCCCCGAGGCGCGCCCCGTTGCCGAAGAGGTGACGCGCGCGGCCCCGGTCCAATTGCTTTCGGTGTCCGCATCACCCGTCCTGCGCCCGCAACTGCGGCCGGTGGGCCAAGCGCCCGTTCTGGATGTGGCAGCCAATGCGCGCTTTCAAAACTGGGTGCAGGCATTCCGCGGGCGGGCCCTGTCACAAGGCATTTCGGCCAGCACCTTTGATCGCGCTTTTCAGGGGGTGCAATACGACCCCGAGGTGATCAAGCGGGATCGCAACCAATCCGAGTTTACCAAGACCATCTGGGATTACCTGGCCAGTGCAGCGTCAGACAAACGCGTGCGCAACGGAAAGAATGCCTTGCGCAAGCATCGCCGGACGCTTGACGCGATCGAGGCGCGGTATGGTGTGGAGAAAGAGGTGGTGGTTGCCGTCTGGGGTCTGGAAAGCGCGTATGGCGAGTTCAAGGGCAAGGATGATGTGGTGCAAAGCCTGGCAACACTCGCGTTTGACGGGCGGCGGGGCAAGTTTTTCGAAAGCCAGTTGATTGCGGCGCTGAAGATCTTGCAGAGCGGTGACACGTCCCCGCGCAACATGACAGGCTCATGGGCCGGGGCGATGGGGCACACGCAGTTTATCCCGACGTCCTATCTGGCCTACGCGGTGGATTTCACCGGCGACGGGCGGCGCGACATCTGGTCGGATGATCCGACCGATGCGCTTGCGTCGACCGCGGCGTATCTCAAGCGGTTTGGCTGGATCAAAGGCCAACCCTGGGGTGTCGAGGTGAAGCTGCCATCGGGGTTCAACTATGGGCTGGCGAACCGCAAGAACCAGAAATCACCGGCGGAGTGGGCCAACCTCGGCGTGCGTGGTGTGGATGGCAAAGCGGTGCCGAATTACGGCGCGGGCTCGATCCTGTTGCCTGCGGGCGGGCGTGGCGTGGCGTTCATGGTGTTCAAGAACTTTGCCGTGATCGAGCGCTATAACGCGGCGGATGCGTATGTGATCGGCGTTGGGCATCTGAGCGACCGGATCAAGGGCGGCGCGCCGCTGGTCGGCAACTGGCCCGAGGGCGAGCGTCCCCTGACCTTGCGGGAGCGCAAGGAACTGCAGCGGCGTTTGACGCGGGCTGGGTTCGATACGCAGGGGGTCGACGGCAAGGTCGGGCCGAACACGCTGGCCGCTGTCCGAGCCTATCAAAAAAGCCAGGGATTGCCCGCAGACGGGTTTGCGTCGCTGAGCTTGCTCAAGACGTTGCGCTGACCTCAAGGACGCCTTGCGGCGACGCGATTCATTTTTGCTGATGAGGGGCTCTGCCCCTCAAACTCCCCGCCGTATTTTTAAAGAGAAGAAGAGACGGTCAGCCGGGGCTCATGCCGCGTAGGCGTTCACTGCGCCGGCGGAGCAGTTCGACTGTCGTGAGCAGGGCGATGGAGATCACCACGAGGATGGTCGCAACGGCGAGGATTGTGGGGCTGATCTGTTCGCGCAGGCCGATGAACATCT
>ERZ1740067.2254-NODE-2254-length-11953-cov-3.523786_pt1 | contig 11953 bp, 13 predicted proteins | sample MGYA00581736_ERZ1740067 | MGnify/ENA primary metagenome ERZ1740067 (study PRJEB43018, sample SAMN04849236) | marine metagenome | isolation source: floating plastic debris | place: Pacific Ocean | collected 2008-08-27 | study: EMG produced TPA metagenomics... | reverse complement strand
TTGAGTGTGCTCCTTCCGCACAATATTAATCAGGCGAGAGTGTGCCGCAGATCAGGTGAACTCCCTTTGAACCTGAAAAGGCAGCATTGGGGCAAAATTACCTGATTTCATGACAATTTTGTCAGGAATCACGCCTCAGGCGCGCGATGAAGAACGCATCATGGCCAAATTCACCATTTGGTAGGGTTAATACATCCCCAAGCGCGGTCAGACTCGTCTCAAACGCGGGAATTTCGGCCGCCTTGATCGGATCGCGCTTTGCAGGTGCGGTTTGCAGGACGTCATTGACCACATCCACGCCTTCGTGCGGAAACGGCGAACAGACACAGTAAATCAGCTGACCTCCGGGTTTCAACATATTCAGGCTGGCTTCCAGGAGTCGCTTTTGGATGCCTGGAAACCGGGTCACATCGTCTGCTGATTTGATCCAGGCGCCCTCCGGATGACGTCGCATAGTGCCGAGCGCGGAACACGGCGCATCGAGCAGGATCTTGTCGACCAGTGCAGGCGGTGACCAGGTCGTGGCATCTGCGGTGACGACCTCCACCTGTTCCTTGAACCCTATGCGCCACAGGTTTTCCTTCAGACGTTTCAGGCGTGGCTTGGATCGATCGATCGCGGTGACCGATGCGCCGGTTGCCGCGAGTTGCAGCGTCTTGCCGCCAGGCGCTGCGCAAATATCGAGTACAGTTTCGCCTGCCTTGGCATTGAGTATTCGCGCCGGCAGAGTCGCTGCGACATCCTGCACCCACCAGTCGCCCGCCTCGAAGCCGGGGATGGACTCGATGCTTGGCGCGTCGACCTTGACCGAGTGTCCAGCGACCACTTCGCCTGAGACCGCACTCGCCAAAGCGGTCGCATCGCCATTTTTAGGGGTGAGACAGGTTTCCGGTTGCTGCGTCTGCGCCGTCGCCAGCGCTGTCGCGGCATTAGCGCCAAGACCCTGAACCGCGAGGGTTCGCAGCCAATCGGGCCACAGCGCCTCCATCGGCGCGGCGTCGAAGGCCTCACGATTGGCCACGACCTTTCGCAAGACGGCGTTCAGAAACCCTGTGGCACGCTGCGCGCGTGGCCACAGCTTGGCGGCCGAGACGGTCTCACCGACGACCGCATGGTCAGGCGTTTCCAACAACCAGGCCTGGGCTGCGCCAATCCGCAACAGGGCACGGGATGGCGGCGGAGCCGTATCCAGAGGTCTGTCCAGAAACGGGGCGAGGCCAAGATCGATGCGTCCCAATTGCCGCAAGGCGGCGCTGGCCATGGCGCGGGCAAATCCGCGATCGGAGCCATTCAGGCGGTCAAAGGTCTCTGTCTGTGCGAGGGTTTCATCAAGCTTTCGGCGTTCTTCCAGCACCGTCATGATGAGTTGGGCTGCGGCGAGTCGCGCCTTGGCGCCGCTCACCCCCAGGGTCCTGCAGCGCGTCGCGGTTGTACGCTGGTCGGCTCAACGCCCATTTCGGCGGCCATACGGCGCAGCGATTCAATGCGGTTTTGGGTCGCCGGATGCGTCGAGAACAGACTGTCGCCGCGACGCCCGGCCAGGGGGTTCATGATATACATATGCGCCATGGCCGGATTCTGTTCTGCCCGTCGATTGATGGTTGCGCGTGCGCCGCGATCAATCTTGGCGAGGGCCGAGGCCAGCCAGAGCGGGTTGCCGCAAATCTCGGCGCCACGCTTGTCGGCTTCATATTCGCGCGACCGACTGATCGCCATCTGCACAAGGCCTGCGGCCATGGGAGCAAAGATCATGATCGCAATCCCGGTCAGCAAACCGCCGCGCTCGCGATTGGTGAAGAAGAGGGCAAAATTAGCCAACATGCCAATCGCGCCGGCAATGGTCGCGGTGACCGTCATGGTCAGCGTGTCGCGGTTCTGCACGTGGGCGAGTTCATGCGCCATGACGCCAGCCGTTTCCTCGCGCGACAGCAGATTAAGTAGGCCTGTGGTCGCGGCAACGGCCGCGTTCTGGGGATTGCGTCCGGTCGCGAATGCATTCGGCTGTTCGGTTTCGATAATATAGACTTTTGGCTCCGGCATGCCGGCCGATTTGGCCAACGCCCAGGTGTCATTGACAAAGGTTCGAATGACCGGGCTGCGATCCTGATCATCCACCTGCCGAGCCCCTTGCATACGCAGGACGATCTTGTCGGCATTCCAGTAGGAAAACAGATTCAGCCCCCCGGCAATAACAAAGGCAATGCCCATTCCCATGGCGCCACCAACGAGATATCCCACCGTCATAAACAACGCCGTCAGAGCAGCGAGTAGCATAAAGGTTTTGGCGGTCCCCATTTCAGGTGGCTCCTTGCACGTGAGGGTTGAAGGATTAGGTTTTGACTTGGAAGATATATGGTTTGGTTAACAGCTCCGGGAGTCTCATTTATGGTAGATGACAAAAAGATCACAGAGCGAAAATTGCCTCCCGCTGCGGAACGCGCGCTTGCCGAAGCTGCTGAACGCCGCGCTGAACAAGAAGCCAAGGAAGCAGAGCTGGACGAACAGCGCGCTTCCGAAAAGGGCGGTCCCAAAGAGGAACGCGTCCGTTTCGGCGATTGTGAGAAAGCCGGCCGCGCGGTTGATTTCTAGGCGCTGAAAGCGCGTTTCGGCGGATGTCGGTTCTTAAAAAAAGCTGTGCACAAATTTCTTCGTTGACTTATACAAAAATATGTAATTATGTAATTACATGATTACTAATGCTGATATGGATCTGGTCTTTCACGCTCTGGCGCATCAGACGCGCCGGCGCATCCTGGACCTGGTGCGCGACAAACCGGGGCAGAGTGTTGGTGAACTCGCCCAGGCATTTGATGTCAGCCGCATCGCGATCATGAACCATCTGAAAGTACTGGAAGAGGCTGGTCTTCTGATCAGTCAGAAGGATGGTCGCACGCGTCGCCTATATCTCAATGCCATGCCGATCCAGGCCATTCACGAGCGCTGGATTGATGCCTTCAGCGAAGCCTGGGCCGACAGGCTGAGTTTTATCACACAAACGGCGGAACATGTCGCCAAATCCAACACCCGGATGAAACAGGACGAGGGAAATGACTGACACACCGAATTATGCAGAAAAGTCGATCCACAGAACCTTTATCGAGGCTCCGATCGAAACGGTCTGGTCCATCCTGGTGGCGACGGACAAGCCGCTGCCCTTCTTCTTTGGCAGCATTTGCGACACGCAGGACGGACTCAAGCCAGGTGTAAAAATGCGAATGGTGCATCCCAATCGCAAGATCGCCATGGTGGTTGGCGATGTGCTCGCCTTCGAACCGCCGCGCCTTTACAGTCACACATTCAAGATGACCAATCTCAAGGATGCGCCGTGCAAGGTGACGTATGAATTGCGCGAGAAGGATGGCGGGACAGAGTTTGATCTGATCATCGAGAATGCAGTCGAAGGCAGCGATCTGCACAAGCAGATGATTGGGGGTCAGGTCTTTATCGCCAAGAATTTGAAGAAGCTGGCAGAAACTGGACGGCCAGCGTTTAGTGGGACGATGGTTACGGTTATGGCGCCGCTCATGGGGCTGATGGCCAAGAAAGAGCAGAAGATCGAAAATTGGCCGCTAGAAGATGATGCGGCCCTGAAATTGGTGAAGGAGGGATAGAGATGGCAAAGTCTCCAGAAGAGCTGGCGCAGACCATGATCGACAATTTGCCGGCAAAGACGGGTCGGTCATTGCCGGAGTGGCAAAAGCTGGTCGCTACCAGCGGCGCCGCCAAGCACGGTGAGATCATGAAATTGCTGAAAGGCGAGCATGGCGTCTCGCACGGGTTTGCAAATCTTATTGCGCAAAAGTGCATTGGCAATCTGGACGTCAGCGATGATGATCTGGTCGCTAATCAATATAAGGGGAAGGAGTCTCTTAAGCCGATCCATGACGCCATTATTGACTATGTGAACGCTTATGGCGGCGAGCTAGATGTCTCACCCAAGAAAACCAGTGTCAGCCTGCGCCGCAAGAAGCAGTTTGCGTTGATTCAGCCCAGCACGAAGACGCGCATTGATCTGGGTCTGAATCTGAAGGGCGTCGCGCCCGAGGGGCGTCTGGAGGCGATGAGCGGAATGTGCACGCACAAGATCAGACTGACTCATGTTGATGAGTTTGATGGCGATGTGAAACGCTGGCTCGATCAGGCATTCGAGCGCGCGGGCTAGTTAGCGGAGGATTGTCTTCGTTGACCCGGGGCCCGTTCACCGCCGTTGCGCTCCAGAACCTCATCGGCTGGATTACGACGACCCTCCCCGCGCTGTCGCGGCGCTTTCAGGTCGGCGACAATAATATCGCCGGATGTTTCGTCCGCATAATCACTTCCGAGATTGACGATCACGGTCGTGAACTCTTCCAGGTCGACCCGGCGATCAAGGTTTGGGTCGAACCGAAATGGATTGGCGAGACTGTCATCCCGGGTTGGCAGGTCAGCGGCCCAGTCCTGTTGTTCCAGCGCGGTCAGATAGCCATCGGCATTCTTGTCCGCCATCTGAAACGCGATGGGGATGCCGGCATCGATTTCAAACTGACTGATGCGGCCATCTTCATTGCTGTCAAACGTCAGCAAGAGGCCAGCGCCGGGTTTGAGGCGATCGGCCTGGGCGCGCTGGCGGGCATCCGGTGAGCGCACTTCTCCCTGTCCAGGCAGACGTACAATTTCATCCTCATCCACTTGTGCATGGGTTGAAAAGGACAAGCCGAGGACGGCCAGGCCGGCGAGGGATACAGTTCGAATCATAGGGACTCCACTCTACGCATTGTCTTTATATAGCCAACATGAACATGAATGCCACATGACGAATGTGTCAGCCGGTGGCCGCGCGCAGATTGAACATTTGCAATGTAGCCAGACTGCGCTTGCCAGACGCGCGCAAATTTCTGAAACTCTGTGCATAAACATACGGGGAGGAACGTGTGCTGAAACATGTCTTAATGGGAGGGGCTGCGATCGCACTTTTGAGTGCTTGTGGCTCGAGCAATGATCCGGCGCAACCGGAAGATCCAGCAGCTGAAACGCAGGCACCGGACGTGATCGATGCAGGCACGCTGCAAGCCTTGCTGATCAGTGTCGAAGAAGGCGGCGTCGTTGAATTGCCAGAGGGGACGATCACGCTGGTTGATGGCCTGTCGCTCGATGTTGGCAGCGTCACGGTGCGCGGCGCGGGGCAAGATAAGACCATTCTTGATTTCTCTGGACAGACCGGCGCCGGCGAAGGCCTGTTGGTGACCTCTGATGATGTCATCCTGGAAGGCTTCACAATGCGCGACACCAAGTGCGATGGTATAAAGTCGAAGGGCGCCGATCGCATCACCTATCGCGACCTGACGATTGAGTGGACAGGTGGGCCGGACGAAGACAATGGCGCTTATGGCGTCTATCCGGTCGAGAGCACGGATGTGCTGGTTGAGCGGGTCACCGTGCGCGGCGCTTCGGATGCGGGCATCTATGTTGGGCAATCGGACAATATCATCGTGCGCGACAGTCTGGCCGAGTTCAATGTCGCCGGGATCGAGATCGAGAATTCAACCCGCGCGGATGTCTATAATAATACGGTGACGAATAATACGGGCGGCGTCCTCGTTTTCGATTTGCCGGATCTGCCCAAAGTCGGTGGGCACTCGACCCGCATTTTCGGCAATCAGATCTTCGACAATAATACGCGCAATTTTGCGCCACCCGGAAACATTGTCGCCAGCGTGCCGTCTGGCACGGGGATCATTGTCCAGGCGAATGACAAGGTTGAGATCTTTGACAACACGCTGACGGATAATCGTACAGCGCATGTCCTGCTGGTCGCCTATTCGCCAGAGTTTGAGGACGCGCGCTACAATCCGCTGCCGCGCAATGTCTACATCACGCAGAATGTCTATGAGAATGGCGGTTATGAGCCGCAAGGCGATTTGCAGATGCTGGCCATGCTGATGGGCGGCAGTCTGCCGGACATTGTTTCCGACGGTGTCGATCGTTGGCAAGGCGGCGACCCTGTTGATCTTGGCCTGGTCATTGATGAGCCAGACACAGTGAGTTTTGTCAGCCTGGGTCTGGGCGCTTATCCGCTTGAACCGAGTAATCTGTCGCCAAGTGATCGACGTCCCGAAGCTGTGATTGGCGACCGCCTGGCCGTGGTTGAACTCGCGCACGACAAATGAGGGCTTGGGCCATAATTTTTTGCGCGCTGTTGATCTGCGCCTGCGCGAAACAGGCGCAGCCTGACATGGATGTGATCCTCGCCGACAAGCCGGCCGCTTCACTTGCGGACTATAACTTGTTTGCAGATGCGGCTGCGCGCGATCCAGCCAAGGGCGTTCTTAAATATGATCTGATCAATCCGCTCTTCTCGGACCATGCTGACAAGCATCGCTTTGTCTTCGTTCCGGAAGGCAGCAGCGCGGCCTATCGTGAAGATGATGTGCTCAGCTTTCCGGTTGGCACGGTACTGGTGAAGACGTTTGCTTATGGCGACCGCTATCTTGAGACGCGCCTGCTCGTGCACAAGGCAGATGGTTGGGAGGCGATCCCCTATGTCTGGAACGAAGCGCAAAGCGACGCGACCTATGCGCCGATCGGCAAGCGCATCGAAATTGCGCAAGGCGTTGCTGCGCCAGATGCACCTGCCTTCACCTATGCCGTGCCGAACAAGAACCAGTGCAAGACCTGCCATCAGAATGGCGACGCTGTGCATCCGATCGGACCGAAGGCGCGCAATTTAAATCATCAAGGACCGCACGGTATCAATCAGATCGACGACTGGGTCGCGCGCGGAATTGTTAAAGGTGTGCCAGGCCAGGCGCCCGTCATGGCACGTGCGTTTGACCCGGCTGCATCCATTGATGCGCAAGCGCGCGCCTATCTCGATATCAACTGCGCGCACTGTCACAAGCCAACGGGCTCTGCCTCCAATTCCGGCCTGTGGCTCGACTGGGAAATTCAGGATGCCGTCAAGTGGGGCGTAGGCAAACATCCGACGGCGGCCGGCCGTGGCGCAGGCGACGCGCTGGTCGTCATTGCGCCTGGCGAACCCGCCGCGTCCATCTTATCTTTTCGCATGGCGTCAGATGAACCAGGCATTGCCATGCCCGAACTGGGACGCGCTCTTGTGCATGAGCAAGGAGTGGCGTTAATTGAGGCATGGATCACACTGATTGACGCAGTGCAGTAGTCAGGCCTTGACCGCACACACGAGTCCGGCTGGATGTGTTTCCTCGTAAAGTTGAGTAGCGAAGTTGAAATTTATGGCCGCTGAATTTTTCGCGGTCTGATCCCGCGGAGGTTTATGATGGGAAAACGTGACGATCTGATCGCAAAGTATGCAGAAGATCTCAAAGAGAAGTGCGGCTTGAAGCCGGACATGAAATTGCTGACCGCAGTGACCATCGCCTGCGGACCTTCAATCTATAATAAAGACTCTTCAACGGTTGCAGCCAGTCAGAAGAAAGAGCTTGAAACGGTCAAGAAAAGTTTCCTGATCAAGAAGCTCGGACTCAAGGACACGCCGAAACTGGATGAAGGCCTTGCTGCCGTGATGGAAACGTACGGCAAGAGCGTGCGCAAAAAATATCGCGCCGTCGTCTACTACCTTTTGGTCAAGCATTTCCGCAAAGGCTCTGTCTTTAAATAAGACGCCTGGGTGGGTGTACACCAATTCGAAGGGCTGGAGCGAAAGCTCCAGCCCTTTATCTATTTGTGGGCCTGACTTTTCAAATTGTTAACAGCCGATGTGGATCCGTTAACCGAGACTTACCGCTAAGCTAGCATTCGGTTAACTGTTGGAGGACTGAGCTGGCGAGTGATTCGCTGGCTGACACGGAGTATCGTATGCAGATCACGGCTGACCAAATCCCATTGTTCATCGCCGTTGGTGCATTGGCACTTGGCCTGGCATTCATCTTGTGGGCGCTGCGCACATCGGACGGCGCCCGCGGCGCTGCCAAGCGCTACAAGGACAAAGCCAATGAAGCTGAGTCCTCTGTTGCTGAAATGAAATCTGTGCTGGGCGCGCACCCTGGTGTGATCCTGGTCTGGCAAGGCGAAGACATTGATGTCGAAGCCGACGATATTACCCCGCCCGACATTCACGGCTCGCCTGTGGCACTGGCCAGCCTGTTGCGCTTCACGGATGATGCGGTCGCTCTGGATCCCGCGGTTCGCATCATAGAAGGCCTTGCCGATCTAGAAGCACGCGATGCCAGCGGCATTGATACGACGCTGCGCATTCGCCTGCGTGAGCTTGCCGAAGAAGGCCAACCTTTCTCTCTAACAATAATCGGTCAGAATGGTCGCTTCCTGGAAGCGGATGGCCGCACGGCTGGTGCGCGGGTCGTCGTCTGGATTTCGGACTCGACCATCAAGGGTCTGGAAGAAAGCTCTGCGCGCGGGCGACTGGAAGAAGCGCGGCAAGTCATCGCGCGCGACCCAACCGCTTTCCTTGACATGCTGGGCAAGGCGCCATTCCCGGCATGGCGCATTTCAGGCGTTGGCCGTCTACAATGGGCAAACCCGGCTTATGTTGAAGCTGTCGATGGCGACAGCCTTGACCGCGTGCTTGAGCGTCAGGTCATGCTGGATGTCAAAGCGGTTGAGCAAGTCCGCAAGACGCTGACCGAAGGCAAGGAGCTGGATGAGACTCGGCACATTGCCATTGATGGCGATCGCCGGGCCATGCGCGTTCTGTCCTTTCCGCTATCGGGTGGCGTCGGCGCCATGGCGTTTGATGTAACTGAACAAGAACGTGCGCGCGACGAACTCGACAAACATGTCCGGGCCCATGATGAGACGTTGAACCACGTGGCGGACGCTGTTGCGATTTTCAGTAGCGAGCGCAAGCTGACCTTCCACAATCGCGCCTTTGCCAAAATGTGGGACATGGATGAAGGCTTCCTGCTCGACATGCCAAGCCATGGACAGTTGCTCGACCGGTTGCGTGAGCGCCGCAAGCTGCCGGCGCAAGCGGAGTATGCCAAGTGGCGGGCAGAAGAACTGTCTTACTATCTCGACATTAGCGGCATTGAAGAAGACGAGTGGCACCTGCCAGACAATCGGACCTTGAAAGTGACACGTCAGCGCCACCCGATGGGCGGCCTGCTGATCCTGTTCAAGGACATTACCAGCGCGCTGGATCTACGCACTAAGTATAATGCGATGATCAAGACGCAGGGCAAAACCCTGGACAGTCTGCATGAAGCCGTCGTTGTGTTCGGCTCGGATGGCCGTCTGAAACTCTGGAACAGCGCCTTTGCAGAACTCTGGGGTGTTGAAGAAGATCTGCTCAAGGATGAGCCGGACTATGATGATATCGCGGATTTCTGCGTGCCGCTCTTCCATGATCGCGACACCTGGTCGGCGATCAAGGGCAACATTACGGATCCTGGCGCGCGCCAGGAGACGACCGGCGAGATGAAGCGCTCCGACAGTTCGATCCTGACTTATGTCACCAAGCCGCTGCCGGATGGCAACACGCTCATCGCCTTTGCCGATGTGTCGGCCCAGCGATCGGTTGAGACCGCCTTGCGCGATCGCGCCGAAGCGTTCCAGCCCGCGGATCGTCTCAAGACGGAATTCGTCAAGACTGTCTCTTATCAATTGCGCTCGCCGCTACAGACCATTCTTGGCTATGGTGAGTTCCTGCAAATGGAGCGGATTGGCGATCTGAATGAAGCGCAGCGCGACAAGGTCGATGCGATTTGTGAAGCGTCCAATCATCTGAATGATCTGATCGGCAATATTCTGGATCTGGCTATGATCGAATCTGGTCTGATTTATCTCGACATTAGTGATGTCGATCTCAAGACGCTGATCGATGAAGCGGTTTCGATTGGCGTGACCAATGCCGTCGACACCGAAGTCGAAGTAGTCGCCAATATCGAATCCAGTCTCGGCACCATTCAGGCAGATGAGAAACGCATTCGCCAAATTCTGTTCAATCTGGTCTCGAATGCGATGCGCTTCACCGATCCTGGCGGTCAGGTGATGATCTCGGCCGAGCGCATGGGCGACACCGCCAAGCTCACCGTCAAGGATAATGGCCGCGGCATCGCGGCTGAGGATCAGGCAACGAGCTTTGACAGTTTCACGTCCAGCGATCGCCGGGGCGCCGGCCTGGGTCTGTCACTGGTGAAGCATTTCGTGCAACTGCATGGCGGCAATGTTGGTATCAAGTCCCAGCCGGGCGGCGGCACGGAAGTGGTGTGCTGGATCCCAGTCGAAGCCACGCCGGCCGATGGCTCTGGTGAGCCGGACAAGCTGGCCGCTTAGGTCGCCATTTCAACTCACAGGCGCATTTGCTTGCGCTCTTTCACCCGACGCGGCACCTTTAAATTTCAGGCAAGAACGCCTGGGACGAAAAGGGAGGCCATTATGGCTGTTGCACGCGTTACGGAAATTATCTCTGGCTCAAAGAAAAGCTTTCAGGATGCTGTTGAGAAAGGCATCTCTCGAGCCAACAAGACACTAAAAAATGTCGAAGGTGCCTGGGTAAAGGATCAATCGGTCGTCCTCGATAAAGGGGAAATCAAAGAGTATCGTGTCGTGATGAAAGTAACCTTCATCCTGAAATAAATCAGCCTTCGGACTCTGGCTGGATCCGAAATCTGAATCAAACAACCCCGCCTCCAAGGAGGCGGGGTCCACCAGGGCGAACGATGGTTCGCCTCAGTACACGTTTTCCAGGTAAGTGGCTGAGTTGAAGACCGCCGTGGATCAACCGAAGACACTGCCGGCCTGGCCAACGGTTGCGCGGCCTTGCGCGACAATCGAACCGGAATTGAATTGTGCCGTCTGCCCATGCAGCGACGCGTCGCCGCAAATGTTGCAGAGCGTCGCCGTTGCAGCATTGCCAATCGCGGTCGATGTCACGATGGCGGCGCCATCTGCAGATGTGCCACCGGTAAAGGTCGCATTACTGGAAACGGATCCGTAATTGTTTTGATTGGCGTAAAGGCCAGTGTCCGATCCGACATTGGAAATCGTTGCCGCATTGCCGACACCATAGGCGCTGGATGTGGCAGGACCGGTCCAGTTGTCGAGGGTGACATAAGACTGGCTATCAATATCGGACTCATTGCCTTGAAACACTTCCGACCCTTCGCGGCCAAGCACGGCATAGCCCCATTCATTTTGGACAGTGGCGGAGTTCCCGAACGCGGTCGTCGCATTCAGCACATTATGGCCATAGCCCATATAGACATCGCCCGACGCTGAAATGGTCTCGCCAGATGCGGTCGTCTGAACGGCGCCATTGTAATTAGTGCTGGTCGATCCGGTTGAAGAAACAGCATTGCCACCAGCCGTCGTGCCGAAGCTTGCCGAGCTGCCATCGCAGCACATGTCAACATCTGTGGTGGCTGTGACCGAGCCATTGCTTTCCTGGACCTGGAAGGCCGAATTGGCGCCCCACTCATTCGCCGGGACCGAAACAATGGCAATCGCGGTCGTCGCCGCAGCCACGGTTCCGGCATTGCCGATATTGATATTAGTGTTGGCCGCGACATCGCCATTCGCGACCTGATCGGCGCGGTAATATGTGTTGCCGGACCAGGTGCCGCCCGTCGTTGAGTTGCCATAGGCCGTCGTGGTCGCGACTGCGAGTCCGGCATCGCCGCCGGTGAGTTCATTGCTTGCGGTCACGTTGCCGTCCAGGGGCTGATCGGTGTAGATCGTCACATCGCCGCTGGTGACAAGACCGGCTGCGGCATTACCGACGGCCGAAGAGGTAGCAGCCGCTTCCCAGGCATAGACATCAATCTCGACTTGCATGTCTGACCAGACATCGCCGAGCTGAACCTGCTCAATCGTTGCATCCGAACTTTGCGCCTGGGAGGTTGCATTGGCTGCCGCAAGGGCGAGGGCCAACGCAACCAGGCTCATCCGCTTCGATGATCGTTTCATGAGAGCTGCGAGCATCATTGGTCTGATGTTCTCCCACGAAGCTCATATCCGCTGTCGCGGCTTTCATGCCATT
>ERZ1740067.2253-NODE-2253-length-11953-cov-8.241133_pt1 | contig 11953 bp, 12 predicted proteins | sample MGYA00581736_ERZ1740067 | MGnify/ENA primary metagenome ERZ1740067 (study PRJEB43018, sample SAMN04849236) | marine metagenome | isolation source: floating plastic debris | place: Pacific Ocean | collected 2008-08-27 | study: EMG produced TPA metagenomics... | reverse complement strand
AAGCTCAGTGCTCGAATTCTGAATACTGGACATTTATTTCCGTGGAGTACTCTAATTTGTGGATTTTCGGTAGGGGCGTCACGGCAGTGCGCCCGCGATATCGTTTGCTCGACACCGGCACTCGGACGCGTTGCCATGCGTGCCTACAACAAAACCAGCTGTTTATTTTCTATGAGTGCGCTAAGCCGCCGAATCCGAGCGAACGAACTGCCGATCGCACAGATGAAGCAGCCAGCTCGCTGCCAGCAGCTTGATCGCCTCCAGGCTCCAGTAGCCGACGTGCATCGCGCCCATGCCTTCTGGGAGGCCGACCGGCTGCCCGACCGAGCTGGCATACCCGCTCAGATTCAAGCCGAGGGCGCTCATCTGCGGTGTCAGCGCGTAGGTATAGATCGCCGCGATCGCGAGCAAAATTCCCGACAGAATCGTTGCGCGGCGCGCACGCAGGCCGAATCCGTCGTCACACTTGGCAATAACCAGCACGCCGGTTAGCACCGCCGATGCCGCCAGCATTTCCAAATGGTTGAAGCGCTCGAAGGTCAAAAAGCCCGCCGATGCAAAGCCCGGGCTATCCATCATGCCCATTTCCATTAGGCTCGGCATCACGACGAAATCGAGGACGAGGCTGCCGCCGACCCACAGCGCCAGACACCCCGTCACGATACGCGCCCAAGGAAGTGACGGGCGATCGCCGGGGACGCGAAACGAGACATTAAACAAACTGCGAACGAAGTCAAGCATGCTAGCCTTTGCCGAATCCAGTGCTGCTGCGACCCCGATGGCTCTTGCGTGGCGTTTACCAACGCTGCCGAATTCCGGGCCGCTGCGTTCTAGGCTAACGAACTTTTCCAGTTAAAAATGTGAACTATCTTTGCTGAAAGCTAAGCTTCGGGCGGGCTTCGAGGAGTGCTATCTCGAGTGCCCCGTTCTCACGCAGGCGTACAGACATCGTGACGGGGGTATTCCACGGAAATCAACGCTCAATGAACGGGATTCGAGCACTAAGCGTCGTCGTTGGCGTCGCCTTCGCAAAGCAAATCGTGCGGCACTCTCAGGCGATCGGCGAGGCCGACGCTACGCGAACGACAAGCTCAGCCTTTGTTGGCGACTTCTCGACAAATATGTTCTTGGAGCGCTCTAGGGACGTTAGGCAGCTGGCGCTCCCCACGCAGGAACGGCACGCGGCACTGTGGCCATTGCCAAAAGATTCAGGGAGACGCCGTCTCGCGGTTCTTCCAAATCCACCAGGCCGCCGCGCACATCGTGCTGTTGCCGATCGCCGTGGTTGCCGCCTGCACCACGACCAGCCAGCCCAGCGCTTCAGCATTATCAAAAAAGTGCCAGGTGCAGGCGCACATCGCGCTCACCAGCGCCGGGAGCATCGCCCACGACAGCCAGCGCCACGCGCCGTAGCCGCTGACCTCGCTATAGCGCCAGATCGCCCAGATCGCCGCGATCCATTCGATAACGCTCGAGACGTGGACGACCCAAGTGGGGATCGAAAGTGCGTGCATGGTTGGAGAATGCTAGCTGAGGTACGAGTCGCGGCTGGAAGCAAGGGTTCGCCTTGGCCTAAACGCTTGCCCGGAAGATCGCCTGAAAGCCGTTCGGCAACTCGTTGATTTTTCCTGAAACGATCGGCGGTGCGATCGCGCGGGATCGTAAGATCTGGCTCGTGGCGTTTGAACCATCGCCGCAGTTGTCCTGAGTGTCTCGGAGGGTGCGATCGCGTGCGAGCCGTTTTGTGTGGCTATTATGGCATGGGCAATGCGGGTGACGAGGCGCTACTGGCGTCGCTGCTACAAATGTTGCCCCAGGCGGTGAAACCGATCGTCCTCAGTGGCGATCCGGAGGAGACCTATGCACGCTATGGCGTGCGGGCCGTTCCGCGAAAATCTTTACGCGTGCTACCAGCGCTCCGTTCTGCCGATGCGTTTATCTGGGGCGGCGGGAGCCTAATGCAGGACGCCACCAGCGCCCTCAACCCGCTCTACTACGGCGGCCTGATGGGCATCGCGCGCGGCCTCGGGCTGCGGACGATCGCCTGGGCTCAGGGCATTGGCCCCCTGCGGCGATCGCTGACCCAAGAACTCGCCCGCCGCAGCTTCGGCGGCTGCACGCGCATCAGCATCCGCGATGGTCGCTCGGCGAAGTTCCTCCACGAATGGCACTTTCCCTACACCCAAGCGCCCGACCCGGTTTGGGCCTTGGAAGGTCGCGCCAGCGATCGGCTCAAAGCCCTCGATCGCCCGCGTGTCGGCATCGTCTTGCGCTCGCATCCTAGCCTGACGCCATCGCGCCTCGATCGCCTGACGCGAGCCTTTCAACTACTCGAGCGCCAAACCCAAGCCCAGCTCGTAATTCTGCCCTTCCAGCCCGTCAGCGACCTGGCCCTTGCCGAGCGGCTCCAGCTCCGGCTCAACTCCCAAAACTGCGAAATTCTCTGCATCAGCGATCCGCGCGAACTGAAAGGCATCTTTCGCGACCTCAACCTGACGATTTCGATGCGCCTGCACGGCCTGATTATGGCCGCTGCCGAGGGCTGCCGCTGCTGGGCGATCGGCTACGACCCCAAGATTACGGCCCTGGTCTCCGAACTCAGCCTCTCCGGCTGGGAACTCGACGAAATTCCCGACTCCCCCGCCGCGATCGCCCAGGCTTGGAAAAACGAACTGGAGACGGGGCGGGTGCTGTCCGAAGACCGCCGCTACTCCCTGGCCGATCGCGCCTTGATGCACCGAGACGTGCTGCGTATCGCGCTGGGCTTCGAGGAAGCCGTGTAGTTTAAACATGCGCCTCTAAATATGCGCTTCGACGAGCCCTCGCTCGCCTTCTTGCACCTTCGCGACGTCAAACCCGCGCTAAATTTCCCACTCCGACTCGCGACCGCCGAGGTCGATCGGAATACTGACCGCCTTGCCGAGTCGGGGCCGCTCCTTGGTCTGCTCGATAAACTTGCGAACGGCGTCGGCGTTGTTCCAGCCGTTGATATAGTTCGCCACCGTCGTAATGTGCTCGAAATACTCGTCATCCGTCATCGGGAACGAAGCCTGCTCGAGGTACTTCCACATCACCTGGACGTAAATCTTGCCCTGGATGCGACGTACCTGCAGGCCGTAAGATTTGCCCCACTTCTCCACGATCGACTCGTATAGCTCCTCTGGCGTCATAGCGCTTCCCTCATGGATGGACTCGCAGGCGGCTTCGCTGACCTCGCTCGCTCCCTTTAAAGAGTGTAAGCGCTGGACGAAACAGGCTAGTCCGTCCCCATTCGCGCGCCATCAGCAGTAGCCGAGGCTCCCTCGCGTCGCCGTCGATCGCCAACGCAAACGCTCGAGGCATTGTAATAACAGGCAAGGCCGTCGTTACAAAGTATGAATAAACTTTTACTTTCGCAGTAAAAACTCGACGTCCCCTACATACTTATCTATGCGGTAGCTCGGAAAAACTCACTTTTTGGGTTGGGAGGCACGTCGGCGTCGCGCTCATCGATACTCGTGACGTTGGTGTGGACAACGCTTGGAGGTTGAGACCTTCAGGTTGAATCGCAGCATAATACAAACGTATCTTCAATGGCTCAAGCATCCGGATCGGCAGACGTCCCCAGCATGGGACGACGGCAGTTTATGAATTTTTTGACCTTCGGGTCGGTGACGGGTGTGGCGCTTGGTGCGCTCTACCCCGTCGTCAAATATTTCCTGCCCCCGTCTAGCGGTGGCGCGGGTGGCGGCATCGTCGCCAAAGACGCCCTCGGTAACGACATCAAGGCAAGCGCTTTCCTCGACGAGCACAACGTCGGCGATCGCATCCTCGCTCAGGGTTTCAAAGGTGACCCGACCTACCTGATCGTCGATGGTGAAGATGCCATCCGCGACTACGGCCTCAACGCCGTCTGCACTCACCTCGGCTGTGTCGTTCCCTGGAACGCAAGCGCCGACAGATTCATCTGCCCCTGCCACGGCTCGCAGTACAACAACGAAGGCAAAGTCGTTCGCGGTCCCGCCCCGCTTTCACTCGCCCTGGCGCACACCAGCGTCGAAGACGACACCGTCACCCTGACGCCCTGGACGGAAACCGACTTCCGCACGGGCGAGAAGCCCTGGTGGTCGTAGGCCGCCGCCTTGCTCACCCGTTTAACAGCTCTTACATCCAGCCTCGATCGATGAAATATCGTTTTAATACGGCGATCGCCACGACCCTGCGTCGCGTCTGCTCCAGTGCGATCGTCGCAGCCCTCGGCCTCGTCATTTTCGTTGCCAGCGACCTAGCTCTTCCCCAAGCCGCGAACGCCTATCCCTTCTGGGCGCAAGAAACCGCCCCCGAAACGCCCCGCGAGGCGACCGGACGCATCGTCTGCGCCAACTGCCACTTAGCGGCCAAGCCGACGAAAATCGAAATCCCCCAAGCCGTCCTGCCCGACACGGTCTTCAAAGCCGTCGTGGAAGTGCCCTACGACCTGGAATCCCAGCAAGTGCTCGGCGACGGCAGCAAAGCTGGCCTTAACGTCGGCGCGGTGCTGATGCTGCCCGAAGGCTTCAAAATCGCCCCCGAGGATCGCATCCCCGAAGAGCTGAAGGAAGAAACCGAAGGCATGTTCTACCAGGAGTACAACACCGACTCTGAGAACGTGATTATCGTCGGCCCGCTTCCCGGCGATGAGTATCAAGAGATTATCTTCCCGGTGCTCTCGCCCGACCCGCGTACCGACAAGAGCGTTAACTACGGTAAATTCTCCGTCCACGTCGGCGGCAATCGCGGTCGCGGCCAGATCTACCCGACGGGCATGAATAGCAACAACGTGGCATCGAAAGCCTCGGTGACTGGCACGGTCTCCGACGTTACCGCGCTCGAGTACGGCGGATACGAAGTCACGATCGCAACCGACGGTGGCGACGTGACCGAGACGATTCCCGCTGGCCCCGAGCCGATCGTCGAAGCTGGTCAAGCCATTGCTGCGGGCGAAGCTATCACGACCGACCCGAACGTTGGCGGCTTCGGCCAGGTTGACGGCGAGATCGTCCTGCAAAGCGCTGGTCGCATCCAGGGCATGCTGGCATTCTTCTGCCTCGTGACGCTGGCGCAAATCTTCCTCGTCATGAAGAAGAAGCAGATCGAGAAGGTGCAAGCCGCCGAGATGAACTTCTAGGACTGGTTCCTCGTTCGTTCTTTATTCAATTCGAGCGATCGCTCGAATTTGACTAAAATCAAGCCGGAAACGGGTCTGCCAGACCTGCGTTTCCGGCTTTTTTACGCTGATTTATTGAGACCCTACCCCGTTGCTATGGCTGCTGTTGACGAAAAACTGATCCCCGTCGGCGAGTTCGAGTGGTTTTACCGAGAGGCCGTACCCGAGTCGCCGCTCGATCGCGTGCCGATTGTCTTTCTCCACGGCCTGCCATCGCGCAGCTACACCTGGAGCAACCTGATGGCTAGCTACGCCGAAGCCGGACTGCGGACGATCGCGCCGGACTGGCTGGGCTTCGGCCAATCGGAGATGCCCGAGTGCTACCGCTTTAATTACTCCACCGACGCCTACATCGAAGCCCTCGGCGCATTTCTAGATGTGCTGGAACTCGATCGCGTCTCGCTTGTCGTCCAAGGATTCCTCGGTAGCGTGGGCTTGCAGTTCGCCCTACGCAACCGCGATCGCGTCGACCGCATTGCCCTGCTCAACGCCCCGATTGCCAGCGACGCCAAGCTGCCCTTCAAAATGCAGCAAATGACCTGGCCGCTGATCGGCGATATGCTCACCCAGGATCCGCTAGCCATCGATCGCCTGCTCGAAGACGGCAGTGGCTTTACGATTCCCGACGAAGATCTCGACGTGTACCGCCGTCCCTGGCTGCGGACCTCCTCGGCGGGTCGATCGCTGATGTATGCTCTGCGCGGCCTGAAGCTCTCGGAGTCCACCGCCGAGATTCGCGCCGGTTTCGAGGGCTACAGCGCTCCCGTCCTGGTCATCTGGGGCACGAACGACCCGTGGCTGAGCAGCGACAGCGTGCGCGAATTTGTCGATCGCCTCACGGACGGCACGCTCGTCGAACTTCCCGAAGCCGGGCATTTCCCCCAGGAGCACTGGACGAAAGAGATTAGCGAATCTTTGCTACCATTTTTGCGGCGCAGCGACCTGTAACATTGGATGCGCCCGACCGAGCCGCGATCTAGTGAGGCAAATCGACGATGGCGAAATACATTATGTGGGGCAGCTACTGCGAAGACGCACTCGAAAAGCGCACGCCTTACCGCCAAGCCCATCTCAATGGCCTCGAGGCGCAAAAAGAGTCGGGCATTCTCGTGACCCTCGGCCCGACCAAGGACAACACGAAAGTCTTTGGAATCTACGAAGCTGACAGCGAAGCCCTCGTCGAACAACTAATTCAGGGCGATCCGTACTGGAAGAACAAAATTTGGACTGAATATACGATTAAAGAATGGATTCAGGCTTTTTAAGAGCACTTCAAGAATATATTTATCCAGAAGTCGTCAATGAAAGCTGAGCTTGTCGTTCGCGTCGCATCGGCATTGCCGACAGCCTAGGTATGCTGCGCCATTGGCTTCGCGAAGGTTGTGCCAACGGCTTCGCAAAGCGCTCGAATCCCGGACAGTGGACGTCTATTTCCGTGGAGTAATTTAAGAGTGTGGCACCGTCCTCAGCGACATAGGGTTATTGCGCGTCCCGGCCTGAAATCCATCTCGATCGCTGTTTCCCCTCGGTCTTTCCCGTGATTTCGCGCAACTCATTTCGCCGCTGGCTGGATAACGAAACCTTCGCGGCTTGGTTTTTCCTCGCCCCGGCTCTAGTTCTCTTCGCCATTTTCGTTCTCGGCCCGATTCTCTACTCGGTGGGCCTGAGCTTTACGGTGGGTAGCTTTACGCGCGCCGGGATTAGCTGGGTTGGACTGCGTAACTACAGCAACGTCTTCGCTTCCCCCGACTTTTGGCAAGTCGTTGGCAACACGGTCTACTTTACGATCGCGACCCTCGTTCCCAGCATCGTTGTGCCTTTGGCGCTTGCCACTGTCCTCGACAAAATCGCTTTCGGGCGCACCTTGCTGCGGACGGCCTACTTTATTCCTTCGGTCGTTTCGATCGTTGCCGCCGGTCTCGGCTGGCGCTGGCTGTTCCAAACCAGCGGCCCGGTCAACTCTCTACTCAGCAACCTAGGCCGCGCTCCGATTCCCTGGTTGGGCAGCGCGACCTGGGCGATGCCAATTTTGATTCTGCTCAGCATCTGGAAGCAGGTCGGTTTTAATCTCGTTGTCTTTTTGGCTGGGTTACAGGCGATCCCGAAGATTCGCTACGAGGCGGCAGCTCTGGATGGTGCCGACGCTTGGCAACAGTTTCGCCACATTACGCTGCCCGGCCTGCGTCCGACATTCATCTTTACGATCGTCACCACCTCAATTTTTACGCTACGCAGCTTCGAGCAAGTCTACGTCATGACAGGTGGCGGGCCGCTTAACTCCACCAACCTCCTCGTTTACTACGTTTACGAGCAGGCTTTTAATCTGTTTGACTTCGGCTACGCTTCTGCCGTGGCGACGTTGCTGCTACTGGCGACGCTGACGATCGTCGGAGTGCAGCTCTACCTGACGCGACAGGACACTTGAGGGCGCTTAGAGCGACCAGTCCGTTGATTGTCGCCCCCCTACAGCTCGCTGCAGCGCACCATCTCGAGCGACGATCGCGCCGCGCCGAGCTTCCCAAAGTTCGATACCGCGAGATTCAAGCAGCGTCGCTGTTTCTGGACTGACGCGATCGACCGCGATCGCCGTACGGGGCTGCCAGCGCGTCCAGACTTCGGCTGCGATGTCCGAGCCCGACCAGCAGACGACATCGATCGCCGCTGCGTCTGCTATTTCGTTGCCTCCTGCATTGCTCGACACTTCACCGCCAGCCAACGCCGCGAATGACTTTTCTATCGCGGCCTGCGAACCGTCCAGCAACACGATCCACGTCTCTGCGTTCATCCGCAGTCGCAAGTTGCCCGATCGACCGAGGGGCTCGATATTGACGTTGCCCATGCCGATCGGCCCGGTTTCTGAGAACTCAGCGCCCGCAATCGAGTGTGCGACGGGGAACTGCGCGGCGAGGCTAACGGCAGCTTCTGGATCGTCCGTTGGTGGAGCCTCTACATCGATCGACGCGGCCAGCTCGTTGATGCCGAGTTCTCGGAACATCGGCAGCAGCGCAAAGGTAATCGCATCGGAATTGTGACTACCGCCGATCGTAGCGACCTCCGCCCGATCGCGAACGACAACAACCGGTGCGCTCGCCGTATCGAGGACGAATAGCTCGGTTGCCGCGTCGCGCTGCCAATACGCTGGAGCGAAGACGATCGCGCCCCAAGCGGCAAAACTCGCGATCGCGCCGACGGCGGTCTCCCAAAATCTGGGCGCTTGACTCGATTGAGCGCTGCCATTGATAAGTCGATCCGCCTCGCGGTTTGTGGCTTGGTCGTCTGTCGCCTCGCGCTCGGCGGCTTCGCGAGCGATGTTCTCGGAGCGCGCGCTCCAAAGCCAGAGACCCACCAGCACTCCATACATCGCCAGCACCTGCCATAGCTCGATCTGCTGCACGAACCAGGGACGCCCGACGCGATCGTGAACCCAGGTCAGCGCTCCCAGCAGCCAGCGCATCGGGTAAGCCAAACCGCGCGCGATCGCGCTGCCCAGCGCTGGTGAAACAACCGCCGCAACGCCGCTAAAAAATCCCACAGTCGTTACGATGCCCAACACTTCCCCCGCCAGGAAATTAACCGGGATCGCGACGGGCGAAACGACGTTGAATACATACACTTGAATCGGCAGTGTCCACACTGTCGCCGCGATCGGCGCTGCGATCGCGCCTCCTAGCCCCACCGGCAGACCCGTCAAGGCAAAAAGGCGCGCGATCGGCTCGGTCGAAACAATCAGCCCGAACGTCGCCAGAAAGCTAAGCTGAAAGCCCAGATCCCAAACGAGCAAAGGATTCCATAACAGCAGCACGAACGCGATCGCCAGCAGCGTTCCACTCGATCGCACGCGCCGCTGCAACACTTTGCCTAACACCCCCGCCCAGCCCATAAACGCCGCGCGACATACCGACGGCTGAAACCCCGCCAGCGCCGAGTAGAGCACCAGCACGATCGAACCCGTCCCAAACTGGAACCTCGGCGAGCCGCCCGCCACTTTCAGTACATTGGTCAAAATAATGCCCACATGGAAACCCGATGCCGCCAGTGCGTGCGCCAAGCCCAAATCCGTTAGGCGATCGCGCAGCTCGTAGGGCACATCGACGCTCCAGCGCCCCATCGTCATCGCGCTCATCAGCAGCCCCGACGGCACGCCCAGCCCCTCCACGTGAGCGCGGACGATCCGTTGGCGCACCGCCTCTAGCCATGACGCTCGATCTTCCACCGTCTCCCAGTCGATCGACTCGCCCGCCAGCCCCGCCCAAATCCCCTGCTTCGCCAAAAAACGCTGAAAGTCAAACTGTCCCGGATTCGTCGGCGTCCTCGGGAGATACAGCCGCCCCAACAGCTCGGCGCGATCGCCAGTCCCAAGCCCCGTCACCTGAAGCAGCGGCATCGTCACGTACAGCGATCCCGTCGCCTCTGCTGCCCGCTTGGCATTCCCCTCATGCCAGCGCACCTCCGACACCGTAAACCGAAACCGCGCCCGATCCGCCCGCGTCAACTGTGGCCGCTCCTCCACTCGACCCCACACGCGCACCGCCTCCCCGCGAGAAAAGCGCGTCACGAAATGCGAGATATCCGTTTCGGCAGGCAGCGGCTGACGCGCCTGGAAATACAAACCCGCCCAAAACCCCACGACTCCGACGCAAACCCACGCCACCGCTTTCGGAGAGCCTTTCCAAACGCGTGGCGCGATCGCCCCAACCAGCCAGCCCGCCAGCAGCCAACCTAAATTCCACGGCCACCCCAGCGACGGCGCGAGCAACAGTCCCACAATGTAGCCACACAGAACGAAATACCCCCCCAACGGCTGCATCACGTGCGTCTCCGCTGAGGCTTTATGGGTCGTATCAGGCCGCGTCCAACACGCATCTCGCTCCGAGAGTTATCGACGCGAAGATTGTAGGACGTTTGCCGATCTATTCAGACGGCAAACGCCTATAGGGCGTATCAGATTGTGAAGCCCAGACTTAGGCCAAACGCCGCGTGGAGCAACATTACGCCTAGCGTCACGCTGCCTAGATACGCATGTGCAGTCCGCAGCTTACCCTTATCGCCCCAAAAGCCAGCTAGCGTCAGCAAGCCTTGGCTCAGCAGCAGCAAAATCACAGTCGACCCCGTCCAGAAGTGAGGGCTCTCGAAAATCGCCTCTTCCTGCATCACCAGCGACAGCACGCCACCCGTGTAGCCCATCGCCAGAAACATCGCCATCAGCGGAGCGACCTTTTTGTGATCCGTCAGTTGCGAGATGCGCTCGTCGCTACCGACCGCAGCCAAACGACCTTTCCAGCCCGTAATGCCCGCAAAACTGCCCATCGCTACGATCACGATGCCCATCATCAGCGGGTGTCCCCAATGAACGACCACCTCCGGCATGTCTAGGGCTCGAAACTGAGCCGCGATCGGCTCCAACATTTCACGAAAATCCATCAGTCATCCTCTCTCAATGCAAACCAGCTTGCAGGCACATCACCCGCAAACTGGCCCGCATTGTAAAGCAAATGTAAAGAGAAATGTGTTGCTTCGGTCACACGCTGGCCGTTCGCTCTCCTGCTTAGCTTACTGAGGAGCGCACGGATTGGACTAGCCGCGAAATAGTTGAGTATGCCAGTCTTGCATCTGCTACGCCGCTTCCGAATCGGCTGTGCTCAACGGCGATCGATCCAGCGGAAACCCGAGTTCCTGACGCTGCTCGTAATAAATTGCCGCCGCCGCCCGCGCCAGATTGCGGATACGTCCGATATAGCGCGTCCGTTCCGTCACCGAAATCACACCCCGCGCATCGAGCAAATTAAACGAGTGCGAGCACTTCAGGATGTAATCCAGCGCTGGCAGCGTCAAACCCTGTTCGATAAGCTGTCCGGCTTCCTTTTCATATAGCCCGAACAGCTCGAATAGCAGCTCAGGGCTTGAAGCATCGAAATTATATTTGCACTGCTCGATCTCGCTCTGGAGATGAACATCACCGTACTTCACATCGTCCGTCCAGAAAATATCCGCGATCGACTCCACCTCCTGGAGATACATCGCCAGCCGCTCCAAACCGTAGGTGATCTCGATCGGCACCGGCTTACAGTCAATGCCACCGCACTGCTGAAAATACGTAAACTGCGTAATCTCCATCCCGTCTAGCCAGACTTCCCAGCCCACGCCCCATGCTCCCAGCGTCGGCGACTCCCAGTTATCCTCCACAAACCGCACATCGTGATCGGCCGGGCGAATGCCTAACGCTCGCAGCGAATCGAGATACACCTCTTGAATATTGTCCGGCGACGGCTTGATCAGCACCTGATACTGGTAATAGTGCTGATAGCGGTTTGGATTCTCACCATAGCGGCCATCCGTCGGGCGGCGGCAGGGCTCTACATACGCCACCGACCACGGCTCAGGACCAATCGCCCGCAAGAACGTATGCGGATTCATCGTTCCCGCACCCTTCTCCGTGTCATACGGCTGCGCGATCAAACATCCGCGATCGCCCCAAAACTCATGCAGCTTCAATATCAATGACTGGAAGTTCATCTACAGCCTACCCGGCAAACTCAACCAGACCATTATGCAAGCCTCACTACCCACTAGACATTCCCAGACCTAGAAATCAATCCTCCGACCACCTCGAAGCGCCTTCTTCCTCGCAAAGTCTTGTCTTGGCTGGCTTCCAGGTTTATCAGTCAATCCCCCCAAAAAACTTTAGGGTCTAGGGGTTGACGGGCATAGGGAATGTGGATATATTGTTTAAGCGCTTGAGGGAGAGAAGCCAAACGGCTCCGACTCCGA
>ERZ1740067.2252-NODE-2252-length-11955-cov-6.466134_pt1 | contig 11955 bp, 8 predicted proteins | sample MGYA00581736_ERZ1740067 | MGnify/ENA primary metagenome ERZ1740067 (study PRJEB43018, sample SAMN04849236) | marine metagenome | isolation source: floating plastic debris | place: Pacific Ocean | collected 2008-08-27 | study: EMG produced TPA metagenomics... | reverse complement strand
AGGAACGGCTTACACACCGGCGCTGGAACAAAAACACGAAACCTGCCAGCTCAAACAAAATAGACTGAGTAGAGATGAGCTCGGGCGCAACCGCGATTTTGACACCTCCAAAAGCCAGTCTGCGTCGGGGCCCCGGCCTTTTGGTCAACCGCCCCGCTGGAATACCTCTGAGCGCGGAGGATATTGAACCAACCCAAAAGGCCCGGCCCAGCCGTGTCGCGCTCATCCGTATCATTGGCGGCCGCACCGCAATGGCATGTCCCGTAGATGGTCGATGTTCTAAGGCTCTCCTCGCTTAGATCGTCATCCCGTCGTGGACCAGTTTCATTGGGAAGGACAGGTGTTTGAACGCAGGCGCTTGGTTGGCATCCCATAGAACCGGGTTTGCAGGCAAAACGACATCATGAAGCTTCGGAACGTGCAACCACCTGAAAACGGCACGCATTGCCTTTCTGAAAAGGGAGATGTTCCTCGCTTTTCTGGCGACTTGGATGGGGTTCGGCGCATTGGTCGTGGGGGCACCTGTCAGGACAAAACGCAGCAAGATGTCCGTTGGTCGAAGACCGCATAAGCGCCCGGTGTTGCCCATTGTTCTTGCCGAAGTGAATTTAGTCTTTGCAAAGAACGATTTGGTGGAATTTACTTAGCGTAAAGATGCATCAAGGCAGGTTGTTTTGATACCCGATTTGTTCCCTATGTGCCTAGTATGACGAAGCTTGCCCTCGATCCTTTAAAGCATGGATGGTTGGTCACAGCCCTCATATCTGTGATCCTCGTTTTAGGCGCCCGGCATCTCACGTGGTTAGAGGCCGTTGAACTGCGACTGTTCGATACTGTGCAATCTGCGGTTTTGGGCGATGAAATCAGGCAGGACATAACGGTCGTTCTCATCGATGATGACGATATAGAGCGTTTCGGGTGGCCTTTGCCTGACAGCGTTCTTTCTGAGGCCGCCGAGCGCATTCTTTCGGCTGACCCCAAAGTACTGGGCATAGATCTCTTCCGAGAAGAGCCGCTGGGCGACGCTTCGGAGGCGTTGGTCTCTGTCCAAAGCGATCCAAGGGTTGTTTGGATTTCGCGTCTTTTTGCGCAACCGGGCAGTGGGTTAAGAGCGCCTGCTGCCGTCTCTCAGGACAATCGCGATGGCTTCGCTGATTTCCCAATCGATAAAGATGGCACAGCCCGTCGCGCCTTGATGATGGTCGCAACCGCAGATGATCTGGAACTCTCATTCGCATATCGCGTGGCTCTGTTGGCCCAAGGTGAGATACAGCCATCCGCGAGTGCTTCAGATCCCGCTGTTTTGGCATTTGGACAAGCCGATCTGCCGCCAATAGATGAAACGTTCGGTGCGTATATGTCAGTGGACGCAGCCGGGTATCAGGTGTTGATCGACTTTGAAAATGCGCTGCCGGTTGTCCAGACGATCGCGCTGCGTGACGTCATGGACGATACGCCAACAGATGCTTTGGCCGGTAAGATTGTCCTGATCGGGTCAGGTAGCGACGTCGTAAAGGATCAGTTTCGAACGGCCTTGAACGCGGGACTGAGCCGTTCGCAACAAACGTCATTCACATTTGGAATACAGCTTCATGCGGTCGTCATAGCTCAGTTTTTGGACAATTATGCTGGCCTCAAGGGGCCTGTGCGCTCGCCCAGCCAAACTTTGCTATGGATCGTTGTTTGCGCCGCTGCAACCGGCGGCGCCTTTGTTGTCAGCCGGGCGCGAACAGCCGCTGCCGCTATTCTTGGCGGGCCGGTGATGGCTGGCGTCATACTTGTGGGGCTGACACTCCCTTTGCAGTGGAACATCTGGTTTCCGTCTTTACCGGTGGCTCTGGCCTGGGCCACGTCTTCGCTTTTGGCGTTGTCTATGTTGATGGCGAGTGCGCGGCGCGACCGTCGTGCGCTGCGACGCTTGTTTGCAGCACATGTTTCGCCAGACGTGGTCGAAGAAATTTGGGACAATAGGGAACTGGTGCTGTCCGGCGGACGCCCAGCCCCAAAGTCGCTCTTTTGTACTGTCCTATTTGCCGATCTCTTTGGCACCACGCGCTTTGGAGGCACTGTCGAGCCTGATCAATTTGGAGAGTGGCTTGGCCGATTTTTGGACACGATGTCCAAGTGCGCACATGACAATGCAGGGTTTGTCGAAAAGTACACGGGCGATGGCATCATGTTGGTGTTTGGAGCTCCGGTTCCCGACATGACCGAAGCCGCCCGCCGCCTGTCGGCACAGCGCGCCGCACGCTGTGCACGCCAGATGCTAGACGGCGTCAGCCTGCTCAACAAAAGCGCGATGCACCCGTACCGCATCCGGGTCGGCATTCATTCAGGAGAGGTGCTCTGTGGAACATTTGGGCAAACCGGAAGCCGCCAGTACACGGTACTCGGTGATGCTGCGAATATTGCGTCCCGTATTGAAGAATTTGGTAAGAAACAGTCGAAATCCGGCACATCTCCCGGTATCGTTTGTATCAGCGAATTTACCGCGAACATGCTCAGCAATGATTTCGAAACCCGCGCATGCGGCCGCCTCCAGCACGATAGTGGGCATGAAGTATTTGAAATTTACGAGATAGTTTACGATGCGAAAAATCAGGAAACCTGACTGCGAGCCCATCCGATTTGGTCATGTCGCCATCGTGGTCTTGGGTCTATTCTTGGCGACATTTGTCGTTTCGGCCCAACCTGCCATATCCGAAGAGGTTCCTAAGGACGCCGAAGACAAAGTCGTGTTTGTGCCGCCGCCCATTGGTGCGCCAGCAGACAGGATCACTGCCGGTACGCGGTCGGCGCAACCCTCATCGAACGCGCTGGCCTTTCTGTCCCCCAAGGCGGGTGGATACACAACAAACCCACAGCCGACGCTCTATTGGTTTTTGCCGCGCCCTTACCGTGGCACGCTGAACTTGGTTGTTACAGAAGTGGCGACAGAGCCGCAGGTTGCCAATGGCACCATCACAGTGGATCTGTCGAAGGGGCTCTATGCGCTCAATTTCAGCCAGATGAACTTCAGTCTTCGATCTGGTCGGATCTACTTGGTGGCGCTGGATTTATCTGATGCAAAGCAGGGACCGCTGCAGAGCTCCACCTATGTTGAAGTGGTTGATCTCAATTTGGATGAGGAAAAGACCATTGCATCCTTTGCAAAACGTGGACTTTGGTTTGATGCGGTTGATGCCGGCATGCGTACCGGTCACTCGGGACTGGCCACCGTGATTGATGAAGAAAAGATGCTCGAGCTTTTTAGCTCTGCGGGCGTGGCGATACCCTGGACTGAGTGACGAAAGTCGAGACTGAGGGGTGCGTAGACGCTAAGATGTGTATCGGCCCTTCCTTGTAAGCCCTGACCAAAAATGTGCTCAGTGAGCCTTCCGGAACGACCGGGTTCATAGCATCGAGGCCCAAATGAGATCCAGCGTGCGTCAAGCTCACAATTGGAGGGCAAGGCCAAATTGCCGTACAGCGAATTGAAAACGCGGCAAGAGGTCTACGGCAACATCGTAAAAAAAGAAGAGCTCGACGCAGAAATATCTTCCCGATCGCCCAGTAGGGCATGCAACTCGTTCCAAAATCCGGCAATGTCAGTCTCTTGATCGAACTGCGACAACAACTGATCGAGCTCCGGAATTGCGCCGCCTGCCTCTATGGCGAGAATGGTGTCAGCGCCAAATGGCGGCACAACTCGCATCGGGATCGCGAGGGAATTTGACGGATCAGACTTTGGTGGATCCTGCAGGCGGGCCAGTGGGAACATATGTGATATCTCTACAGTAGATGACAGATGCACAAGCCAGACGAATTCCGTTTCGCGCCCGCCTACGTGAACGATAACGCGATCACCATCCAGGTAGTTTCCATTGCCCCCTTCGAAAAAAACCGTCAGCGGGTGCAGTCTTTCCACCCGATCCACTCCATCTATGAAACGCTGGCGGTTGACGATCCCCTGCACGTGGCGCTGCGCTTTGGCATCATCACTGGGAAGGCGCGTCAGGACATCCCCAATGGAGGACAGAACCACGTTGCTCTGACGGTCTACAATCAAGTCTGCGCTGGTCTTTGAGCCTACAACAGACGCTCCGGTCACTCCGCTCAACATCTCAGAGTCAGACCAGATTGATGGCACGTCCAGATCGTCAAAAGCGCGTGCAAACGGGTTCTTTTCCGAGATTGGCTCGGGCGTCTGAACGGGCGTGATTTTCAACGAGACAAGAGACGTCGCCTGTCGGCCCACGGGTTCTATCTTGGGATTTTGAATACCCTGTGAGATCGACTTTATCGTTTGTCGGACATGGGTTTCCAACTCGCCCTTTGTCAGAACGCCGTCTTGATTGCGATCCGCATTCCCGCGCAGTGCATCTGCAAAGGACAACGACAGCGCCCCGCGGATTTCACCATCCACAAGAAACTCTGGGGTCATCTCGTTATCTGCAACAGCCGAGAGAAAAACGGTGTTTGGCGAAACATCTTCGTCGGGTCGGGTGTTTGGCGGAGGGGGCGGCAAAGGGTCATCCACAATTTCTCCGCCTGCGAAATAGCGGTAGCCGTGAATGGGTCGCGTGCTTCTGACGACCGTCCCAGAGTGACAGCTGTCTGCCAGGAAGATGAGGGACACGCTCGGAGGGACCAACGCGATCAGATCCGCAATTTCATCGTCGCGGATCCTGTGCTGGGCGGCCTCTCCGGCATTCAGGAAGCCACCCAACAGCAGCGTTTCATCTCGCCCGTCTGCTTCGTTGCCCTGATAGGCCTCCGGTTCATGTCCGCCATGTCCGGCATAGGTGATGATGAACGTATCTCCTGGATTGAGAGTGGTGGCCTTTTTGCGCCAAGTGCTCAAGATGGCCTCACGCGTGGCGTCTTCATTGAGCAACATCGTCACTTCTGAATTGGGCAAGGCTTTGACAGCTTCCGCAATGTCGACCGCATCATTTACAGCGCCAGAGAGATCGCTGATATGCTCATATTCGTCGATACCGATGACCAGGGCGACTGTTTTGCTTGCCTCTGCGCTGACAGGCGCAGCAGATGACAGAAAACCACACGCGAACACCGTGCCTATGAACCAACGCAACACCAACCCCTCCGTTTAGCCGAGTGTGAACACAACCCGGCGTGACAGCCGGTGATACTCATCGCTATCGGGATCAAGGTTCAAAACGTTGACCGGCGGTAGTGTCTCCCCAAAACCCAAGACCTCTATGGTGCCGTCAAAACCGGCCTCCTCGAGATACTTTCCTAGCGCTTCGGCGCGATCGACGGACAGGCGCAAATTGTAGTCTTCGTCCCCCTTGGGATCGGTGTGGCCGCTCAGGACAACCCTGGTGGCCCCGACCTCTTGCAGGTGATCGGCCAAGACCCCAGCGAAGGCCTCTCCCTGGTCGTCGAACTCGGTTTTGTTAAACTGATAGGTGATCGGCAATGACACTTCTTCTACGACAAAGCCACGAATGGTGCCCGCAAAAATACCGCCAGGCGCCCCGCTTCTCATCTTTGGAAGCTCGACAACTTCTCCCGCCAGGCTGACAGACGCAGTGGCCAGTTGATAGACCTCTTCAATTTCGGCATCGGTGGCTTTGTGCTCTTTTGGGCCTTCGGCGAGCCTGTTTATCGCCTTTTGATAGAGCATCGCCGCTTCGGCGAAATCCTCGCGATCTCCTGCCAGACGTCCGAGTTCGGAATATGTGCGCCAATGTTCTTCGTAGCCCAGGGCTTTGCTCAGGAGCTTTTCGGATTGTGCTGGATCCTCGGTGTCCCTTACAGCCGAGATAAAAGTTTCGCGGGCAAGATAGGATGCCCCCCATGACCGCAGATCGTCGCTGCAGTTGGGATCAAGTTCCACTGTTTCAAAAAGGATCTCCGCAGCTGTAAAATCGTTGTCCTGCACCGCTTTTGTAAACGCACCATAGGTCGCACATTCCGCTGTGGCCACCGTTGCAGCACCCGCCGCAAAGGCCATCCCCACAGCCATCCGGAAGGTCAGTGTATTTGTCTTTTTCAACACAACAGTATCCTTTCAAGATCGCCTAGTTCACAATTTCATACTCTAAGTACTGCGTCGACCAGATACGGGGCGCGGGCCCTACGCTGGCGTACAGTCCCATGAGCGAATCCGCGAGATCATACAGAAATGCAAAGCCGTCATCGACAGGCTGACCCGCCAAATCCTCTGGCAGGACTGTTTCTAGCTCGGCAAAATCGCCCTCCACGAAAATGGCCATCAGCAGGCCTTGCCCAACCGGCGGTGTCACCCGAATGCGCAGGGGCATCCCATTCGTGCTCAGCACAGATGGTATGCGCACCGGAGCGCCGGCACTCACAACCGAGGCCGTCCGTGGGCTCAGCGATGACGGGTAGACCTGAACAACGCGGCCCAGAGGATCTACGTCTATGAGGACAAAGTTGCCGTTGGCCGCAGCGGAGAGTTCAAATTCCACGACGTCGCCCACGCGCATGGTGTTGCTCGGCGCGACGCTGAGTTTGAGATCCGCGCGGTTTATACTGCCGAAGCGGTCCGACACAAATCCGAGACGTTGGTCATGGGACATGCTTGGGATCGTTGCTGCAAACGGCTCACCATCTGCGATCAGGCCATCGGACACGATCTGACCGTCGGCGCTGATGCCCCCTCCGAGACTGGCCAAACGATCATTGGCGACCACGACAGAGGGCGAAAAGGCCATATTCGTGGCCTCGCAGTGGACGATGCTTTTGCATAGATCAGCGAGAGACTCGCGCGCATAGGTGATGAACTCAGCGCTGCTGAGATCTCCGTTGCTGTTTTGGTCGGCGGCTTTGTTTTCAATCGAGTCAATCAGCGTGGTCGTGAAGGCCCCGCCGGTTTCATCCTCCCACGCGCCGGTTTGAGGTGTCGACGCGCTGAAAATCTGAGCTTTGGGATTTTGCGTTTTGAGCGGTCCATTTTCTTCGGCGAGGTCTTGGGCGAGGGGCAGGGCGGCATCGACCACATCCGCCCCATCCTCAGGCACATCCGGTATTTTGGGAAGGTTTACTCCCAGAGCCGCACCTAGCAAGCCTTCGACAGCACCGTTGATTTGACCAGAGCCACGATAGCCTACAACGGTAGGAACGTCGGCTGCGGATGCAAAAGCCGTGTCGAGAAACACGCTGACGTATCGCCCCTCGAGCTGATCAATCGCGGTTTCGATTTCGTTGTCCATCAGGGACGCACCGGACACAGGATCAAGGATAAAGACCTCATCTAACCCATCTGGTTCATCTGCGGCACCCGCGCCAGCGCGCTGGCCGCCCAGACCGGAATAGTAGATCAGCACCTTGTCGCCCGCATCTGTTTGGCGCGGCAGGTCTGTCATCAGGGCATGGATCACCTTGTCGCGTGACAGGTCTGGGCCAGTGAGAACGGTTATGTCGCCACGATCAAACTCGCCGCTCGTGACCAGTGCGTTCACAAAACGATCTGCGTCGCCCTCACCGCCGTGCCCACCAATCACAAGAGCATGATCAGCCTGGGCTGCAAGGCTTGCGCAAAGCCCGAATGCGGCGGACGTGACACAAGGCAAAATTCGATGAAGTGTCATGGCCATTGCTCCAAATCTACGGCGCATCTTACACCAAAATCATCCCCGACAATGCCCGGCTCTACCATAAGGCGCGCGGGGATGCTCAACTCTGCGCCGTCGACGGATCTGAATGAGCCGCCTTTCAACGCGTACCCATCACCCGCCGTGACCCATTCGCGCACCCCGCCAGAAAGCCCCACATACCCCTCTGGTGAGGCACGTTGACCGATGGACAAGGCGATGTCGCGCCAGTTTTCATCGTCCCACGGGTTTTTGGGCGTTTCATCCTCGGGGACCGGGAAGAAACGCTGACCCGACCCAGCAGCGGCGTATTCCCACTCTGCCTCGGTTGGCAAGCGTTTGCCCTGAGCCTTACAGAAGGCTTCGGCGTCGCGCGCACTGAGACCAGCGGCCGAGGTTCGTTCGCCAAAGCGATCCGCGTTCTCGGTCAAAGACCGTGTGCCGATGCGCGACCATGTCATCTGGTCGCCCTCTTTGATCCCGACATGCATTCCGCTTGCGGCGTCTGGCGTGCGCGACACGCTCGCGAAAGCCTCTAGAACATCGCCGTAGGTGGCTTCCTGCACATCCAATTTGAAGGGTTTCACCGTCGCATTTCGCGCCTCTGCGCCCACGAGGAATGCGTCGCAGTTCACGCATCCCGTGGCGGCGCCTTTCAGTTGGGACATCGCAAAAGGCGAGAACCCAACTGTGATATCACGCGGTGCTTTGCGTCGCTCAAGGATCTCGCGGAATTGCTCCTCTGCTTCGGCAAAGCCCGTTAGTGCTACGTAGAAGCGCCCATCGGCCAACGCGGTTTCCGCTGCAAACAAGGTGTCCAGACTGCCCTCAGTTTCGATATTGCCGAGCTGTGACAGGATGGCCCTGGCCTTGGCTTCGGCCACTTTAACATGGCCAAGCGATAGCCCCAGAGCTTGCATGAGGGTCGAGTTTTCCTCAGACAGGATCGCCAATCGCTCTGAAAGAGGGGTTTCGCCCGTTGACTGACCGGACAGCGCATTTTCGACGATTGCGCCATCTATGTTGGCAAATTCGGCCGCAAACCGAGCGAGCTCAGCCTTTTCAGCCGCCGCCTGAGTGATCGCCTTTTCCTTTTGAAATTGGTCGAAGGAAGTTTCTGCATCCTGCAAGGCAGAACTTGCCAAGGCGACCATGTCGCGGGCAATCCCGGACGAGGCATTGGCCGTGTCCAGATCGCCGGACGCCAGAGCGCTCGAGAATGCATCCAACGTTCCCTTTGCGTCGTTGTAAAGCGCGGTCAGATTGCCGCCCGCCTGAGGCATGCCGCGTTGCTCCAGCCCCTGCATCGTGGCCATGAGACCGTCAAGCAGCGTCTGAATGCTGGAATTTGCCGCTGCGAGCACGGCTTCAAACTCGGTCACGCTGCCTTGCAAAAGCGCGGCCCGTTGCAAGAGCGCGTCATTTTCCAGCGCGGAGTTCAGTTTTTGCACGGCCGAGACATAGGCCTCATTCAAAACGCCATCGAGACTGCTTGCGCGATCTTGCAGGGCTTGCGCTCGTTCCAGAATTGATCCGTTGAGCTCTTCAAACACGCCCTGCAAGCCCACGATTTGCTCGGAAATGCCGGGGATAGACCGTGGGTATTCCGACACGGTGGCTTCATTGACGCCAAACCTCTCATCCATCGCGCTGGCCACGTTTTGCAAGCTCGCCGCCAAGATTTCACGCCGTTCGCTGAGGTTTTGCCAGCTTAGGTCGCCTGCGTCTTCAACATCAGCCAAAAGAAAGTCGCGGACACTTTCATTCTGGTTTGCGAACGTATCTCGTGCCGAGGAAATGTCTTGCGCGATCTGGGTCTGATAGGCTGTCACCGCGTCACGGAGCGTGGCATCAGACGCGGACACTTGCGCCGTTAGCGTCTCAATGTCAGACGCGGTCACGGTGTCTGGCAGCTCTTGGATTTGCGCCAGCAAATCGCTCGCCGCGCCAACATCAATCGCGCCGTAATCCGCCACGAAAGGGGATGCAAACGCCGAAGCGATCGTTCCCTCAAGGGTCTGGCGCGCGGATGCCAGTGCATTTGCCAGGGGCAGCAAGGCCAGAGCACTGTCCCTCTCCTGACAGGCGGCAGCCAGGGCCGCAAGATCAGAGGACAGTGCTGCGTTGATGTTGTCCTGAATGCGAGCCAGTGCGGGGGCCAGCATGCGTTCGGGCACGCCGTTGCCAAGCGCTGTGACATCGCCGATGCAGGCGGCGAGGTTTGTTTCGCCCAGAGCGATCTGGCCGTTCAACGCGGCGATTAACTCCTCTTGCTCGGCGTTTGTCGTCGTCAGTTGCTGCACATTGTTGCGCAGGCCGTTGCTGAGCGCCGACAAGCGATCAATCTCAATTTTTTGCATCCATGCCGCGCCGCCGAACGCCAATGAGATCAACCCCAGAACGGCGGCCACGCTGATCGTCGGGCCTGTCCATGTCTTGGCTTCCGTAACGACGACCTTGGTGTCTTGCTGCGGGCCGCCCAAATCGCTGGCGTTCAAGGCCGCTTCGACTTCGTCGAGTGACCCAAAGACCTGTTGACCGGGCGCGCAAACCATCCGCGACAGAATTGTCGCGAGCTTTTCGGACGCGCTGTCGGAAAAACTGGAAAATTCATCCCCTGGAACAGGCCGACCCGGGCCGCGTTTTACCGCATCGGCCAGCGCGCCTTCGGTCAATTCCCGTGGCATGCCCGTCAGCGCGAGGAAAGGCCCCTCAGACCCAATGAGCATCCGGTAGCCCAACATGCCCGCGGCATAGATATCGGAGGCCGCGTCAGGTACCATGGAAGACCGCAGATCCGCGCTGTGATAGAGCATCGCCTCCAGCGGGAGGGCCGTGGGCTCACCGCAGTGGAATGCGATGTCGCACAGGCGCGGTTTGTCCGCCTCGTGTTCGACGCGAATGGAGTGTTCGTGAATGTTGCCGTGCACCAGGCCCTTGCGATGCATCTCGGCAAGCGCCGAGACCAGACCCTTGAAGTGGCTCAGCCGCTCGATCGGGCTGATATGGGGGTATGTCGTTTCAAAGTAGCGATGACGGCAGTCGGCAACCGTCAGAATAGGCTGCGATGATTTGCTGGCAACGGCGGCGGGCACACCCGGAACAACCTGTGGCGACTGGATGTGCTTGAGTTTGCCAATGATATCAAAGAGGCTCTGTATCTGCTTTCGCTTGGAGGACTCTGTGCCGATCTTGTGGCGCGGGACGTAGGCGTCGAGAGACGGGACATGATCGCCGCGAAATTTGCCGGTCAGACAGACCGTATCCCCCAGCACGCGCCTTTCAATCGGTTCGCTTTGATCGAAAACGTAACTTTCCAACATGTCGTCGGTGTCGGAATCTATTCGTCGGAGGCTGGTTTCATTTTCAATCATGGCATGTACTCAACTCAATTAGCCATTTCTGCGGTTCAATCGATCCAGATCGGAAAGAACCGCCCTTACAATGACGCAATTATCAGGAGAAACAGGGATCCGATCAACTACGGATTGCAGCTCTTTACGGACCCCTTCGAAGTTACGGGTGGTGTGCAAAAGCACGGCTCTTTGGAACCTGTCATTGAGGTCCCGGACAAAGGCCTGCCTCAGATCTGACTGTTGGCTGGAGCCATCAAGCGCTTCACGCAGCAACACGAAGGTGTAGCTGGGATCTGTCGCCACCTGGTGGACCTCTTCATCCTCTGACAGATTGATCGGCGCGCTCAGACATTTGTCAATCACAGGCTCTATTCGGCCATCGGCGGCCCGCAAGAGTTGTGCGATTTCAATGTATCCCGGGAGTGGCTTGGTTACTTGGCTTTGCTGATAATAAAACCAGCCGATATAGCCAAAGGTCAGAACCATGAAGAGCCCGAGTATGACGGCCGTGACGGTTCCGGAGGGCTTACTGACGGTGCCCATGTTCGACATCATCGTGTCACGCGATGTCACGAGCACTTCGAGGCGGGTTTCACCGATATCGAAGGTTATGCCCTCATCGATTGTGCCGAAGCGCGCGTTGTTCACACTGTTGGAGATCTGCACGCCAGAGACGTAGGCAAATCCCCAACCCTCGGGTTCGGAATCGGGATCTGTTTCATCCAGATTGGGAAAGACTTTGAGATGCTCTGGCAGAATGCCGTGATCTGACACGCGCACGGCGTCTTGCCTGCCGCTGCCGACCGTGACCGGGGCCAGCCCAAGGGGCACCGTGAGGTTGGAATTGGGTCCGGTGAGAACTTTGAGCGAGTATCTAACGTTTTTTGCCATGTTTCACATCTACTCAGATGAAGTTGCTCAGAACGGGCATGACCGCAGCAAAGATGCTGAGAATCACGCCCGCAAAGGCCACGAAGACCACGAAGATCATTTTGGTGTTGATGGCCTTGGATGTCGCCTTGGCGTTCTCAGAC
>ERZ1740067.2249-NODE-2249-length-11962-cov-5.232384_pt1 | contig 11962 bp, 7 predicted proteins | sample MGYA00581736_ERZ1740067 | MGnify/ENA primary metagenome ERZ1740067 (study PRJEB43018, sample SAMN04849236) | marine metagenome | isolation source: floating plastic debris | place: Pacific Ocean | collected 2008-08-27 | study: EMG produced TPA metagenomics... | reverse complement strand
ATTCCAAAACCGACCAGTTGTGGATCGCATCCACTGCCGTTGTGGCGGCTGAATTTTCGCGGGCTGCAGTACTTGACGATCGGGCAATGGTTTTCTAAGTGCTGTAGTTGCCGAGTATCCTTAGGGAGTAATCCTCAGATACTTCCCATTCTAAATCGCCCCCTACCGTGAAACTCTCACTGCTCGACTGGTCAACCCTGGGCGTCACCTGGTCGTTTTGGAAGCCTAGGGCTCTGAAGTCTCTTTCGGAGTAGAGAAGATCTACGCCAACTTGGATATTGGACGCCAAAGACTGAGATACCGAAGCCAGGATGCTGTGGCGTTCTTGTCTCGGGATTAAGTCGGTAAGCGAGCGTACATTGCTAGAAAAAGCCCGTTCGCTGACGTCCAGGTTTTCCCGTCGATAAAACTCATATGTGACAAGGCCATTCCCACTGCCCCAGGTCGTGCCGCCCGTCACATTCGTGCGGTATTCATCGAGCCCGCCACTGGTCACTGTGCCGTAACGCCCCGTGACCTCGATGCCCTCATAGTCCTCACGCAAAATAAAATTGGCAACGCCTGCCACGGCATCAGACCCATAGATCGCAGACGCGCCGTCTGACAGGATTTCAATCCTCTCGATAGCAGCCAACGGGATCATTGTGATGTCAGTGAAGGCCCCTATGTTCGACGAAGGTGCAAGCCGACGCCCATTTAATAATGTGAGCGTAGAGCCAGCACCGAGTCCACGCAGGTTTACTGAACTGCCCTGACTAAAATCGTCCCCAACGCTTGCATCGCCCGGCAGGTTAAATGGGAAGCTATCATCAGCGCCACCGCCAAAGTTTTGCGGCAATGTGCGCACGAAGTCTCTGGTGGAGCCCGCCCCGCTAGCGGCGATTTCTTGCCGGTCAATAATCTGCAGTGGTGTGCTTTCCGGCACCAGTCCCCGAATATTGGTACCAGTCACCACGATTGTTTCGTCGATCAACGGATCAGAACCGAACCCTGTCGGTTGGGGTTGAATTCGCGGGGTGTTGAAATCAACCGCTGCTTGTTTCACGACGAGCGTTCCAGGCTCTGAACCGTCAACTTTCAAACCAGTGCCCGCCAGCAAAGCATCCAGCGCGCTATCCAAGCTTTTCTGCCCCGATATGGCAGGTGCCGTTCGGCCTTGGACCAGCCTTTCATCAACTAAGACCGTCACGCCAAACTGCCGGGACAGTTTGATCAGCGCGTCACCGAGAGGCTGCTCGGCGAGCTGCACGTTTTGCGTCCCCGCGGCACTCTGCGCGAGCGCTTGCGGCGCGGCCAGTGCCAAGGCGGCGATGGACGCCATGCTGAGCAGAGTGGATTTGATAGCTGTTCGATATTTGGTTTCAGACATGGGGGCCCCTTACATTCTGCTTTGCGAATGCGCCTCAGTAGCGCTTCTACCAGAATGAAGAGTGAGGGGCTGAAACCGTCACCAGATTTGCTGAAAAAAAGTAAATGACCTGAATAATCAAATTATATCAGAGGTTTAGTCCTGCACTTTTTTTCGTACCACGATGCGCGCATCATCCGATCGGTCGATCTCTATTGCATGGATGCGGGCGACAGTTCTGAGAAGTTGATCGATGTCTTTGCCGTGAAACACGCCGCGAAGCTGAAGGCTGCTTATCTGCTCAGCGTCATCTTTAATGATGATTGGTGCGCTTGAGTATCGGTTCGCGTCGGCGAAAACTTCGTCAAGTGTGGCGCCCTCATAAATGAGCTGATCCTGACGCCATACCCCGATGTCCGTTGGGTCCACGCTGGTCACTTGCTTGAATCCATTGGCGTCCGTTGCGGCAATGGCTTGACCGGTCTCCAATTGCTTTCGGGTCGCCATAGTGGATGCTTCGCCATTCAAGACGAGGGGAAAGGAGACTTGCACCTTGCCTTCAGCGACGGAAACGCGGTGAACGCCGCTCGCCTGGCGCACGTCAAAGGATGTCCCCAGCGCTGTTGCCGTCAGGTCTCCAGACTTTACAGAGAATGGCCGCGCTTCATCGCGTTCCACGTCGACAAAAACCGAGCCTGATAACAGCTCAACTATTCTTTTATCACTTGAATAGACAGACCGCGCTTTCGACGCGGCCCCCAATGTCATTTCCGTCCCATCGGCCAAAGTGAAAGAGCGGTTTTCTCCTATGTCTGTTTCGAAGCGAGCGATGATAGGTGCTTCAATGGGAGCGGTCGGCGACTGCCTCCCACTGAATTGGGGTAGTGCAACGACAAACAGTGCAGCGGCAGCGATTGCAGCCCCGGTCGCAATCCGCACCTGCGTGCTGGACCAATAGGAGGTGAGCGTATCCGTAAACGCTGTCACCCGCTCTGCCAGTGTTGGGTCTAAGTTGGCGGCCGAAAAGTCATCACTGGACAGGTCGTTGAATGCCTCCCTTAGCGTAATGGCCTGGTCATACACATCTCTGTGCTGCGGGCTTTCTTTGAGCCACGCATGAAACTGCGCGCGCGTTTCGTCCGTGACGTCCGGCTCTTCAAGTTTGAGAATCCAGTCGTGCGTGATTTCTAGGAGCTGGCGCGTGTCTAGTGTATCCATGTGCTCAGCCCTCAGCATCATCTGCAAACAGGGCGTGGACCTCGGCTGACGCCGCAGCGACGTGTTTGTGCACCATCGTCCGGCTGATTTTGAGGCGGCGCGCGACTTCGGTTTTGGAGAGGCGCTCCACCCGATGCAGCAGAAAGGCTCGCCGCCGCACTTTTGGCATGGTTTCTAACACGTCATTGATCGTCTTTAACTGCTCTCTCGCACTAATGACGACTTCCGGCGAAGAAACGTCACTTTTGAGCGGAAAAAACATCTGCTCAACTTCGAAATCATATTTCGAGCGCGACTGGGCGGACTTCACGGCATCAAAAATAAGGTTGCGCGCCGTGCGCCAAAGGAACGCCTTCATATTCCGTATGGATGAGACGTCCTCGCGCTCCAGCACCCGACGATAGGCTTCCTGGGCGACATCGTCGGGGTCCGGCGGCCCATTACCGTAGCGATCGCGCAGGCCCACCGACAATTCGCGCATCTCCTCGGCCGAGACGTGCGCCAACCGCGGGTCGATTGGCGTTTCATTGGGCTTTGCTGACAGCTCACCGGGTGCGTCGCCGATGGCTTCCGTGCGGCGGGCATCTTCGACAACGGCCCTATCCATAGGATGCGGCCTGAACGAGCCTAAAGGTGAGAATTAAGACCCGAATAAGCGAAAGAGGATGACCGCATTTCATGTCGCCCCCTTTCTTTGTGCCTTAAAGAGTGAATGCGAAGCGTTCTCAACACCTAACGTTACTGCGTGCAATATCAAGTGGTTTGCGCGCTGAAAGCAGAGCAGCAACCGAACCTGAATAGCCCCGATCGACTTCTGGGAAAGGGGCTGTTCCGGTTTTTGAACCGATTGGTCTGATTCAGAATTTTGCTTGCACGCCCAGCTGAACCGTACGGCCGAGGAAGCTGACGGGGCGAACTGTGTTGCGGTTCGCAAGTTCAAAAGGATCGCGATCGAATAGATTGTTTACACGTACGCTCAGCTGAATGGTCTCGTTGAAAGTGTAAGAACCGCCAAGAAAGTGGACAAAGGCATTCCCTGTTTTTGGTCGATCGAGTAGCAACGGGTTTTCTTCTATGTCTTCGATTCCGAAACTACCAAATAGACCCCCGACAGTTTGACTTGACTGGAAATTGAACCCGTAATCCGCACTCCACGGCCCTTTGTTCCACGCTAAACTAACGTTAAGAAAGTGTTTGGGGAAATCCAACTCTCCATCCAGGCGATTGTCGCTTTCAGGAAATCCAGCGAACGCCCTATCCTCTCGTTCGATAAGATATGTCCCCGCAATTTGAGCATCGAAGTCCCCGAGATTCGCTTCAAAAACGTTATCCAGATTGAAGCGATAGCCAACCTGATAATCGATACCCTTTGCTCTGCTTTCAGCGAAATTAAAGGTGGTCCGATTTAGTGTCTCAATAACGCCAGTGGTTGTGTTTCTCGTGATCGACTCGCAGAAAGGGTTATTGGTAGAAGCTGCGTCTACACAATTTTCAATCAGCACTAACCGGCTTGGCGGAAAAGATATGGCATCGTCAATCTGGATGCTAAAATAGTCGGCTATAACGGTCAGACCGGGGACACTTGTAGGCGCATAAACTACGCCAACGGTGAATGTATCGGCGACTTCTTCATTAAGATTTGGGTTGCCGCCCCGCAACTCAGTAACGGCGCCTGGGACAGCGGAAGCAGATGCATCAAAGTTGGCAAGATCCGGAATAAATTGCGCACAATTCTGTTGGCGTGTTGCAGAGCCACTATTGATGTTGGCGGGTACACACGGATCAGAATCGGCTGCAATAGCAGCCGCGAAGCTATCTTGGGGTGTGAACAACTCGGAAATATTAGGCGCGCGGACAGCTCTATTGAAAGATGCTCGTATCCGAAGATCATCCGTTGGTTGCCATACCGTACCGAACGCAAAAGACGTAGCTGTGCCAATTGTGCTGTAGTCTGCCACTCTGACTGAAGCATCAAGTGAGAGGCTCTTGGCGAAAGGAAGATCAGCCAAAATAGGAATGTTTATTTCAGCAAACCCCTCTAGGACGTCAAAGTCACCACCGATGGCCGACGGAGAACCCTGGAGCTGGCGCTCGCCTAGGTTTGCTATTTGCAAGGGGTCGGGCCGATTTTCGCCGCGCTCGTCACGATACTCAAATCCTGCAGCATAGCCTACCCCGCCTGCAGGCAATTTAAAAAATGTCTCGCTGTTGCCGGAAAAGACGCCATTGATAACAAATTGTTCCGTTTCAAACTCAACTTCCGTGCGCTGAAAGGCAAATGCAATGAAGTCAGGGTCTAATTCATTGGTGGCGGCGAATATAGACTGAGGAACGCAGCCTTGACCTGGAACGAACGCGCGAAATCCTTCGCCTGCGACCCCGGGAAAGAAACCGCGGCCGGGAAAAGTACTTTGATCAACGTCAGATCGACAAATAGGTTCGCCGGTTACCGGATCAGCAATTGCATCAAAAGCCGCATAAACGCGGTCTAGCAGGGGCTCTGAGGGATCTACAAAGCTTGTGTCGGTTCGACCGTAGTTTGCGCTTATTTCGTAAGCCAGGGCCTCTGAAATTTCACCTTTTAATCCACCAACTATCCTTACAGTTTCTCGCGTATTCACGAATGGCTGTTCAGCTGCATCGTCGACAAAGCCACGCGATACGACGAGGCTTGGTGTAATACCCTGGGCCACCAAATTATTTAACTGGGCCTGAATTTGGCTTGGAATGAAGGGGTTATCGCTTTGGATTGGGATGTCGTAGAATAGCGATGGCTGTGCCCCCCGCCCGAGGCTTTCGTTGCGAGAGTACTTCACCTCTACAAACCCGCTTATCTGGTTGGTGAAATCGTAGTTCGCATTCGCATTAAATACAATCCGTTCGGAGTCTGGAATAGTAGTCGCTTTGGGGTTTGAGTAAGCGAAATTCGCACCGTCTCCTCCTTGAGTGAGGAAAGCAGATATGAAGGGGACCGGTTCAAGCGACCTGAATGCTCCAATTGCAGGATCAAATATTTGTTGAGAGGGAAGGCCTCCAATTTGTGAAGCTTCCGACCCGACAACGGGTAGCGGGTTAAAGACAGTGCTGCCCTCGAGGGAGAGGTTTGGTTGAAGGTAGCGCGAAGCATCGCGGGCATCCGGAACAAGGACGTTTATAAAATTTCGATCGACACCAAGCGTGGCCGCTAGCTCAGGCGTGTTTCGGCGAATGAAGGATGTCGTTGTTGAACCACTTCGGTCACGCGCCAACAGGGAAGTCTGTCGGTTATATTCTAAGCTGACCACTGCGTTCCCGCGCCCGCCAGAAAAGTTACCGCCCATGGTGACGGCGCCGAAGTACGCTTCCCCTCCACCTCGTGTTGGGAGGCTGGCGTTTCCCCTAATGTCCACGCCCTCAAAGTCATCTTTCAAGACGTAATTGACGACGCCCGATACTGCATCAGCGCCATAAATCGACGAGCCACCACCAGTCAAAACTTCGACCCGCTGGATAAGGGCCGCGGGGATCGAAGATACATCAACCGTTGCGGAGTTAGCGACCCCGCTTACGTGCCTCCGACCATTCACCAGAACGAGCGTGCGGTTCGTGCCAAGACCCCTAAGGTCTAAAGTGGCAAGTCCGAAAAGCTGACCCGTTCCGAACCCAAGCTGACCCTGTGTGCTTATTGATACAGAAGAATTCAAAGCTGGGGTGAACCGCAGTGCTTCTGTCGTGTCCGTCAGACCGAGCTTCGCGATGTCATTCGCCGTTACAATATCAATTGGTGCAGGCGAATTGACCGCCGTGCGCTCGATCCGGGAGCCGGTGACAACCAGGGTCTCAGTGATAGGCTGTTCCCCCAAAGACGGCACGTCAGACGTGGCAAGGGTGTCAATTCTCGATCCTGTCTCCGCCTGTGCGATTTCAAAAGCAGCAGGTCCCGTTTGGCGGACTGAAAGATCCGACCCATTCAGCAAGGCCGTTATGGCGCGCTCGGGCGTGAGTGAACCGGAGATGGCGGGGGCCGTCTTGCCAGCAACAAGCCTATCCGCGGCGAAAATGTTCACGCTGAGCGCATCACCAAGATCAATAAGTCGGTCGGGCAGCGGGCCAGCAGGTAAGTTGATGGTAATCTCTTGGTTTGCAGCGGGTTGTTGCGCTTGCGCGGGCGATAGATTTGCCAGCACCAAACAGGATGCCATCGACAGCAGTGCTGCTTTGATACAGTGGTTTTTGCGTTGCCCCATGGGTTTGCCCTTTCATCTGGATGCCTTTTTGAGACTGCTATGCAATCTCACTGTCATCTCTATGACCCGCGAGATGGGCTGGGCGGGACATGAAAGGTGAAAAAAGTTTTAAAAAATTTCGTGGCGGGCTTGGCCAGTCCACTTCACCCGTCGTTTACAGGCCGAATGGTGATAGCGTTTTCGCTCGAGCGATCGACCTGGACCGGGAATAAATTCGGCAAGGCGGTCAGCATGGTTTCAAGGTCGCGCGCATCATAGGTAAACGTTGCCTTGAGCTGCCCGATCTCGCTGCCCGCGGCTTCAATGAGGATCGGCTGGCTGGAATAGCGATTGGCGTCGGCCACCAACTCGCTCAAGGTGGCGCCGTTATAGCGCAGCCTGTTCTCCCGCCAGGCCGCGAAGGTTTCCGCCGTGAATGCACGCTTTCGGGACAGGCCATCGCAGGGCGTTGCCGAGATTGCCTCGCCGGCTGTCAGTGTTCTGCGCGACACAATGCTGCTCGGCGCGTTGTTGATGACGAAGGGGTGACTTGCCTCAACCACGCCTTCGGATACGGACAGCCGCACCACGCCGCCATTGCTGCGCACGTCGAACACCGTGCCCAGCACGCGTGCGGAAAAGCCGTCTGCTTTCACCGTGAAGGGTCGATCGGCATCGCTAGTCACGTCAAAGACTGCGGCGCCTTGGCTGAGCGTTACCGATCTCGCGCTATCCGAAAATGCAACTTCGATCCGCGTCGCTGGGCCCAATGTGAGCACGCTCTCATCGGCAAGACGGATCGTCTCCATCTCGCCAAGCCCGGTCTCATGTACAGTAACAACAGCCGGTAATGTGGCAATTTCGGATGGCTGTGGGCCAAAAAACGGGCCCACCACGAGAAAGCCAACCGCCAGCATTGCGGCGCAGCCCGCCGCGAACGACGCGCCGGTTTTGATCGTCGAAGGCTGGTCTGTGAGATCGGCAATGAAATGCCGAACCCAGTCAAGCGGACTTTGTTGGGTGTAAGCGGGCTTGATCACCCGCTCGTCTAGCGTTTCGAAAGCGGATAGGACCGTTTGCGCCCGATCAAGCGCTTGAGCATGGCGCGGATCGGCCTGGAGCCACGCATCCAGCGCGATACGCTCAGCAGGGTCTAAGTCATCATTTTCAATGAGGACCTGCCATTCGAGTGCTTCCTTGCGCACCTCATCTGAGAACTCTCGTTCGGTTGTCGGCATCTGGGCTAGTCCTCTGATACCTCGAGAAGCGCCGTATCGATTTCATAGGCTGCTTGCGCAACATGCCGCGCAACGGCGCGCCGGTGGATCCCCAAGCGTTTGCCAATCTCCGTTAACGTCATGTCTTCAACCTTGTTCCACAGAAAGGCTTTGCGGCGCCGCGCGGGCATTTTGTCTAACACCTCAGCAACCCGCCTCAGCTGGTCTTGCACTATTAAGACCCGCTCAGGCGTCAAAGCGGGACTTTCTGCAGCGAAAAAAAGATGCTCGATCTCATAATCGAAGCGTGACCGGGTCTCGATGTTCCGCTTTTGAGACAGCAAAATGTTCCGCGCCGTGCGCCAAAGGAACGCTTTCAGGTTTTTGACATGGTCCAAGGACTCTTGCCGCATGAGCCGGTGGAACGCCTCTTGAGCCACATCGTCCGGGTCCGGCGGCCCATCACCGAAGGCTTTGCGCAAATGCGCTGCCAGTTGCTCGCGATGGTCCCGGTACAGAGTGTCGAGCGCGCTCTGTTGAGCGGCTTCTTGTTCTTGTGATGGGGCAACGGACGGTGAAGGTTCGCCAGATGAAAGGTCTGGCACGACTAGCGAGTGTTGGTTGACGCGCCCTGCCATGCTTTAGCTTGCCGTCCATATATGGTCGGCGAACGGCAAGCTTGGCACGCTCTCCAATCGTGTATCGTTTTGACTTGCCCGCATCATCGCGCCCTGCACCCATTCACATTCACACACTGGGACATCGGCGCGGCCGATTTATGAGAATGATTTGCAACATACCTAACCGAAAGGCTCATCTTTTCAAGTTTTCCGGCCTGGTTGCCGTTTTGAAGGTACCGGAATCCTCAATTATCTCGCGTGCGATGTTCCGTTTCGCCCAGCTCAGGCGTCATAAGGGTAGGAGATGCACGCGCAGCCAAACAAGCTGCACATAGCGCTTCGCCAAGGCGGACCAGCATGGAGGCAGCGATACTCATCCAGAGCGAAATAACGCGTGACGGACGAACAGGGATCTTGCAGCTCGGCGCGCTTAGGTCCTCCGTTACGCCGCAGCAACAGCTGATATATGACAGTGCTCAGCGCTCGAATGATCTTTCGAAATCGGAGGTGATTTGTGCTGTGGCGGGAACCGCCGTCTATTTGAGCAGTGCGCTAGGAAGCCATAGCCTCGCGCTTTCCGGTTTGCCTGCCTCCGCAAGTGTCTCATCGACTTGAGGCTGGGACGATCGTTACGAACGATCCTCCGCCCAAGCCAATCTTCCGGCGTCTCCCTGTCCCGAAGACGCCTGCCGAGCTCCAAACGCTCGACGCGCCAATTGCGCGGCTTCACCAAGAAACCGGTCCGTGCCTGATCTTGGGAAAGGTGATTGACTGGAGTCCGCTCTATTTCATTGTCGCTGACACCGCTTTGGGCCGAGTTACGACACAGAAAGTGAAAAAATCCCGCGTGCATCTCACGGTTTGTGAAAGGTGCCCGGAGCAATTCGTTTTCTCGCCGAACAGATCCGACCATTAACCTATGACGCTATCTACACTGCCAAGAGGGGAGCTTGTTTAAAAGCCCCTACCCTCAGATGAAGATCGAATCGTCCAACCTAGAACTTTGCTTGCAAGCCTAGCTGCACTGTGCGGCCGAGGAAATTGACCGGCCTTGGCGCATTGCCGAAGCCCCTCAGCTCGAATGGGTCGCGGTCGAACAAATTGTTCACGCGAAGGCTGAATTGATACTTGTCGTTCAAATTGTATGCGCCGCCCAGAAAATGCACAAACCCCGCCCCAGTCCTCGGGCGGTCAAGCAGGAACGGATCTTCCTCAATGTCCTGAATGCCAAACGGTTCTGAAGGGCCACCAAAGGTCTGGCTAGATTGAAAATTGAGGCCATAGTCCGCCCTCCACGGCCCCTTATCCCAACGCAGCGTGAAATTGACGAAATGCTTGGGCAGATTGAGCGCACCATCGATACGGTTGTCACTCGTGGGGAAACCTGCAAATTGCTGATCAATGCGCTCGATCAAATAGGTTCCAGAGACTTCCACGTTGAATTGTCCGGAATTGCCGCTGAAAATTCCATCAAGATCGAAGGCGTAACCGATTTGGTAATCGATACCTTTCGCATTAGCAGCCGAGAAGTTGAGGTTCGTGTTTTGGATGGTTTCCACCGCGCCCGTGACGGGGTTTCTGGTCACTGCAGCACAAAACGGGTTGTCAATGGTGGGTGCATCGGCACAGTTTTCAACAATGGTTAATCGGTTGATGCCTTCAGAGATCGCGTCTTCAATACGGATGCTGTAGTAATCTGCCACAATGTAGAGGCCAGGCACTGTAGACGGCGTGTAAGCAAACCCAATCGAGAAAGTATCTGCCGTCTCCTCAGTCAGATTGAGGTTACCGCCAGTCGTCACCGCGACGTTACTACCAAGATAAGCGGCTGACGGATCAAAGTCTGTTATGCCTGACAGTAACTGCGCACAGTTTTCTGGCCGTGTTGAGGACCCTTCTGTCAGGTTATTGGCGTCACACGGGTCTGCATCAAAGAAGGAAAGATCTGTAAGCCTTACCGATTGCGGTGCAAAAAGTTCGGCAATGTTTGGCGCGCGCACAGCGCGGTTGAATGATCCCCTTATTCGAAGGTCATTGACTGGCTGCCAAACGGCCCCAAACCCAAAGGAGGTCGCGCTGCCCACGCTGCTGTAGTCTGCGAACCGCACCGAGGCATCAAACGTTAGGCTGTGCGCAAATGGCAGATCGGCCAGCACCGGAACATTCACTTCAACGAAGCCTTCAACTACATCGAACTTGCCGCCGACGTTTGTAAATTCCGTGTTTTGAAAGCGTCCCAAACGGTTCAGGTTGATGGGGTCGGGGCGGCTTTCACTGCGCTCTTCGCGGTACTCAACACCAGCAGCGTAGCCAATGCCACCAGCGGGCAGAGAGAACCAATCAGAGCTGTTGCCGCCGATACTTGCGTTGATGACAAACTGCTCAAGTTCAATTTCTTCGCTCGCGCGTTGGAAGATGAAGTCGACCGCTTCCGGATCGAGTTCGTTAAAGCCAGCAAAGAGGTTGATCGGCACACAGCTGCCGTCTCCAGGCACAAAAGAGCGGAATCCCGGCGCTGCAACGGGGACAAACACACTGGTTGGCGGCAAAGCCGTTGGATCAAGGTCGGATCGGCAAACGGGTTCGCCGGTTGTCGGGTCAGCTACGGCATCAGCGGAGGCATATAGCCGGTCTAACAGCGGCTCCACTGGATTGTTCAAGCTCGTATCGGTCCGTCCATAGTTGGCAGAAATTTCGTATGACAGAGCGTCTGACACGTCGCCCTTAAAACCACCCACTATGCGAAAGGTCTGCCGAATATTCTCATTCGGGCGAGAAGCAGCGTCATCATAAAAGAAGCGGGTTACATTGAGCGCGGTCGGAATGCCTTGTGCGTCAAGACTGCTGATCTGATCCCTCACCACTTGCGGGATGAAAGGGTTGTCAGCCTGGATCGACAGGTCGCCAGCTAGAACAGTTTGAGAACCCCGCGCCCTGCTCTCATTTCTAGAATATTTTCCTTCGATGAAGCCGGTGATTTTTTCACTGACGTCATAATCAGCGAACATATTGACGACGAAGCGCTCTGATTTTGGCACGGTTGTCGTCAATGGGTTGGGGAACAAACCATCCACACCGTCGCCCCCTTGCGTGTCAAAGCCGGATACAAAAGCAACCGGTGTCAATGGCCTAAACTCGCCCGTATTGGGGTCTTGAATCTGCTGCAGAGGCACGCCGCCGGATTGTGGGATTTCCTGACCAATAATGGGGACTGGGCTAAAGAGACTGCTGCCAGACAAAGAGAAAATTGGGACTAAAACAACAGGCGCCGTCAGCCTGTCTGGCAGCAAAACGTGTCGAAATTCCGGATTAATCCCCAAAGCTTCTGCAAGCGCGGGGTTGATCCGGACAAGG
>ERZ1740067.2248-NODE-2248-length-11966-cov-6.111410_pt1 | contig 11966 bp, 13 predicted proteins | sample MGYA00581736_ERZ1740067 | MGnify/ENA primary metagenome ERZ1740067 (study PRJEB43018, sample SAMN04849236) | marine metagenome | isolation source: floating plastic debris | place: Pacific Ocean | collected 2008-08-27 | study: EMG produced TPA metagenomics... | reverse complement strand
GGTTTTGATACCACCTTTGTATCCTGAATAGCGATATAACTGGATTTTTTCCTCAGCGATTTTTTTTAAGGTAGCCTTGTTATCAATAGGTTCAGGGCTGATCCAAGTTCTAAGTTCCCCTTCATCACTTCCTACCGTGACTTCCAGTTTTTTGTTGTTTTTAAGAATGGAGATCGCTTTGAGTTTGATTTTCACATCCTCAGCGCGGCGGTATTCCAGCTCAGTGCCTAGTACATTTTTTTGGAGGCTGTAAATAATGGGGGAATCAATATGAGGGAAGGTCGCCCTTATATCCTCAGAGTATGGTAGGCCCACGTAGAGCGATTTGCCTCGAAAGTAGATGGCAAGGCCATAGCTTTCTTTCAATTTTTGGAGCACCTTGGCCGCGCTCGCATTGGCAATCCGAAAGGGCTTTAATTCTATTTCGGGTACCTGACCTGCAAATTGAATATCAAAACCCTTAGTGGCCGTTTCAATGACCTCTTTGAGGCTAGTTTTCTTCCAGGACTGATTAATATTGGTGCGTTGCAAATGGTAAACTTCATCCAGACATCGGATTTCGAAAGGTTGATTGGGGAGCAAGCGGGCAACATACCCTATAAACTCAGTATGTAGTACCCCGTCGTAGCCCAGTTTGATTTCTACCCGGTCCCCTTCGGCAAGTTGCTTATTTAACTGGCCTCGTAGCCTGCCTAATTTAAGGGTCACCAGTTCCCCTAGATGTTTCCAAGAGCTGGCGATTTCGAGTGAGGTGAAACTGTTAAGCGTGTACTGTTTGCCAGTAGCTCTGGAGATGAAAGTAATTTCGGTATCAAAAGTGAGCATGCGGGAAGGTACACGAAGTTACCCGCTGGCTGAAAAGTGAGTTTTTAGGGATTGGAGGTTTGAAGATAAAGAGGGGTAGTGAGCGTAGAAAATAACTTTTCCACACTCGCATTCAGGGTATTAAAAACAAATACTCCTACCACCTGGTTCGTCATCATCTTTCTCTTTGACTTCCCGTTCTTTTTGCGCAAGCATATCTGCAATATGCTTGTCTCTAAAACAATCACAGTATTCCTCGTTACACAGGCAAGGGTTGATCTTGTCGATTAGATTACTCATGTCGTATATAGATTTATAAATTTAGTACAAAAAAAAGCGTAGAAAATGACTTTTCCACGCTGATCAAAATCATTGCATAGTCAAGTTAAATTACCTTGAGGTCATTGATCGCAAGGTAATTTAACTTGACTAATTTTTTATCCTCAATTTTGAGGAAATAAGAATCTTTTTGGGTATCAAATTTTACTAAAATAATCAACAACAACAACAAAAAAAAGCGTAGAAAAGTGAATTTCTACGCTAAGGAAAAATGTCATTGACATAGCTTCAGTCTGAGATAATTGATGCAGGTTGTATACAGGATCACACTGCTGAAAGGATTTAGATAACTGTCTTGCCTATAACAATGCTGCTAACGGGTAAAAATGACAAATTAAGGTAACAATCTCTGGCTTTCCTCCTTCCTGCTTACAAATTCCCCTGTTTCTGCAAGGTTATTCTTGATTTACTTCTTGCCCACGTGTAATATTGAGTGTATATTGGTTGCAACAAATACCTAAAAATGGTCGAACCCAAAAAAGTTAAATCATCTGACCTCTGCTTACTATAAATGTAGGTTATTCCGTTCAACGTATTATGAAAAGTCTGAAACCTCTCTAGTTTATACCAAACCAGCCAGGTATTTTTTAGAGATTGAAATATAAGATGCTGATAGTGAGGTACATGTAAAATATGAAACCTCTAGAGCTTTTTGCACTATGGTAGGTTTCAGATTTTGCCGGGTTAAAAATACGCTCCTTACCTTTGATTCCAGCTTGCAAATACCCATTTTTAGCTATTGTTTTGTGGGGTTTAATCGGATCATACAGAAATTGAAATATTCCTTGAAAGTGTAGAATAAGATCAAGCCCTTGGTTTAATCGGATCATACAGAAATTGAAATTGTAATGGCAAACATATCTTGTTCCCGAAAGGGTTTGGTTTAATCGGATCATATAGAAATTGGTCATGTCCGGTCTGAGGAAAGGGTCCTTTTCTCAAACTCCTACAAAATCAATCCAAAATATTAACCACCGAAATAATATAGTCCATAAAACCCGTTTGGGAAATCAAACCCTTTTATTCTTGGTTTTGAACAATTTGCCAACCCTACCCTTCATACCTCCTATATCCTAAAAATAGATTTTCACTAGATAATACTTCCTTTCAATTTCAGGGGTAAAACACCCACTACCCCAAAAATGAAAGTTTACGAATTTGCTTTAAAGATGCGGGACATGGCTTCTTCTAAGGTAGAGAAGCTCAACCGAATGGCTGGAAAGACCAAGTCTGCCTTTCAAAAACTTGGTGATCAGGCTAGTAAGGCCGCAACCCGAGTTCAGGAAAGATTCCCTCGGGCAAGCAGAGCCGTGGCCGCATTAGGCCAGGTAGCTACTAAAGTGAAAGGGAAAGTACAAGCGTTAGGCCAAGTCGTTTCCTCCAAGGTTACGGCGGCTTTTGGGGTTCTCAAAAAAGCAATGTTGGCGGTGGGGGCAGCGGCAGTCCTAGGCCTTGGTGTGGCGGTCAAAGAAAGCATGGGGTTCAATGCCCAAATGAGCCGGGTCACCGCGATTAGTAATGCCAGCGCTGAAGACTTCACGCTACTTAGAAATAAGGCGCTCCAGATGGGCAAGTCCACCCGGTTTAGTGCAAAGGAAGCGGGACAAGGATTAGAGTTTCTGGGGATGGCAGGCTTTGCTGCAAAAGATGCTGCTAGTGCTTTGGGAGGCGTCTTGGATTTAGCTGCGGCTTCGGGTTCGGAACTAGGCCGTACCGCTGATATTGCCTCGAACGCGATCAGCGCTTTTGGTTTAAGTGCTTCAGAGAGTGACCGGGTAGCCGATGTATTTGCCAAAACCATCACTTCCTCTAATACCAACCTGGAAATGCTCGCCGAAAGTATGAAGTTCTTAGCTCCCACGGCAAGAGCGCTTGGGGTTTCACTCGAAGAATCGGCTTCGGCCATTGGGATACTCGGCGACAATGGCCTTCAAGGCTCAGTGGCCACTACCACGCTGGCTTCAGGATTCAATCGCCTCGCTAAGCCTACTCGTCAAATGCGCATCCTCATCAAAGGACTCGGGATTGAGATGTTCAATACAGAGGGCAAATTTAAAGGGATTGCAGGAATGATTCAGGAGGTGGAGCGGGCCACAGCCAATATGACTGATCGTCAAAAACAAGCAACAATTGCCACTTTGTTCGGAGCGGAGGCCACCAAGAATATACTCTCTTTACTCAATGGGGAAAAGAAAATCAAGATAGACTCAGCCAACGCCCACCAAGTCGCCCTGATGAAAAACCTCTTGGGCGAAAAACGCTATCAGGAAGCGATGAAACGAGGAGGCGAGATTACCCTTAAAGGAGCGGAGGCGATCAAAGGGTATGATATTGTGCTACAAACTGCGGCAGGTACCGCAAAAAACATGGCCAAGGTCATGGAAGACAACCTCGCCGGGGATGTTACCAAAGCCAAGTCGGCTTTCAGCGGGTTAATGATCGAAATTGGCGACCGCTTTGATCCATTCCTGCGGCGTATCACCCAGGGAATGACCGGGGTGCTCAGTGATTTGGGAGATAATTTTGGTAGCTATATGAGTATTCTTTCTGAAGCTTTTGCACCACTGCGTCAGGCTTTTGGAGAGTTCAGACGAAATCTATCTTCGTCATTAGGCCTTACAGGTACCTTTGGAAATAAGGCATTAGGAGTAAAGGAGGTAGTTCATGGCATTGCCCAGGCTGTAACTTTTGTCACTCCTTTTATTACCACGATGCTTCAAAATATCTCGGGCCTTGTTGGTACCCTAGCTACTACCTTTGCTCCAATGAAAGACGAAGTCCAAGGCTTGTTAGAAGGGTTGAGAACTAACCTTTTAATGGTAAGCCAAGACGTATGGGGGATCGCTGGCTCACTCATTCAGGCGTTGTCACCCGTCATTGAGGTGGCAATAGATGTGGGGAATACCATTCTGAAAAACTTTGGACACATCTGGAAGGCGGTCACAGGAGTAGTCAGTACTATCTTACCTTACGTTCATCAGTTGGCGGCTTCCTTTAGAAATAACATCAATGTAGGAGGGATTCTTGGGAGAATTATGATTGGGGTTACCGCAATCATCAATGGTTTGCGCCCAGTGTTAAGGGTGATACTACGTATTCTCACCCCTCTGGGTAAATTATTCTTGTGGATCGGCGGGTTACTTTTAGATGTTGTCTCGGTGGCGTTTGAGGAGTTGGGCAAGATTGCAGGGGGCGTCTTTGAAGGACTGGGAAACATTATGAATGGGCTACTGGACAAGCTCAACTGGGTGCTGGATGGGATCAAACGGGGGCTAAGATTTATTGGGATTATGTCTAAGGAGAGCGACAATTTGCAGAAGAAGCAGCAACAACAAGGCAAATCAGGGCCTGCTCCACCCAAAAAGCCGAAGAACAATACCGAAGAACAGGCGGAAAAAGAAAAAGCCGAAGCGGCCAAAAAACAGCAGGAAAAACTCAAAAAGCTGCAAGAGGAGATCGATAAATTCAATCAAGCCCAGCATAACGGAGTCAAAGTTCCAGCGATGAGCCAGACCGACTTTGCCAAACTGATTACTCCGCCAAGAAGAGGCAATAGAGTTACAAGCCCGGCCGCCATCCCCTCTGGGGGTGAAGATCAAGCTAACCTCACCGCAGGGGCGAACCGGATCACTGGGGGAGGAAGTAAGCAAGTACATATTAACATCAGTATTGGTAATATCATAGGATTACAAACCGAAAATGTGAATAATATTGAGCAAGGTACCAACTCCGAAGTGAGTCAATCGGCCGACTTTATAGTACAGGAGATTGTTCGGAAGTTGAATGGAGCTTTGATGGTGCAAGAAGGGGTTTAACAGGTAGACAGAAAGAATTACTCCAGGACTTGGATATGAAATAACACTTGTTTAATGTTGCAGGGAGTTAAACTACTCATAATGAGTGATTAATACATCATTATACAATAAATAGAAATACTCGTGGAAATAACTAACAACAGGCATCCTTTACAGGTATTATTAGAACAGTTTAAGGTAAAACAAATGGCCATTTTAGAAGAAATGGCTCAAATGTCCCGAGGCACTCAGGCAGGGCAAGAAGGGCCGGATGAACAAGCATACAGAATTCTGGAAGCCAGACTAAACGCCTGGAAAGAAGCCATTGCTGCGGTGGAAACAACCATAGCTTCTATCTAGTGTGTAGATTACGGATCTGCTTTTTCCACTGCCTCAATCGCCCTAAAAATCTCCGCTACCAGCGGCACCACTACCGCATTTCCGTATCCTTTGAGGGATTCTTTTCTAAATTTTGAAATGGTAATTCCGTCCAGGTTGGAGGGAATCCCATCATCTCGGCGATAAACTGGTGGTTGAGTAGGGAAGCTTTCAAAGAAGTTGCTCCCGCCTCCGCTATTGGTCTGAACTCTTGAACGTATCCAGGCAGCGAACGGAAATTGTGCCTTGGGTTCACCTCCTCTCCCCGAAGTTTACGATACTCGTTGCTCTGAGGTCCCTTCCAATCCCTTGCGACGGGGGGCGGCAAAAGCCCCAGCGCGGCAATCCTGCCTAGGCTGAGACTGGTGCTCTTGCCCTACTGGTTGAGCCTTCTCAGCCTCCCATTCTTTGTGATCTTGAACTGGTCGTTTGCTTCGGGTGTGATGCTTCCCACACTGCCCTCGCTTTTGGTAGGCGTGGGCAAAAATGAATACCCGGTCGCGTAGGAGGGGGCGACCCAAACACAAAGAAAGAAAAAAAAAAAGGGTGAAATAATAGACAAAAGAACAGAGGTAATAAAAAAAAAAAAGAAAAAATACCGACACTGCAAGCTGGAATAATATCCGGGGTGACTTGATAGCCTTCTGCCTCGAGGTCTTCACAAATTCGGTCAAGAATGCCCGCTGATTCCAATGTTCGGTGAATCTCTTCGCTTTCAGGAGTGGCTTCACTTTCCACCTGAGTAATCTGTGGGGGGAATACCATTCCGGTGAGTCCAGCAACATTTTCAGCTATAACCTAACGTGGCCTGAGTTGCTGGACTGCTCTAAGCATTTGCGGCCAGAGATAGCGGTCATCCGCCGATCCTCTTCGTTTTCCTGAGATGCTGAAGGGCTGGCAAGGAAATCCTCCGGTGAGGACATCGATCTGTCCCTCATGCCTTGCGAAATCGGTCGTTTTGATGTTGTCATAAGAGGTCGCATTTGGGAAATGGTACTTTAATACTTGCTGGCAGAAGGAATTATTTTCACAGTGGAAGACATTGGTCCAACCCACTATTTCAGCCGCTAAATCGAAGCCGCCAATTCCTGAGAAAATACTTCCGTGATTCACTGTTTTAATCGTTTTTTAAAACTTCAAACATTAACCTTCTTCTCTAAGCCTCAGCTCCGCTGGTTCATCTGAGATGCATTCCAGGGTATAAGGTTTGAACTCAATCCCACCTGCGGGGTCACCAAATTTTGCCGACTTGATGGTCAGCTCTCTGATCCCAAATGTGCTTAGTAATTCGTTGTTTACTTTATGACTTTTACGTTGTTTAATGAGTTGCACGAGCTTTCGGAGTTCACCTAAGGGAGCCATATCAGGTGTCTCGCTGATGAGAAAACCTTTGATGGTGAGTTTGAAATTATCCAGGCCCATATCTTCCAGAATGTTAGTTTCCGCATTCACCATTTGGTTCACCACAATGGATTTCGTAAGGCTCACATCAATGAGCGGCTCTAAAGGAAACTCATAGTCATCTAATTTCAAGGGCATTAAAATGGGGGTACCCAACAGACTTTGCCGTTTCTGTTTGCTTAGTAATGGCGAAGGGACAAACCCTTCCGCGAAGTTTCTGAAATTGATAGCCCCTGGATAAACGATGAACTTCCCGAAGGCCCTTTGGTAGAGTTCATTTAAGTCGTAGGTAATCATGCATTTAGTTTATAGTTAGGAGTTGGTAGTTCGTAGCACTATTCACTATCAACTGGTTACTTCCCAAATACTCCCTGATTGACACTGATGGCCGTTTGTAGGCGTTCCTGTTCCCGAATGTACTCGAGGACCGCAATATGGCGAGCAAACTCATCATCACTCATTACCTCAATTTCGAAGCTCGTAAACTTAAAATAGTACCGTAAAAAGCCCTCATGGACTTGCTCCCAGGTCTCAGTTTCTTTGAGTTCTTTAATACGGTACTCATCTACTTTTTTGAGAGTTCAATTACGCGCTGAGTTTTCAAATCCTGAATGGCCACCAGCACCCCCATATGAGCAAAATCGTTTTTACGCAGGGCCGCCAGTGCTTCCTCTCCCGACTTCCAGATCGTTTCCAATAGATAAATTTCTGTGCCAAAGGGTTTATTGGCCGTGTTTCTTTTCTCCGCTTTTTTGCGCTCCTGTCGGCTTGGCTTACTGACTTTGCAGACAAAGTCATTTACTTTGAGTTCGTAGAGTTTTTCGTTGTCCAACCAGCGGGTTTCTACATCTGGAATCTCTACCCAGGGTTCAAACTCCATCAAGGCAGCCTCATAGAGGTCTTCGTCCAATAGCCACTGCTCACTACCTGCCAGCCAGCAGCTTTTGAACAAGATATCCTCGAAATCAATAGAAGTTTTACCTTTACGAAACTGGGCAAGAGCCACCCTCATGATTGGTAAATCTGGGCGACGAAGCCAAAGCTGGTGACTGTTGCCATCGTCATCACCCCCATCACCATCGTTTGCAATAAGTAAATCACCAAAAGCAGCTTTCCATTGGGCTTCTTCCTGGGAGGTGGGCGGAGTAGATCGGTACTTTCGGTTTTCATGTTCAAAGTAAGCTGGGTGTTCAGGTTGAGGTGTTTTCTTCTCTGTCATGTGATGTGATGTTTGTTTACTTTTCTTTTTTCTTGGGCTACTTGCTCTACCTACTGTCTGGCAACTTTTCCAATGCTCAGGGGCAATTCTATTTCCATGTAATCATCTCCCTGTTCCATCCCAAGTTCGTAGTCTAGAATTTCTACATTGGTCAGGATATGAGTTGTAGGAATGCCCGTATTGCCGTCCGCATAGACGATGGTGAGATCAAAAGGGGCAAGGTCAGTGAGATCAGTCCCTCCCTGGCTGATAGCTGCTTTTTCAAGGGCCATTACTTCCCGAAAAAGCAGCTTGATACTCCCCTCATATTCTTTGCGCCCCTTGGAGCGAGCGATGGGTTCTTTGCCCCTGCCGTGGATATTAGATTTGGTTTTAGAAACCTTGTACTTGAATCCTCGGAAGCCGTCCACGATTCTGCCAAGCATTGTGAGCGTGACGTCTTCCCAACCGACTTCGAAGGGGAGCTGTGTAGTATTTTCTGCCATTGTGTTTCATGCCGCTGGGGTTAAGTGTGGTGTGGTATTGTTACTGGAAATTTGCTTAGCTGGCAGTATTCGTGTTATTCGGGTTCACAAATCCCAGGTCTATGGTAATCTTCTTTGCACTTCCGACTGGCTCAATGTTTAAGGTTACCTTTAACTCTGCGGTCGCAATCACATCCTGCTTTGTATCAATGAGTGGAGTGACTGAAGACACCTCCGCGTTATTGGTCATTTGAAGATCAAGCTGCTTTTTGATACTTTGTTCGAATGCCTTGATAAGGGCCACGGGTAGTTTTCCTTGCTCCAGGGCAAAGTCGTCAAGCAACTCCCTCACATATACCTGATAGGCGATCCGGGCTGCTTTGTCCGCAACTCTTCCTCGGCTGATACTATTGTAGTCAGTTGTTATGTCCACCGCCACAGGATCATCGTTCAGGTAATACCCCGCTAAACTTGGATAAGCCCTGGGGATGATGTAGCCCTTTTGATGGAGTAGTTTCAGGTTTCCGTGGCCATATTCTTCTATTGTTTTCTTAGCAGTAGGTGCGGTAGCCGTTACCACATAGGCCTTTCTGATACCCAGATTGCCGTCTTTGACTCTGGCGAGGTTTCTTTGCACCGGAATGCCCGCCATTTTGCCGAGTACGAGTCCCAACCAACTGCCTGCATAGTCACCGTCGTGCCAGCCCAGGCATACAGAGGCGCGATTGGCAGTTTGCGTGCGCAAGTCACTTACCGCCGCCGCATTTCCTTGAAAGTCTCGGCCCTCGATGAGGATTTGCAAGGGTCGGTGCAAGTCTTGCTCAGTCTTTACCAAAATATCCGCATTCAAGAGTGCTGCTATCACATCAGGATCAAGTTCTTCGCTAAGGGTTGGAGTGTATGCAGCATCAGGAGTTCTACCAACCCCCAGGAGCTTAATTCGGCCCTTGAGTCCTTGCAGTAGCTTTGTGGCGTAATCGGCGTTTGCGGTATCTAGCATCTCGGCCATGGTCACCGTCTTGGGGACAAGCATCAGGTACAACTCCGCTCCCTCTCCCGCCTGACGGTAAAAATCTACACAGTGAGCGTAAACTTTGAGCGAATTTGTCGTATCGTACTCCGCAGTAATTCCTTTTTGCTGCACCTCCTTGATCCCAAAGAAAGGACCCAAAGTGGTTCCCAGGTCAAAGCCAACCCCGGTATTCGCATCAATTGGAATGGCCACTCCCGAGAGTATCATAGCAGCCACTCCGTCTTCTGAAAACCCTGTGCTCCCAATCTGTCCATCCAGATAATTGACCAGAACATTGGGAAGATTACTTTGTGTCATAAAGAATATCCTTTGAGGTTAAGTGGTTGACTATTTACAGGTTAGCGGGTTTTGGCTTTGACTCCTCCTGCAGTGGACTTGCTGTTCGTAGTCACCTTGGCAGCTGCGGCTTTCTTTTGTTCGGCGGCGGCTTGAGCGGAAACCTCACTTGTGACTTCACCCTCTTTTTCCTTTTCCTTTTTTTGTTCAGGCTTTGCTGTGGTGGTGGGTGGTTGTGTACCACCATCCTCTTCATCCCCGTCTTCAATAATTGCAGCATTTGCTTGATCCCCTTCGGCAAAAACAGGATTATTGAAGCGAAAAATTCTAAGATTGAACTTACTAGCGTGCTCCGTAGCGAGCTTGCGCCCTCCTGGGTCGTCAAAAAATACATTGGTATCTGAGAGGACTAAGAACGTCGCCTGTTCGGGATGTTGCAGAAAAACGCTTTCCAACATTTGCCCCAGTTCTTTTTTGGAATAGACTTTTTTAGTATGTGTCATAAATACTTGGAATGATTGGCCTTTAGCTTTTGGCTGCCAGCCCAGTCTTGGTTTTTGATTGAGTGTCTGTGAGAGCGTGGAGGATGGATTCTTTTTTGGGTGGGAAAGAGGGCTAAAGGCTAACTACCAAAAGCCATCTAAAACTTACCCTGCAATAGCTCCAATGGCTCTCATCGTTTTCGGGAGCGCAATGAACCACAGCCTGAACCCCACGACATGCTGTCTCATCTGTGGGTTGTTATCGGCGCGCTGCCAATACATTTTCACATTGCGATCCGAAGCTTTGAACATTTCTGAGCTAACAAACCCTACACTCGCAATCTTATCAGTGGAGGGGTTGAACACACTGCCAAAGGCCTTTTTGGTACCCGCTCCTGAATAAAAGGGAAGGTCAGTATACTCGTTGATCGTGTAGCCAAACAAGCGCAGTAACTGCCCTTCCCGAATGTTGATATACTGATCACGGAAAGACTCATTCATTGAGATCAAGTCCTGGACGTGAGCGGGGTGCAACACGAGCTCACGCCCCCGTTTCGGCACTTTCGCGTCATCCCAACGGCGCTTCAAGTGAGCAATATCGCCAGGGATCATCCGGTTACGGGTGACCCCATTTTCGGTGACTTCTTCCCCCGAAGCCGTAATTACCGGAGTCCGGGCCGAGTTAGCAGCTGGAGCAAAGGCATGCACTGCCTTGTCACCCGTCGCTTCTCGGAGCGATTCGGTATGCTGGGTGGTCGTTTCGTCCATTTTGCGGATGGAAATGGCATAGAGCGTGTCGTCCGTCACGGAGGTGTTTTCAGTGTCGAACTTATCCAGCGAGATCGCAATGTCCTGGTCAGGGCTATCCACCGTCGTGACAGGGTAGGTAGTATTATTAATCAGGACTTGGGGATCAGCGCCGAGTTCAGTGAGGTGAATGACTTTATTCTCCACGAGATCGGAACGGTCAGGTACGCGTTCCAAGAATGAGGTGTCTTTGCGGAATTTTCTAATGACTTCGCCAGTCCAAATTTCTTTATGTACAGACATTTTACTTCTTTTAAAAGTTTTGAAATTGAGTTAGGCGGGTTGTAGGTAGTGCAGCAGGTGGGTGAATGAAGAAGTGCAGGGCTGTGCAGGGATGAGATGAGCTGTGCTGGTTTTAGAGCGAGGGATCAACCCCATATTCCTTTCGGAAAAGTGTCTTATATAGCTCAGGATTTTCATTCTTGATGAGTGCTAACTTTTCGGGATTTTGGTTAGAAAGCTCGCTAAAACTGAGTTGCTCAAAGCCACTACCTCTATTTCCATCTTCCGGATGATTGCCTCCAAGACCCATTGTATTGACTTTGGCAGCCAGGGCCGGGTGGACAGGCATATCGGCCAAGGTATCCCGCACCATTTCGTAGTTATCGTAAGCGTGATTGAGCCATTTTTCTTTTTTAGCAGGCGCAATTTTGCCTTGGTGAATGGCAGTATCGATCAGGTGATCGGCCTCATACTTTTTCATCTCCGCGACTTGGTCAGTGAGTTTTTTGTTCTGCTGTTCTAGATTGTCAATATTGGTTTGGAAGTTATCAATGCTCAGTTCCAGCGTTTTCAGCCGCTTGATCTCCTCCGCCTGAGCATTGATGTGGCCAATGACGTGCTCTCTACTCGAATCAGTCGGTAGACCACAGGCATTGGTAATCGCGTTGATATCCCCTCGATAACTCACTGCTTCATTTCTCAGTCGTTACACTTCGTCTGCGGAAATTGCTACAGGGGTAGTACTCG
>ERZ1740067.2247-NODE-2247-length-11967-cov-7.591336_pt1 | contig 11967 bp, 8 predicted proteins | sample MGYA00581736_ERZ1740067 | MGnify/ENA primary metagenome ERZ1740067 (study PRJEB43018, sample SAMN04849236) | marine metagenome | isolation source: floating plastic debris | place: Pacific Ocean | collected 2008-08-27 | study: EMG produced TPA metagenomics... | reverse complement strand
CCCCTGACTCCCATTCAAATGCAGGCAGATTTTATTGCTAGTTTCAATTCCTGACTCAAAGCAGTTATTGGTTTGGCATCAACGAAAGTCGGAAAAGTCCGCGGTCCCGACGTCGAGCTGGGGAGGAATAGTGCGGGCGCAGCGAATGTCCGGAATGCGGGCTGCAGTCGGAGATGCTGCGCCGCCTTCAGAAATGATGAGGCTGAGTTCTAAATGCTGGGTTGGCGCATGCCGGGAGTTTTCATTTGCGACAGGCGCTAGTGCAGCATTTTGGCTAGGACCGGCCTGCGCATCTTGAGCACCCGACCCGCCTCGTCCCCTTTTCCCATTCGCATCAGCACGTTCGCATAGGTCAGTTCCAAAATGTCCCGCTGCGCGCGGCTGCCGCCCAGCCGGGCATGGTCGCTCATCGCGGGGGTCAGCGCCTCTATTGCGCCCGCCCAGTCTTCGCGCAGGATCGCCTGAATGCTGATCGACACTGGTGCGACAAGATCGGCGGCGAACCCCTTTTCTGCACCCGCAAGCCTGTCCAGCCGGTCGCTATCACCGGCCATGGCATGTGCAAGGGCTGCATGAAAGTCGGCGAAGCTCTGGCCTGCTTCAGGAAAGCACTTCGCGGCATAGGCGCTCAGGGTCGCCCAGCGTTCGCGTGGCACTTCTACCCCTTGCAATTGTGCGCGCCAATAGATGGCTGCAGTGTCCGTCAGCACATTAATTGGCAGGGCAGAGGGGCAGGCACCCGGCGCAATGCTGGCATCCACATGCGACCACATTTTGGCGTGGTCCTCAAGATAGAGGGCCCATAGAGCTGCGTGCCAAGCCAAATGCACTTGCATGATCCCGCGCCGGTCGTAGCCGGTCATCCAGTCCTCGAGGTAGTCGAGACCCGCCTGCGTCTCTCCAAGTTCGTATTGCGCATGCGCTTTGAAATGCGAGGCATTGGAGTTCGCGTTGTTGAGCTCAAGCGAGCGCTCCATCAATCTCAGCGAGGCCTGTGGGTTTCCGGTCTCGCACAGCGATAAAGCCTGCATGCTCATCATCCACCAGTCCTCGCCATAGTGCGGCGCGAGCATGGAGGTATAGGCGAGCAAGTCCGACTCCCGTCCAGGGCAGCCCGAAAAGCCAATGAGACCGAAGACGTTGGTGCCGGCCTGAACGGCAAGCGCATCCAGAGGGTAGTCGACGGCGTGTCGCTTCACGGCTTCGCGCGCTTCCGGCACGCGGCCCGACAACATCAAGTCAAGAATCTCGATATGTGCCAATTCTCGGTCGGACAGGGAGCTATTAACCTCCTTTGCCTTAGAGATCGCCGCCTTCGCGCCCGCCATATCAGCGTCATACATCAGCGCCCGCGCCAACCCGGCATGACCCAACGCAAACCCCGGGTCGATTTCTACTGCGGTACGGAAGGCATCTGTGCCGCCAAAGCTGGCTTCCAAAATGTGATCCACCCCTTGGCGATAGGCTGCTGCTGCCGCATCGGACCTCGTTCCGAGCGCATTGCCATATCTGTCTTCCATTAACGATTCCCCGCTTTCTGCTTCCGGCAGCTTAGTCGGACGACCGGGCTGGAGCCAAATTGACATTTATTTGAGATCGACGCGACAACCGGCGAGGGCCCCGGTCATAGTTGGTTCAATTGACTTTATTGCGGGCTGCGGCAAAGCAGACACTGGCAGCAATGAGCCCGAAGTCACGTCAGTTGGAGCTATCTTTGATTGCCCGTGTATTGCACGCGCAGCGCCCGAGCCGCCCCACGGGGCGGGTGGGTGGTTCTCTATGAGGGGGGAATGGCAGCACAGTCTTGCACAGCAGAATTTTGACAATTGATCAACCAGGCAATGACCTAGCAGACTTTTCAGTCGAGCGCTCTTAGCCCAAAGTTTTGAACGCTGCGCGGGTAACCAATGACCGCTATTGGTCGTTGACACATTCCCCATATGGGCAACCAGTGGACGGGATCGAATTATGGAAAAGACAGTGACGATGCGCCTTTTGGAAGCCCTAAGGATTGAGAAACCCATTTTGTCGGCGCCGATGGCAGGAGCTGCAGGACCGGACTTGGTGGCCGCAGTTTGTAATGCGGGCGGATACGGTGTCATTCCGCTCTGGGGCAAAACGAAAGAGCAAGTTGGTGCAGGCATTGACGAGCTTCGGGAACTGACGGATCGGAACTTCGCAGTCAATCTGAACCTTTCATTCCCGTACGAAGATCAGTTGGAGATTTGCATCAAAAAGGGCGTGCATGGCGTGTCTTTGTTTTGGGGGATGGAGCCGTCTGCTATTGAACGCGCGAAAGCTGGTGGTCTGACAGTTCTATCCAGTGTCGGTACCGCTGCAGAAGCAAGGACGGCAGCTGACGCCGGGGCAGACGTGATTGTGGCTCAAGGATGGGAAGCCGGTGGCCATGTTTGGGGCAAAGTGTCGACGTTAGCACTCGTCCCAGCCGTCGTTGATGCTGTTGACGTACCAGTTGTCGCCGCAGGAGGAATTGCCGATGGACGCGGGATGGCCGCCGCCTTCATGCTGGGCGCTTCAGGCGTCTGGATCGGGACACGATTATTGGCAAGTTCCGAGGCGACAATCCACGAAGTCTATCGACATCGCATTCTGCAGGCGTCAGAGGCTGACACACAGTGGGCTCATGATCTTTATGATGTGACGTGGCCTGATGCGCCTCATCGCGCCCTGTCCAATTCGACGTCTCAAAACTGGATTGATGCGGGGTGCTCTGCGCCCGGAGACCGACCAAATGAAGGGGAGCAAATCGGGCGGCGTCCGAATGGCGATCCAGTTGTCAGGTATCAGAGTTACACCCCTCTGCCTGAGACATCTGGCAATATTGAGGCGATGTCACTTTGGTCCGGACAGGGCGTCTCAATGGCGCGGGAAGTGATGCCTGCAGGCGACATTGTTGAACAGATCTATCAAACCGCCAACGAATTGCTGCGCAGCCGACAATCTGGGCTTTGAGTTCTCGCAAACAGGTCACGCGCAATTCGCACGACGACCTGCTGCTATTTTTCAAAGTGGTCCTTGGCACAGCCGCAGCGAAAGCGTGGTCTTTCTGCAATGTGTTGGCTCGGCGGTGGCCAAAGCTTGCGCTGGCAGCGAACGACCGCAAAGCGGGCTGCGGACGCAGCATTTTGGCTGGTCGGTGAATGGCAGGTTTGGGCCGTAAACGCCAAAGTTTGCAAAAATCTGCAAAGTCTGCTTCCTGCGCTGTACCGCCGTTACAAAAAGGCCTACGATCGGCAATCTGTCTGCCACTCTCTCGTATGATAAGCGAGGGTTCGCCCCGAAAAATTGGGCAAATGCCGGACCTCAGAACAAGCCTCTAGCGGCGCGTCAAGACGGCGCAAACCCTTATAGAAACTACATACGTCCCTGCGACCCACCGATTTCTCACACCTCAGAGTCATTCCCAGCGCCGGAGTCGATTCCGTCTCAGGGGCCTACCCATCAGGATCACCCCGCCAGCGCCGTCTCCACCTGCGCCGAAACCCCCTCGGGCCAGGTCACCAAGATCACCGCGCAGCCGGTCACACCGTGGGCCAATATCTCCGCCGCGAGCGTTCCCAAAGTCGCTGAAATCTGACGCTCCGAAGGCTTTGACACGTCCACGCAAATCTCCGTTGGGCTGCAAGCAGGCATCCCTCGCGCCAGCCAGTCCGAAGCCAGCCGCCCCGCCTGTCCCACCGACATATAAAGCGCTGTCGTTGTCCCTGGCCCCGAAAGCCGCGTCGCGTCCGGCAGTGGATCATCCGCCCGTCCCGTCCCCGTCGCTAAAACCAGCGTGTTGGCCACGCCCCGCTCCGTCAGGCTGCGGCCCAGGCACGCCCCCGCCGCTGCCGCCGCGGTGCCGCCTGGCACCACCTCGACCGGGATGCCAGCTGCGCGCGCGGCCTCGATCTCTTCCCCGGCGCGCCCGAAAATCCCCGGATCACCAGACTTGAGCCGCACCACGCGCCGCCCCCTGGCCGCCTCCGCCACGATCATGCCGTTGATCCGATCCTGCGGCCAGGCATGCGCGCCCACATGCTTGCCGACAAAGACCCGTTCGGCGTCGCGTCTCGCCAGTTCCAGCACGTCCTCATCCACGAGCCGGTCGTAAAAGATCACGTCCGCCTCCTGCAGCCGCTCCACCGCGCGCAAGGTCAGCAGATCGCGCGCGCCCGGACCGGCACCCACAAGGCTGATCTGCCCTGCTGTCACTGCCTCAGGCGCCCCACCCGCGGCAATCGCCGCCTTGATGTCCCGCGCCGCGTCCCGTTCCGCCCCGCGCACCCAGGTGGCTCGCGGCGCGCCCTTGAACACCCAGGCCCAGAACGCCCGCCGCTTGGCGCGCGGCACCTGCCGCGTCACCGCGGGGCGCAGCCGGCCCGCAAGAGCCGCCAAGCCGCCGATGCTCTGGGGCAGGCTCTGTTCGAGCTGTGTCTTGATTTGCCGCGTGAGGACGGGCGATGTGCCTTCGCTGCCGATGGCGACCACGATCGGGTCGCGATCGACAATAGCGGGCGTGGTCATGTCGCACAGATCGGGCTGATCCACCACGTTGACCGGGCAGCGCGCCTACTTGGCCAGGCCATGCACCGCCGCGTCAAACCCCGGGCAGCCTGTCCCGACAAAGGCCATCGCCGCGCCGTCGAAAACCTCAGCCGTGAGGGTCCTGACATGCTCTGCGCGGCCTGCCGAGACCAGCCCTTCCAACTCGTCTTCGAGCGTGTCCGCAACCAGCACGAGCGTCGCATCCGTCTTGAGCAGCAGGCGCGCCTTTTGCGCGGCCTGCTCGCCGCCGCCGACAATCACCACACGCCGGCCAGTTGTGCGGATGAACATGGGAAAGGCTTTCATCGTATCTCTCCTGTCAGGCGGCGTGCGCGGTGCGATGCACGTCCCAAAGATGCTGGGCAGCGTTTGCGCTGTCAGGCACACCGAGCGTGTCGAGCGCGAGTGCGGCTGTGCCGATGATGACATCGGTTTCGAAGTCGTCTGGCGCGCTTGGGTCCCAAGCCTCTGCCGACCCTGCGGCAAGGCGGCGAGTTTCTTGCCGCATCGCAGGTATGCTGGCCTCCCACGGCGCGCCGGCGCGCAACCCAAAGGCGGCCACATCCTTGGCTGGATGGCGCTCGAATTCTCCACCGCCGCCCTTGATCACGGTCAGAGTGCGCCAGCCGAGCAGTCCAGCGGCGTCCGCTTGCAGCAACCTGTATGACGGATGAAACACGCCCTGAACGCTGGCATGGGCCGCACCCGGGTTCAGCATGCGGCAGACAGTGTTCACGCAGGATCGTAGGCCGAGCACAGCGCGTAGGTCGAGCAGGCGGTACAGCGCAGGATGTACCTCCTCTAGCGGCAGATAGGCGATCCCGTCCCGGTCCAGTAGCCGTGCGGTGGCGTCTGGTGTCTGGGCAATTCTGATCCCTGCGCGCTCGAGACCAGCGCGTACCTTCGGGTCCGTCCCGTTCCAACCATGCAGCAGCACGCGGTGGCCTGCCTGCACGGCGAGACGCGCCGACAGCAGGAACCACGGCGCGCCACGGGTCCGACCCGCGGCGTAGCTGGGCCAGTCCAGTTCAACCGCGGGCAGCGTCGGCATGTTGGCCTGCGCCGCCGCGGCAAAGCCCGCGATTTCCTCTGCCGTTTCCCCCTTCATCCGCAGCAGCATGAGGAGCGCGCCGACAGCCTGCGGCGCCGCGTCATCGCGCAGCATATGCCTCATGGCGTCAAACGCCTCGTCCTGCGTGAGGGATCGCGACCGGCCGGGACCCCGCCCAAGGGTGCGCACGTGATCCGCGAGGGTCATTCGGCCGCCTCACGCACATTGACGGCCTGTAGCAACTCGGCGATCTCGGGGCGGCAAGAGCCACAATTTGTGCCCGCGCTCAACGCCTCTCCGATCGCGTCGACGGACATCAGGCCTTGTGTCTCGATTGCTATGGCGATGGTGTTGATGCCGATTCCAAAACAGGAACACAGCATCGGCCCCGGGTTGGGTGCATCGGCCGCAGGACGGCCCATCAGGGCCTGCGCGCCGTCGGTGCCCGGCAGATCGGCGAGGTAATCGCGCATCACGGCCACCGGGGTGGGCGAGACAAAGAGCGCGCCGACCAATACGCCGTTATGGTGCAAGACGATGCGCGCGCTGCCCCGCTTGTGGTCGATGATCGATGACACCTCTGCGTGGGGTGCGTGGAACATCTCGCGCGCCGCAACCTCCCAGTCGGAGGCCGGTGCCTTGCCCGCCAGCTCGGCGCGGTAGCCGTGCGCGGTGCGCGCTACCGCCCAGTAGTCGCTGCGCACCGTCATCTCGTCCCGTGACACGGCAAAGCCGTACCATGCGGCATCGTATCTTTTCAGCGCTACGACGCTGGCTTTGCTTTCTGGCTGACCAGACACCGGGTCGCATGCTGCCGCCACAACAGCGTCAATGCGAGCGGCCGGGGCGGTTTCGCCCGTCCAGTGCATCGGCGCAAAGACGTGCCCGGGCTGAACCGCATCCGTGATGCGTGCGCGCAGAATTGAGCTGCCGCTGGGGCTTGTCACCTGGACAAGGTCAGCGGGTTCAACGCCATACGCTATCGAATCTTGTGGATGGATTTCGAGGAACGGCTCGGCGAGGTGTGCGGACAGGCGCGGGCTGAGGCCCGAACGGGTCATCGTGTGCCACTGGTCCCGCACGCGGCCCGTGTTCAGGCGAAACGGGTAGCGTGGCGATGCCTTCGCCGCAGGCGCGCGCCACGTCACCGGCATCAGGCGCGCCTTGCCGTCGGCATGGAAAAACTGCCCGTCGGCAAAGAAACGACCGCCCTTACGGGCGGCAGTGACCGGCCAACGCTGCGGGATCATCGTGGCGTAGGCGGTATCCGAGATGTCGGCGAGCCCGGAAATATCAAAGTCGCGACCGAACTGGCCAGCGATCCCGGACAGGGCCGCATATTCACGGAAAATCTCGGCGGCATTGGCGTAGTCGAACGCCTTTTCAAAGCCCATGCGCCGCCCGACTTCGGCGAGGATGCCCCAATCGGCGCGGGCCGACCCGGGCGTGGGCAACATTGTGCGCTGGCGGCTGATCGTGCGGTCGGAGTTGGTAACGGTCCCTTCCTTTTCCGCCCAAGCAGAGGCAGGCAACAGGACATCCGCCAGCCGTGCCGTGTCTGTCCGGTCGGTGATGTCGCTCACCACGGTAAAGGGGCAGGCGGCAATGGCATCGCGCACTGCATCCGCCTCGGGCATGGACACGGCGGGGTTGGTGTGAATGATCCACAGCGCCTTGATCCGCCCATCCGCAACGGCACGGAACATATCCACCGCCTTCAATCCCGGTGCATCCGGGACCGATGGCGCGCCCCAGAAGTCCCGGACCGCGGCGCGGTGATCGGCGTTTTCCAGTTCCAAGTGGCAGGCGAGCATATTGGCCAGCCCGCCCACCTCGCGGCCCCCCATCGCATTGGGCTGCCCTGTCACCGAAAGCGGCCCGCACCCGGGCTTGCCGATGCGGCCTGTGGCCAGGTGACAATTGAGGATTGCGTTGACCTTGTCCGTGCCCGAGGTCGATTGGTTCACGCCTTGGGAATAGATCGTCACGACCCTTTCGGTCCGCATCCACAATTGGCAAAACGCATCGACCTGCGCCGCGCTCAGCCCGGTCGGTTCAATGCTGTCACGCTGCGCGGCGCGCAGCGCCTCATCCAAGCCGGTCGTATGGGCGATGAACGCCTTGTCGATTGCGCCACTTTTGCAGAGCGTCACGAGCAGTTGGTTGAACAGCGCCACGTCGCTGCCCGGCTGCAGCGCCAGATGCATGTCGGCGCCGTCGCAACTGGCCGTACGCCGCGGATCGATCACCACGATCTTGGTGCCGCGCGCCTTCCGCGCCGCCATCAGCCGTTGGTACAGCACCGGGTGACACCAGGCCAGGTTCGACCCGACCAGCACGACCAGATCGGCCGCGTCGAGATCCTCGTAGGTTCCCGGCACCGTGTCGCTGCCAAAGGCGCGTTTGTGGCCCGCCACGGATGACGCCATGCAGAGGCGTGAATTGGTGTCGATGTTCGCCGACCCGACAAAGCCCTTCATTAGCTTGTTGGCGACATAGTAATCCTCGGTCAGCAACTGGCCCGAGACATAAAATGCGGCGCTGTCCGGCCCATGTTCGGCGATGGTTTCCGAAAACCTGTCGGCGACCAATTGCAAGGCATAGTCCCAACCGGTGTCCTGCCCATCGACACGCGGGCACAGCAACCGCTGGTCCAGCCCCACCGTCTCACCCAGCGCGGCACCTTTTGAGCACAGGCGGCCGAAATTTGCGGGATGCTCCGGATCGCCGCGCACATCAACGCCGCCTTGCCCGTCAGGGCGCAGCAGCACGCCACAGCCCACCCCGCAATAGGGGCAGGTCGAACGTGTTTCCGGCAGGCCGGAGCCATCCATCACGCCGCACTCCGATGGCGCAGCTTTGCGCCGTCGATCAGGACGCGCCCCGCCGCGACTCGGACGGGATATGTGGCAATGGCGCCTTCCTCACCCCGTGCCTGCCCTGTGTTCAGGTCGAATACCCAATTGTGCAGCGGGCAAGTCACGGATTGGCCGTGCACGATCCCTTCAGACAGCGGGCCGCCCTTGTGCGGGCAGCTGTCGGACGCGGCAAACACCTCGTCCTCGCCGGTGCGAAACACCGCAACGCACCCCAGCGCCGTTTTGATCTTGCGCGCCCCGCGGAGGGGGATGTCGGCCACCGGCCCGATATCGATCCAGCTCATTCCGCGGCCTCCAGGGTCAGATCGGCCAGCGGCTGATAGCGCGCGGCCTCCTTGGCATGCTCGGCCCACGGATCCTTGCGATAGATGGATTGGCTGAGCTCGAACGCTTCGATCAGGCGCGCCCGTTCATCAAGATCTGCGATGCGCGCCTGCACCCAGTCGAGACCCACCTTTGCCACCCATTTGTAGGGCCGGTCGAGGTATTTGGCATTCTCGCGGTAAAGCTGGACAAAGGCGACGGTGACGTCGATCGCCTCTTGCTCCGTGGCCACATCGCACAGACGTTCAGTTTCCTTCACATCCATGCCAGCCGCCCCAGCGACGCCCACCTGATAGCCACTGTCGACACAGATGATACCCACGTCCTTGCAGGTCGCCTCCGCGCAGTTGCGGGGACAGCCCGAAACGCCCAGCTTGACCTTATGCGGCGTCCACGACCCCCACAGCGCCTGTTCCAGCTTGATGCCAAGGCCCGTCGAATCCTGCGTGCCAAAGCGGCAGTGATCGGTGCCGACGCAGGTCTTTACCGTGCGCAGCCCCTTGGAATAGGCGTGGCCAGACACCAGCCCTGCCTTGTTCAGATCGGCCCAGATGAACGGCAGATCCTCACCCTTGACGCCCAGCAAATCGATGCGCTGTCCACCGGTGACCTTGACCGTCGGCACGTTGTACTTGTCGGCCGCATCTGCAATCGCGCGCAGCTCGGTTGGGTTGGTGATCCCGCCCCACATACGCGGCACGACGCTGAACGTGCCATCCTTCTGGATGTTGGCATGCTTGCGTTCGTTGACGAACCGGCTCTGCGGGTCGTCCTGGTATTCCAGCGGCCAATCCGCCAGCAGGTAGAAGTTCACCGCCGGGCGGCACACGTGGCAGCCGTTGCGAGTTGTCCATCCCAGCTCCTGCCAGACCGCGTCCTGCGATTTCAGTTCCTGCGACTTGATCAGCCGCCGCACGTCCTCGTGGGTCAGATCACAGCAGCCACAGATCGGTTGCGCCGCGGGCATCTCGAACGCATCGCCCAGGGTGACCTGCAACAGCTGTTCCACGAGGCCGGTGCAGGTGCCGCAGGACGCCGACGCCTTGGTCGTCGCCTTCACAGCCCCCAGATCGGTTGCGCCCCTTGCGATGGCGTCGGCGATGGTGCCCTTGCAAATGCCGTTGCAGCCGCAGATCTCCGCATCAAGCGGCAATGCTGCAACGGCTGAGAGCGGGTCCGCGGTGTCGCCCCCCTGAAAGGCCGGGCCAAAGATCAATGTCTCGCGCATCTCATCGATGGGCGTCGCATCCTTGATCAGTTGGAAGAACCAGTTGCTGTCGGCGGTGTCGCCGTACATCACCGCGCCCACCAGCACGTCCTCTTCGATCACGAGGCGCTTGTAGATGCCCTTGGCCGGGTCGCGCAGCACGATATCCTCGCGCCCTTCGCCTTCGGCAAAGTCCCCCGCGCTGAACAGGTCACATCCTGTGACCTTGAGCTTGGTCGACAGCGTCTTTTGCTTGAACGCGGCCTCGCTGCCCAACAGCGTCTGCGCCAACACCTTCGCCTGATCATAAAGCGGTGCGACAAGGCCAAAGATCGCGCCGTCATGCTCCACACATTCACCCACGGCAAACACGTCTGCGTCTGAGGTGCACATCTGATCATCCACATGGATGCCCTTGCCCACCGCCAGCCCCGCCTCTTGCGCGAGCGCGACGTTGGGGCGGATACCCACGGCCATGACCAGCAGGTCGCAGGGCAGTTCGGTGCCGTCGTCCAGCATCAAGGCTCGGACGCGGCCATCGTCGCCAAGGATTTCCTTGGAATTCGCCTGCAGCTTGACGGTGATTCCTTTACCTTCAAGCGATTTCTTGAGCAGATAGCCCGCAGCCTCATCCAGCTGGCGTTCCATCAGGTGGCCCATGATGTGCACCACGGTGACGTCGACACCGCGTGCCGCCATCCCGGCCGCCGCCTCAAGACCCAAGAGACCGCCCCCTATCACGACAACCTTGTTGTCCGGCCCCATCTCCATCATCCGCTCGGTGTCTTCGAGATCGCGGTAGGCGATGACACCGTCCAGATCGTGACCGGGCAGGGGGATGATGAACGGGTTCGATCCGGTGCCAAAGACCAGCTTGTCATAGGGCAGGGCCCCCTTTTCACCGGTGATAACCTTCTGGTCTCGGTCGATCCCAACGACCCGTTCACCAAAACGGCAGGTGACGCCATGCTGCGCGTACCAGTCGTCGTCATGGGTGACGATATCCGCGTAAGTCTGATCGCCAGCGAGCACGGGGCTCAGCATAATGCGGTTGTAGTTCCCGCGCGGCTCTGCGTTGAACAGCGTGATGTCGAACGCATCAGGTGCGGCTTCGACCAAGTGCTCGATGACACGGCCCGAGGCCATCCCAGCGCCAATGATGACAAGTTTTTCTTTCATCGCTTTCACTCCGCTGCCACCGCCGTGGGGGCCTTGGGTTTCGGCTTTGCGCCGTGCTCGTATTCCTCGAGGAAATCGAGCACTTCCTGCCGGTAGGCGTAGTAATCGGGGTGTTCCAGCAGCGCCTTGCGGGTGCGTGGACGGGGCAGATCGACCGCTGTGATCTTGCCGATGGTGGCCTGTGGCCCGTTGGTCATCATCACCACCCGGTCGGCCAGCAAAATCGCCTCGTCCACGTCATGGGTCACGCAAATGGCCGTGACTTTGGTCCGTGACCACACTTCCATCAGCACCTCTTGCAGTTCCCAGCGGGTCAGGCTGTCAAGCATGCCAAAGGGTTCGTCGAGCAGCAGCAGCTTGGGGCTGAGCGCAAAGGCGCGCGCAATGCCCACGCGTTGCTGCATCCCGTTCGACAGATCGCTCGCAGGCTTGTCCATCGCATCGGCCAGCCCCACGCGTTCCAGGTAGTATTCGACCACATCCTGCCGTTCTGCACGGCTCGCAGTCGGATAAACCTTGTCGACACCAATCGCGCAATTCTCGCGCGCCGACAGCCAGGGAAAGAGGTTGGGCGACTGGAACACCACCGCGCGTTCCGGATCGGCACCCTCGACATGGCGGCCATCCAGTTTGATCGCCCCCTGCGAGATGTCGTTCAGACCAGCCGCCATCGTCAGCACCGTCGATTTGCCACAGCCCGAGTGCCCGATGAGCGAGATGAACTCGCCCTTGTTGATCTTCAGATCAACGTCCTCGCCCACCGTCAGCGGCCCCTTGGG
>ERZ1740067.2246-NODE-2246-length-11975-cov-6.115856_pt1 | contig 11975 bp, 14 predicted proteins | sample MGYA00581736_ERZ1740067 | MGnify/ENA primary metagenome ERZ1740067 (study PRJEB43018, sample SAMN04849236) | marine metagenome | isolation source: floating plastic debris | place: Pacific Ocean | collected 2008-08-27 | study: EMG produced TPA metagenomics... | reverse complement strand
AGAAATTGATAATTGAAAAGTTTTATGCTGTCATTTCAGGTTGCATGGCTAAGATGGTATTTGCAACGAGTTGAAAACTACCCACAGACCATAAACCCCCTTCCCCCTACAACAATGCTGCTTAGTATGATGTATTTGCTTGGCATGAAATATTTCGGGTTTTGGATTTTAAAGTCTTCAAATTATCCATATGTTAAAAATTTATTGTTTGAAGTTGCCTCCTCTGGAGGAGATGACTTTTGTGATGATGTCAATCTAGGATGTAAATAATGAATAGAATGATGATAGGCTGCAAAAGCAGGTTATTTTCTATTTTTAGGAACTTAATGCTGATCCCTGTAACTCCAACACAAATACTACAAAGTAATGTCATCACTAGAGCAGTTCAAATTATGTTTTATTCCCTAACAGCATGCTAAAAGCATTGGTCTTTGGGTAGTCTTCAAGTCATTCTAGTTTGTTGGTATCTGCAAAGAAGTATGTCATGTAGTTATTGAGGAAAATACTTCATGTAATATAAAACAAGGCTAGTAGAGAATGATAAAGGGAACGTTAGAGATTTATATGACTCATGACTGTGGTTTTTAAAGTCACAAACTGATTTTTATTACAATTCTTCAGCATAAATGATATTAAGTACTTACATGCGAGGTCTTGATTGGAAAGTTCCTCAACGTAGCAACATTATAACTTTAGTAAGTAGAGCTAGCAGAGCAGGTTGTTCTTACTTATATATTGAAATATGATACAGACGAAAATGATACTGGATTACGAAATTATTCTTCTCCAACAAAAATTATGATGCATCATCTCATAAATCGGTGAACAGATTGATCCATCTGTGAATGTTGGAATTAATCTCACAGATTGGGCTTGAGACTGAGACTTTACTGATGATCTGTTGTGATTAGTTTTTTAGGTCTGATAAAAGGGTTAATAAGATTAGACATAGGCAGTTTGCTCAACTCCTCAATCTTGAATTATGAGAGTTGTCTTCTCTTGTTTTTGGTACTCATCACAGGAAGGTTTCGAAAAAAATCTGATAAAGCGGTTCTAAGCACAGAACCACTTATAATTGTACAATAGTGACGAAATTGTTTCCGACTCATGATCAGAACCTGTGAAAACTAGGTAACAGAGGGATTGAATTTTTTGTCATGTCATTCATGATATTTACGCCCTGAACTCTGTAGTCAAATTGCCGGAAAAAAACCCCAAAAATGAGGTTTTGGAAAAGTAGTTTTTTTTTGAAAACTTCAAAAATTTTCACAATGCACCAAATTTTTTTGGGAAAACAAAATTTTCCTAGTTTTCAGATACACCAATCAGAAATTTGATGGAGTTTTGTTTAAGAGAAAAGTGGTTCTACAATTGCACCCGCTTTATCAAGAATTTTCCTATCTATCCTAAAGAGTACAGAAAAAGAGTGACCACATTTCTCAAAAACCCCAAGAGTAAAGATTTCAGAAAACCGTTGCAGTTGTTAACATGATAGTGATGAGAAAGTTAAGACACAGCATCAACCACTTTTAAGTAGGATTTTCTGTTGTTCGAAAATTACAGCAGAAGCATTAAAACCAATGCCCTTTCTGAGGGGAAGACTTTGAGATGAGAGAGCTTTTATGCAGTATGTAAGTAGCAAGGCAGTAAGTAAGCATAAATCAGAAGGTAGCGGGGCACGATAATACTCAAACATAACTCATCGAGACAATTGATGCAAACATACTTTATCATATTCACACCCTTTCTTTTGGCCACAAGAACACTGTAGGCAAAGTTCTCTGTGAAAAACAGGATCCGCAATTATCAGTATCATGATTAGCGCCAAGTTATAAAAATCATACACGAATAACACAAAAGGGATACTATAATCTTAACTGTGATGGAACAGCCGGTGGCAAAATGGGTCAAAGTATTTTCCCGGGGTCAACCCTCCAATAAACACCATTCTCAAGCCTTTCCTGTAATCAAGACCCCTAGAAAGTCAAACTTTTATTGGCGGAGCCTTGATGGAGCCACTCCCTACAGGAGCCACTCCCTACAAGAAAATAAATGTTTCAAAACAGTACCATCTTTTCACATCGTACATCCCCTTCAAAGTCAACTAGTATACCAAATCTACCCCTGTTCCCATTCTCCCATTGAATATACATTGATGTATTCAATTTTAATAATGAGACAAATTTTTTTCATCTCATCGATTTGTAAAATGAGATAAATAAACAAATAACCAAAACAAATAAATTTTTAATCTCATTGAGTAATCCACAAATGACCATCATATTATCACAACTGCTATGAAAATCGAGCTCCTTTGATGAAGACATATTCTATGCAGCTCCTGATGACCCCTACGAATGCAAAGGCAACTGAAGCTGGAAGGGCGTGTTGGAAAATACTTGAGCATGGTATAGACGTTCTGAGAGTTAACCCCCTGAGATCATTCTGCGCATCGGTTTTGCATGCACGCAGCAGGATCGCCCAAAACTGAAACAATCCTCAACACTTACCAAGCCTCCTGGTGGGTTTCTTTCTTCGCTTTCCTTGTTTTTCAGCGGTGGGAGTAGAACCCTGGATAATGTAAAAGATACACACGATAAAATTCAACATCGACAAGATGCCCAAGAGCTAGATGGCCTCCTTTAAAAATACCATTAAATTATGTCAAGCAATAACCTATGAAAAATCAATGTCAACTTATATACTGAGCGAAAATAGCTATTAGCACTTTAGAGCTGCTTTGCTATCCTTTTTAGGGAGTTAGCAGATTAAAATATATAAGGGCTGGTCCACATTGTTGTTATAACCTGCACATGTATTGCCGAGATTTTTATTCTCCTTTTCCGCTGCAATTATTTATATGACACAGCGTTACAAAAGAATAAAAGCGCGCGATAAAATAATTTTTTTGACAGAAATAGTATAGCAGCCAGATTACAAAATCAAGTTAATTTCATGTCTATAAAAATGATATTCTGTAACGGTATACAGCAGTTAGGATCATACATTGAAAGTAATCATGATGTTACTGTTTTTTTTGCATATGCATTGTATAGCTACCATAATGGGTGAAACAATCCTTTGATGTCAGAATCTCATCAGTATTATAGTTACCTATATGTATATCTTCTAACCTGTATGGTTCCTCAACACTTTCATATAAATTATTAAGTGATACGCCCTAATGCAGTCTGTCGCACAGCAGTATGTTTTGTCCATAATAAAACTCCAACATTCAGACCTTAACTGCTAAGAAAAATCTTAATTGCCAAGGCTAGACAGGAGAAAACAAGGGAAAAGCTTACTCGTTTCTTGGTATGACCCGCTGGTACAGATTCTTCTTCTGTTGCCGTGGATAAGGGGGTTGCTTGTCCTGCCGATGATTTAGCCATTACCGAAGTTGATTGACTAGCAGAACCTAAAATAGAGAGCACACTTATCATTATCCTACTGCATCTATCCTTCCTCTAACTTCTTGATCTATCTTCCTACATTTAAAGGCTACATGGCAGCATACCTAAAGAAAAATTGAAGTTATTAACAGAAAGAAACTATACATGAGACAATAGATATAATGTGAATCATAAATGATATCGAGCATAAAAGCAGTTGATCAGCAGCAAGCGTGATCGGAGTTAAAATTTGGTGCATGCTCATAAATACAAGCTCTTAGCAACACCACAGGCATTCAATTCATCAAAAAATGGCATTATGATTATGATTATTGACCTGTGGCCCCAGCGGCAACTTTTACTTGCAGATCATGGCTAACATCTCTCTTCAGCGGTTGGGTAGGCCCTCCATAGATGTTATCTGAAACCTGAGGAGGTAAGACCACTGCTGCTGCAGCCTCAGTTTCAGAGTACTCTGACTCATCCTCTGAGGAACTGGAGGATTGAGTGGACAGAGCCGACACAGGAGCCCGTGGAGTAGTCCTAGTAGTATAAGGCACATACTCCTCATCTTCATCATCCTCAACAGAATCGATAATCCTCACATAGTCTTCCTCATCATCATCCACACCTTCTTCCCTGTACTCTCCATACTCATCGAGCGTATCAAAACCCTCAGACAGTACCAAACGCTTAAACTTTACACTGGCACTAGGAGTAAGGGATCGCGATCCGGCAGGGGAACCAATCAAAGTGTGTGGAACAGAATTCGCCGTGCTTCTGTGTTCGGTTCGCAACCTACCAGCACGAGTGGTGGCTATAGTGGCAGCATCTTCATCCTCATATCCAGTTTTAAGATGACTATCCAGATCAGGGAAAAAATTCCGCTGCAAATATGTGACAACAAATATTGCCTGGATGTTAGCTAAGCATCACATGAGTACTAAAACTTCCACCTAAAGCCTTAAAAATACTCCATGCTCACCAAAATAAGCTGTTATGAATACAGAACAAATAAAAATGTGAATTTGAATGCGATAACAAACTTTGGACGGCTGAATGGATTGGAAGAACTTGACATGAGTCACTCCAACAACCATAATAAATTCTATTCCACAAATATTTAATGATGTTGGGGAGGAATGGGCTATGTGACGGCAACACAATGAACATTGGGGTTAGATATATACATGTAGATGCTTGGAAACAGCTGTGAAAACCGGCTCACCGACTCCACGTGTTCTCTTAACTGCTGCCAACTGAATAATATACCAGCAAATACCATCAACAACCGACACAGTGCTGCAAAAACCTGGACAAGTGAAATTTAGCAGTACCTGCCTATGTGTGACCAACTCACTTCATGCAACAATTCCTGAAGGAGATTGCACGATGGAAAATCTTTGAGTTTGGGCAATACTGAATAAAATATGGAGTAAGACGCAACGAGTGATAAGCCCTTCAGATGCTTTTGTGTGACAAGTTGATACTTTTATACAGAATATTAGCTTCAAAATACGGTCGTTGATCGAACACAGTCACATATCTAATAAAATTCATCCAGTAAGGAAAACCCTCCAAAGTAAACAGATCCTGGTATCTAATAGTGGCCCAGTCATTGATTGTATTAGATGTGAATTCCTTTCTCTTTTCTTTGTCAATAGACTTCATTCTGGGCTTTCCAGTAACCGCTCTTGTTGAGACTCCTGGGCCAATGCTCCAAGCCGGTCCAACTGGCATTTCTAGATCAGAGGGATTGATGGATTGATCGAAAGCGAAAATGAGTAAATCGAATTTTTCTGGCTGCTCCAGTCAATCTCAATGACCAATCATACATGCAACGCGTCAAATACTACCTGATGAAGATCTGCATACAACAGTATATCATCCAAAAAATGTATCAAATACAGTCTCCAAGTGTAGTAGAACTCCTTCCCGACTTTCAATTTTGAAACAGCTTTTGGGTTTTGTATTAGATTATTTACGTTACCATGATACACTCATTCTTCTGGGAAGCAAAGAAAATGAATCGGGAGACGAACCTTTCTGGATCATCTTCATTCCATTCAGCAACCGCCTCAGCTGTCTCACAGAGAGTCTTAGCAGGTTTATGTAATAAAAATTTAATTATTGACCTTGCATGGCTACCATAGGAATCTGGGTCTTCAGCTAAAAGCAAAATTGTTTGTTGTTTATTTATCAAAGCATAAGCAAACCAATAAGCCAAGTGGTGGTTTTAGCCAGAGAGAATTTATAGCAGAGAGCGAAAGCAAGCAAAGCATAGCAAAATTTGATCATAAAAAGAATTGATATTGATCAGTAACAAATATTGATAAGTTAAGGAACATAGTACAACTGATCCAATATCTCCATATGGGGGTGGGATTTAGTGTACGGCCCACTAACTCCCCTGATTTGGAGCCTTTGTACTTAAAGTATCCTACAATGGCCTTGCTTAAATGTAATCGGCTTTGATCAGGGAGTTCAAACTCCCTGCTTCAATGTGGAGTCTTGGTCAGTCTGTGACAGGTAACCAATTACTAAGATTAGACCCATAAATTTCGTTGGTAAAGAGAGGCGCGGGAGTTAAACTCGGATTTTTTGGTGGTGTAGGAGTGCCATACAACCAGACCCGTGGTAATCCTAAGATTGAACAACACATCATACTGTCTCTCTATCACAACACGCATTGAGGCTGCACAAAGACTAATCTGTATTACCCATCGGCATATGGTACCACTCTACATCAGTTAGTTTTCACACACTTTATTTTTCTCATTTCATGTTGTCTTTTCGTACCGCCCTCACAAAATAGAATCTTTGTTAACAATTTTAGGGCAGAGACAGAACTTGACGTTGATCTGGTCAAGAGAAGACAACTCACTAAATCGAAAAAAAATGAAGTGGATGCAACAGTAGCTGATTAGGTACACAAGAAAATTAACACAGGAACTAAAAATGCACCTACCTTTGGCAAGTTGCTGAGCAGAGAAGTTTTGTGGGGTTGTCGTCTTTGAGGCTTCCTCGCTAAGTGCAGTCATGTCTCTTTCCTTTTCAAGTTTCTTGCGCACCTGCCTCTAGATAAATATGAAGAAGAGAAACATTGGTCTCATAATATTCAATTTCCAGCTGTTTTTAACCTATTATATGACAAAACAGGGTAGAAGAATTGGGGATGAATCATCAGTCAACGCTCACACAGAGTAACTCACAACAATGATGTCACCAATCCCTAATTCCAGTGCGACAGGCCAGTTTAGAATTGGAATTAAAAGGGGTTCAAACGCTTCACCTTGGCTAACAACGATTGAGATTAAGGTTCATTTTGGTTACTCATTGCCGTAATACACACCTACATACAAATTTATTTTTATAGATTAAGCAAACACCACCTAAGCATGTGAAGGGAATAAGGTCACTAATGCAAATTGAATTTCGTGATAGCAGAAAAATTTATGCATATGGATAGCAGTTCATACAGTCTCAAAATACCTAAATTTTTACTGTTAGATGGTTAGAGCTAGAAGTTATATTTACATGTTATAGATTGATTTTACTGTAATATAACTTGTATGTTATTGGTTAAAACATTTAATTATGTGATATTATACTGAAGCGTTAGATTCACCTTGTTGATAATGTCATCACTAAAATGATTGTGAGATATTGCAAGTTTGCCTTTCGACATTAGTATCTTGACAGCAGTGTGAATACACAATACCCATCCTAGAATCTTATCCCAGGTATCAATGAGTTGGGGGTCATAAAATATTACCATAAAGTCTCCTCTATAGGTACATAGGCTTATAACACATTAGGCTTATAGTGTGAGCAGGGAGGGTGGGCATCCCACCCTCCCTGGTGTGAGGGAATTCAGCTATAAGCGCATGAGCTTGTAGGTGAGACTATACGGTACATACATAATAATTTTTTTAAACAGTTAATTGGAAAACTAGGCGCAGTTGGACTCCAAGACGACTGTCATCTAAGTTGAGCTGAATTGGGCTTTCTAAACCTGCCTGTATTTTAGCAAGTTACTAATCATACGACACGACTGTAGTCTATTGGTGGTATACCCAAATCACCAAAGTCAGTACCAGTATTATTATGATAAACTGGAGTATCAAACTGAACATCCAAAGAACTATTTGTTGACCAAAGAATAGTAATTACCTATCTTGATTCAATTGCTCGATTTGCTCTAAAATCTAAAGAAAAAGTAAGGTAAAGAGCAGGATAGTTAAAAAAATCTCCGGACATTGTTAAGCAGAGATTAGACAGCACACACACGACAGGTGTCTGAAACCGGGAAAGCCGTTTCAAGAAGCCACACACCCTACAGGATGAAGATTTCCATCGAACAAGTTGTAGATCTCTATCCATCAGATAATTTCATAATTTCTCAAGCTAGTTCCAACTCCAACATTACCGTATTTTGATTCAAAAACTACTGCATTCAAAAGAGTTCTAATGACTCAATTCATTAATTTTAGGGCTTCCCCATGAAAAAAATATATACATGTATAGGTTTTAAATCCTATGAAAATCTTCTTCCCTTAGGTCAGACCATCGGTCTCTACAGTGCAAATTAAGCAAGATGGGACAAATATCCAAAACGAGGCATGAGTAATTAAGCATAGCATTACACAAATATGGGCAGATTGGATTAGTTGTTGGAAGTTTTCAGCATGGCTGTCCCATCTGACCCAAAATGAGCCATAGATATCAATGGGACACACAGAAACAGTAGTTTGCCACACAGGCAGCGGCTCACTGCATATGTCACCTGCTGCACTGCAGATGTAGCCTGCTTCCACTTCTCAGGAAACGGTAGTTTATTTTCATCATTTGACATGTCAAGATTAGTATCCTAAATACAGAAAAGTATAATTTATTTCCCACCAGAGTTGTGCTATTTGTAATCATTTGATAATAAATTTTAGACTGAAATGCACGTATGATCAACCGCGGCGTATCAAAATGTATCCATCTCAATTAGGTGTATTTCAGAGTTTCCATGCTTTCTCACTCATAAAGTTTTCCTACTGCACTGACTCACATCACAATTACTAGTAATTATTAATGAGGAGAACTTCACTCACCCCCTCGGAAACAATCTGTTCTAGTTTTTCCCGATCCAAATACGACAATCCGGTGATCTTCTTCAACTGTGCAGTAGCTTTTCCTTTGATTGCAGCCTTAAAATTAAAAAAATTAGATTTTAAGCACATTTCCTAGAATCATTTATGAACAGTACTCCAAATTATATCAGTGAGTTCATCTTTCTTTCCTTTTTTTTATCTAACATCCATATACAACGTAGTCTATGACATTGTGTAACTGCAGTTCACACCAGCTCAAGTCATCAAGCTACATTCAATATAGATAGATGGATATACTTTATTTGCCGCTTAAATTAGCACATAAGGTGGCTATCATATAGGAGAATGATGTAAAACAAAAGAGATATACACCAAACTTGTAAAACACACTGTGCCTCCAGCTTTGAGTTGATCGTTCTTTGAGTGTCATTTAACCTGGCCGAGTGTCCATTCACACTCTTGTCTTTTTGGTATCGATGAAGCCAATTCGGTGTGTGGAATCACAGACCACTTTGCTAAAGTATCCTACAGGAAGATAACATTCATTAGACTTTAAATTTGAGAGTTTCGCTACTGTTAAAGCACATGCAGTCTATTATGCGTCCACTAACTGATAACAGCTCTTAAAACAATGAACACACGCTCTCCTGTTGGGTTTCAAACCCAACGCCTCAGTGACTAAGCGTTAGAGCCTTTTAGCTTTTTACTATAAGCCAAAATTAAAATCGATTTCCGAGTATTATTACTTCCTGTAGGGTACTCATAGCAGAGATTGGATATTTATATATCTCGAGTGTAGGTATTTCAGCTTTTTGATGCTTTTCGTGATATTGGTGAATACTTTGTACTGCATGCTTTCCAGTTTCTTAACGTCATATGATGGAAACCATAGCAGAGTATGTATAGCGTACTGGTTTTCCAATAATGTAAGCATCGTGACGGCATAGCCCCATGCAGTCCACACCAAAGCTTTTCAACGGTTGTATAGCATGAGCAAGGCATGTTGCATGACTTCTTTCAACAATTTAGTTTACATGTGATAAATGAAATTCAGATGTTCATCAACATACCATGTATATTCCGCCATTGATGCCCATCAATGTTGCACGTCGTCCCTTTTTGATTGTAACAGTAAATAAAAAATACCCTAAATCACTTGATATTTCGTGCGCATTACTTTTCACGATTATGGATTTAAAGTTACATTTTGTCGACTTTCATCAAGAGGGGATAACTTACGTTTACATGTTTACAACAGGCAGCTCCAACTTACTTTTTGTATCAAGCCACGCCCAGATCTTGGTGAAAGAGGCAACTCATGAAATTGCAAAAATGTTAAGTAAAGTAAGCATTATGTAATTTAGGGTAAGCTTTCGATTTGTTGAATGTTAGTCTTGGAGAACCTAACATGACGTTGTGAATGTTTTGTTGTTTAGAACGCAGTTTTAAAAACGGTGGCTAAATAAAATTCTGGTTTATGAAATACTAAGCTTTCTATTATTGAACATAGTGGCTGACCTGGTTGTAAATTAGCGTAAATGTCTTACATTTTCATTATCCAACACTAGTTTAGCTAAGGCAGCCAGTGTGGATTGATGATGCAAGTCTAGATGACCGATAGCGTTCAGAGTAGCCAGTATGGCAGCATCGTTATCCTTGTGCAAGTTCATGTTGGCTATTAGAGCTTCAGAAAGTTGTTGGCTGACATCATCTGGTATACCAAAGAGCCTGAAGGTGCAGCAAGGTAATAAGAGATTAGATACTTTCTCTGATGATAAGCAATGGGACAGCAAACATAAAGCAGATCACAGAATTCCCAAACTACTTTTTACGTACAATGTTAACAGAAGGGCCTTTGAATGAGGTCCTAGTGCAACCAATTTACATGTAAAATATAGGAACAGCCAATTTGAAACAGACCCTCCTGTGAGTTTATGTTAACACCACCCATTAGTTTAACTCATATATATTATACATTCATAATTATGAGTGCAACAAGTTTGATTCCTCTGACTGCATTTGGTGTTGTTCCCTACAACTGGCAACATGACCACTCACTATAACAACAATATAGAATGTACCTTGCTCTTACCATTAATTACCATTAACACATTACTACATTGCTCTTTCCATTAATCAATGGCAATACCATTAATGTCACATACGCGTTTATCTGAGTGAGATAGTTGAGCATCGAAGTTTGTAGTATGCCTGCACCAGTAGGTAACAACTTCAAAATCTGAGACAGGCAGTCACTGACAGTGGGTTTATACATCTTATTCCACCATGGCTCACGAGTTATTCTCTTCAGCAAATCTATACCACGCCTCTGCAGATCTGAGATAAGAAAACAGGACAACAATGTTACAAGCATTCCATCAAATTGTGGTAAATTTCGGATCTTGGTTGTGTTTTGTTAAGCTGCAACCGATATACTGACAGCAGGCTGACTAGGCAACCCTCGGGATCTCATCACTCATTGGTGGTCAGATAAACCACTGATGTGAATAGAAATTATAATCTATTGCGACTTCCAGATGTTTTTCTACTACTTTGTAAAATAACATTAAGGTCAAGACAGAAATGTATCCCACAAACATCCCTGGATACATGCAAACAAAGTTCTTATGAGTTTTCATACCCCAATCAGCATCATCAGCTAAAATATAACCAAAGTATGAAACCACAACAAAAAAGTAGAAACTCATAAATATATAGAACATATACATCATTGTTGAAGCAATAAACTGAAAAGAGAAGAGAAACTATAGCTCTTTATAAGGATATTTGCTAAATAGTTAGTTAATTCAGTCATCTTTGCATGCAGGCCCCATGCAGGAGGAAAAACTTGTACATGTATTTGGGGTTCTAGGAAACAAATTACTATGTATAGTAAAAGTACTGCCCAGGCAGAATTTTTACTAAACAGTAATTCATAGCCCAAAACTGCAAATACAAGTTTTTTTCTCCTGAATACAACTGTTTTTGTCCAAATGTTGTATAACCTCTTTCATTGTATAACCTCTTCCATCATGATAAAAACAATCCAAGACTCATAGAATGATTCATGAATAACCATGCTTATAATAATATTTACTGTGCACGACTTCGACTGGACTAGATAGTTCGGATCGAGGCGTAAGCTGTTCACTGCTGTGGTCAGCATGCAGGCCACGTGCTTCATTGTCTGACAAGTTTAGCAGCTTATTCATAAACTTATCCTGAAAGAGGAATGTGTGGTGGTGAAAGGTAGATGACGATAAGCAAGAAACCATGAGATGCTATGATTGCATGAAAAATGAAAGAGGCCAGATTTGAGAGCTCGTGAATTGTATTGCGAATCATGATATATCACAGGGAGTATGACGAGAGGAGAGATTTTGTCAAAGCAGACAGGCAATGCTTCGCAAAAGGAATAACTAAACTGTAGGGATCCCTGGGGGGCGAGTCACTATATTTGGCAGTAACAGCCTGATTGGTC
>ERZ1740067.2245-NODE-2245-length-11975-cov-7.572483_pt1 | contig 11975 bp, 11 predicted proteins | sample MGYA00581736_ERZ1740067 | MGnify/ENA primary metagenome ERZ1740067 (study PRJEB43018, sample SAMN04849236) | marine metagenome | isolation source: floating plastic debris | place: Pacific Ocean | collected 2008-08-27 | study: EMG produced TPA metagenomics... | reverse complement strand
TCTGCAGCGAAGAGGCCTGCTATGCCAAGAACCGCCGCGCGGTGACCGTGCTGGCCGGTGGGCTCACGAGCTGAGCGGCGGCCTGATGCGTTTCCTTGCCCCCTTGGCCCTCGTGGCAGCCCTGGCGCTGCCTGCGCCGGGCGCTGTCGCGCAGGATGCCGACACGCTGGCCGACATCCGGCAGGAGATGACGGTGCTGAATGTCGAGGTTCAGCGCCTGCGGCGCGAGCTGTCGACCACCGGCGGGGCCAGCACCAACCTCGCAGGGGCAGGTGCGCTGGATCGGCTCAACGCCATCGAGGCGGAGTTGCAGCGCCTGACGTCCAAGACCGAAGAGCTGGAGTTTCGCATCAACAGCGTCGTAACGGACGGGACAAACCGGATCGGTGATCTGGAGTTCCGCCTATGCGAGTTAGAGGCGGGTTGCGACATCGCGGCCCTGGGCGACACGCCGAGCCTTGGGGGGGGCGACGTCCCCGCAACGCCCACGATTGCGCCAAGCCCGCAGCCCGAGACGCAGCTGGCCGAACAGGAACGGGCGGATTTCGAGCGGGCGCAGGAGGCGCTCGCATCCGGTGACTTTCGCGCCGCCGCAGACCAGTTTGAGACCTTTAATGCGACCTACCCGGGCAGCCCCCTCCAGATAGAGGCGGAGCTGCGCCGTGGTGAGGCGCTCGAGGGCCTGGGCGATGTGCGTCAGGGCGCGCGCGCCTATCTGTCGGCCTTCAGCCTCGACCAACAGGGGCCGAACGCGGCCGAGGCGTTGTTTCGCCTTGGCGCGGCGCTGGGGCGTCTGGGGCAAACGCAAGAGGCTTGCGTGACCCTGGGTGAGGTCGGCCTGCGGTTTCCAGCGGCAGAGGCCGTCGCCGACGCACAGGCGTCCATGCAGAATTTCGGGTGCTCGTGATTTGCTCATCACCCCTCTGGTAACGGCGATCGAGGACGTGGTGGGCCATCGCCCACCCGAAAAGATGGCCGTTGCCGTGTCGGGGGGCGGAGATTCCATTGCGCTGCTGTCGGCCATGGCGCGCTATGCCGTCGACCGCAAGATCGACCTGCATGTGATCACCGTGGATCACGGCCTGCGCCCCGAGTTCAAGAACGAGGTCGCCGTGGTCACGAGCCTGTGCCAAAAGCTGGGCCTGCAACATCACCTTGAATACTGGTCCGGTTGGGATGGCGCGGGCAACATGCAGGCCGAAGCGCGCGATGGCCGCTATGCCCTGATGGCCGATTGGGCCTATGCGCAGCAGATCGAACATATCGCGGTGGCGCACACCGCAGATGATCAGGCCGAGACGTTTTTGATGCGGCTCGCCCGCGCGTCCGGGGTGGATGGGCTGAGTGCCATGTCGGCCCGGACAGTCCGGCACAGCATTACATGGCTGCGTCCGTTTCTGGGGACCCGTCGTGATGCGCTGCGGCTCTATCTTCAGGCCGCCGGGCTGAGTTGGGTGGAAGATCCGACCAACCGCAACCGCGACTTTGAACGGATCCGCGTGCGCGACGCGCTGACCGTGCTCGAAACGCTGGGCGTGGGCGTTGATGCGCTGGTCGAGGTGACATCGCATATGCGGCAGGCGCGCGATGCGCTGGATTGGCAGTCGTTCCTGGTGGCGCGCGAACTGGTCACGATCGAGGCCGGCGCGGTGGCGATGGACCTGAACCTGTTCCGCGCCCAACCGGTCGAGATGATGCGACGGCTGGTGATCCACAGCCTCAAGTGGCTGTCGGGCAGCTATTATCCCGCCCGGCGCGACAGTATCGCACGGGTGCTGGATGCCATCGCCGAGGCGCGGACCGTAACGCTCGAAGGGTGCCAGGTGTCGCAAGCAAACGGGCGCGTCTGGATCTATCGCGAACTGAACGCCGTGGCCGAGATCGAGGCGGAGGTCGGCGACGCCTGGGACGATCGCTGGACCATCGACGGCCCCTAGGACGATCCGGATATCGTCGTGCGTGCGCGGTGTTTTGAGGCGCTGTCGACGCTGGAGGGATGGCCCGAGATCAACATTCCGCGCGCCGCGCTGGCCGTCACGCCCGCTGCGTGGTATGACGATGATCTGATATGTGCGCCGGTTGTCGTCTCTGACGACGAGTGGACTGCGGATCTCGAAGGTGGGGCGGATGGTTTTTTCGCCGCACTTTTATCGCATTGAACATGACGCCTGCATGTCTATCTTATGGCCAACAGCGCGCGCACCGCGTGTCTGACCGCCTGCATCTGGAGAAAACTCTTGGGTAACGCACGCAATATCGCCTTCTGGGTCGTCCTGTTTTTGTTGATCCTGGCCCTGTTCAACCTGTTCAGCGGGTCGGGCAACACGCTTCAAAGCCGTGAAATGAGCTATTCCGAATTCGTGGCCGCCGTCGAGGACGGATCGGTCACCACTGTGACGCTGGATGGCGAGCAGGTGCGGTATCGCAGCGGGTCCGACGAGTTTGTGACGATCAAGCCCGAGGATGCCGAGATCACCGAATTGCTGATCGCCAACGATGTCCCTGTCGAGGTCGAGCCGCAGCAGCAATCCGGTTTCCAGACATTCATCATCTCGCTCCTGCCGTTCCTACTGCTCATTGGCGTGTGGGTCTACTTCATGAACCGCATGCAGGGTGGCGGCAAAGGCGGTGCGATGGGCTTTGGCAAGTCCAAGGCCAAGATGCTGACCGAAAAGCATGGGCGCGTCACCTTTGACGATGTCGCAGGCATCGATGAGGCTAAGGAAGAGCTGGAAGAGATCGTGGAATTCCTGCGCAACCCGCAGAAATTCTCGCGCCTTGGCGGCAAGATCCCCAAAGGTGCCTTGCTCGTTGGCCCTCCGGGTACCGGTAAGACCCTGCTGGCCCGTGCGATTGCGGGTGAGGCGGGCGTGCCGTTCTTTACCATCTCGGGCTCCGACTTTGTCGAGATGTTCGTCGGTGTGGGTGCGTCCCGCGTGCGTGACATGTTCGAGCAGGCCAAGAAAAATGCGCCTTGCATCGTGTTCATCGACGAGATCGACGCTGTGGGTCGCCATCGTGGCGCCGGTTACGGCGGCGGCAATGACGAGCGGGAACAGACGCTCAACCAGCTGCTGGTGGAAATGGACGGCTTTGAGGCCAATGAAGGCGTGATCATCATCGCCGCCACCAACCGCAAGGATGTTTTGGACCCTGCACTGCTGCGCCCCGGCCGCTTTGACCGCCAAGTCACCGTGGGCAACCCGGACATCAAGGGTCGCGAAAAGATCCTGGGTGTGCATGCCCGTAAGACACCGCTGGGCCCCGACGTCGATCTGCGGATCATCGCACGCGGCACGCCAGGATTTTCCGGTGCGGATCTTGCGAACCTCGTGAACGAGGCCGCCCTGATGGCGGCCCGCGTCGGGCGCCGCTTTGTCACGATGCTCGACTTTGAGTCGGCCAAGGACAAGGTGATGATGGGCCCCGAGCGGCGCAGCATGGTCATGACGCAAGAGCAAAAGGAAATGACAGCCTATCACGAGGCCGGGCACGCCCTCGTCGGTCACCTGCTGCCGAAATGCGACCCGGTCTACAAGGCGACGATCATCCCGCGCGGTGGCGCGCTGGGTATGGTGATGAGCCTGCCCGAGATGGATCGCTTGAACATGTTCAAGGACGAATGCCACCAGCGTCTTGCCATGACGATGGCGGGCAAGGCAGCCGAGATCTTTAAATACGGCGCCGAATCCGTGTCGAACGGACCTGCGGGCGACATCATGCAAGCCTCGGCCCTGGCGCGCGCCATGGTGCTGCAATGGGGGATGTCGGACAAGGTCGGCAACATCGACTATTCCGAAGCGGCCCAAGGGTATCAGGGCAACACGATGGGCTTCTCCGTCTCGGCCAACACCAAGGAGTTGGTGGAGCAGGAAGTGCAGCGGTTCATCCAGGACGGCTATGAACTGGCGTCGAAAATCATCGCTGAGAATGAGCAAGAGTTCGAACGTCTGGCGCAAGGCTTGCTGGAATATGAGACCCTCACCGGTGAAGAGATCGAACGCGTGATGCGTGGCGAGCCACCGCATGCGCCCGATGACGAGGATGGCGGCGCGGCGGTCGAAGACAAAAAACCAAGCCTCACCGCGATCCCGAAAGCCAAGAAAAAGTCGGGCCCCGAAAGCGATGGCGGCATGGAGCCGGAACCCGCGGGCTAACCCATTCGATCTGCGCAACGGCACATCACAAAATTGAATTGGCCTCGCCCCCGTGCGAGGCCTTTTCTTATGTCAGTTCACGCAACGGAAGGGGATACGCATGCCCGCCCTCAAACCAACCGACTATTACGGGACCATCACGTGGCTGGGCCACATGACCGAACGCAAGGAACCGGCCATTGACGGTGTCCAGGTGTCCCAGCTCGATCTGAGCTTTGATGGGATCACGGGCGTGCCATATGGCGGGCGCACGCGTGCCGCGTGCAGCCGGGTGACGTCACAGCACCCCAAGGGCACCGAGATCGCCAATGTGCGACAGCTGTCCATCGTGAGCGCCGAGGACCTGGCGGCGATTGCCGCCCAGATTGACCTGTCCGAGTTGGACCCGACATGGCTGGGCGCGACCATCGTGGTGGAAGGCATCTCCGATTTCTCGCACATCCCGCCCGCGTCGCGGCTGCAATCCGAGGGCGGCACCACGTTGGTGGTGGATATGGAAAACCGGCCCTGCCACCAGCCGGGACTGAGCATCGCGCGCCACCACGGGGACAAGGGCAAAGGCTTCAAGACGGCTGCCAAAGGACGCCGTGGCGTGACCGCCTGGGTCGAACGGCCGGGCAGCCTGCGAGTGGGCGACACGCTGCGCCTACACGTTCCGGATCAACCTGCCTGGGCGCCTGGTATGCTCTGAGCCGCAGGGCCCCCCCTGCGAACATACTTGATTTGTCAACGATGCTTCGGGCACGGTGCCGCGCAGATGCTCTGGGGGGCCGATATTGATTGACGTTTATCAGCTGGCGGGGATCGTCGGCGTGGCCTTTTACATTGGCGCCTATGGGCTGCTGCAACTGGGGGTGCTGCGTGGCAGTGGCTACCCCTATGCGCTGATGAACCTGGCTGCGGCATCTTTCGTGCTGGTGTCGTTGATGGTCAGTTGGAACCTCTTTTCCGCCATCATCCAGATCAGTTGGATCACCCTGTCGGTGCTGGGCATGGCGCGCGTCTGGCTCACCACCCGGGGGCTTCGGTTCAGGGGCGAAGAGCAAGCGTTGCTCGACGCGCATTTCCCGACGCTGCGCCGCTTTGATGCGCGCAAGCTGCTGGCGGCGGGCACCTGGACCAATTGCGCGCCCGGCGAGACCCTGACCGAGCAGGCAGCACCCGTGACGCAGCTGAGCTACATCCACCGCGGTGGGGCGGACATCCAGATCGGCGGACAGGTGATCGCGCAGGTGGGCGCGGGCGGGTTTATCGGCGAGATGGGCTGCATGACCAGCGCGCCCGCTAGCGCCACGGTGCGGATCAATGCGCCCACACGCGTCTTTCGCGTATCCTCCGTCGCGCTGCGCCGTCTGGTCAAACGCAACCCGGATCTGGGCCCGCACCTGGAATTTGCATTCTCGGGCAACACACGGGCCAAGCTGATGGCGACCAACGCGCTGCTGCAGCAATCTCTCAAGACGGGTCACGCAGTTTCCGAATCCGCCTGACCCGTTTCCGAAATGAAACCGGCGGCACGCTCCGAGCCGCAACATCCCCGCAAAATGTCGGAAACGCGCGCATAGATGCTGGGCATGCGCCTGTATGCAGGCCAAGACGGCGTAGCCGGACCTAAGACCTGCGGGGAGCATCATGGCCTACAAGACTGACATCGAAATCGCGCGTGAAGCGGACAAGAAGCCGATCCAAGAGATCGGGGCCAAGCTCGGCATCGACAGCGCCGATCTGCTGCCCTACGGCCACGACAAGGCCAAGGTGTCGCAGTCGTTCATCAACTCTGTGCAGGGTCGCGCGGATGGCAAGCTGATCCTCGTCACCGCGATCAATCCCACACCTGCGGGCGAGGGCAAGACGACGACGACGGTGGGTCTGGGTGACGGTCTGAACCGCATCGGCAAGAATGCGTGCGTCTGTATCCGCGAGGCGTCCCTTGGCCCGAACTTTGGCATGAAGGGCGGCGCCGCTGGCGGTGGTTATGCCCAGATCGTCCCGATGGAAGAGATGAACCTGCACTTCACCGGCGACTTCCACGCGATTACTTCGGCGCACGCGCTGCTGAGTGCCATGATCGACAACCATATCTATTGGGGCAACGACCTCGAGATCGACACGCGCCGCGTCGAGTGGCGCCGGGTTGTGGACATGAACGACCGCGCGCTGCGCCAGATCACTGCATCGCTTGGCGGTGTTGCCAACGGCTTTCCGCGGGAGGCGGGCTTTGACATCACCGTGGCCTCCGAAGTCATGGCGATCCTGTGTCTGGCAAAGGACCTGCAGGACCTGCAAAAGCGTCTGGGCGACATGATCGTGGCCTACCGCCGCGACCGCAGCCCCGTCTTTGCGCGCGACATCAAGGCGGACGGCGCGATGACCGTGCTGCTCAAGGATGCGATGCAGCCGAACCTCGTGCAGACGCTCGAAAACAACCCGGCCTTTGTGCATGGCGGCCCGTTTGCGAACATCGCGCATGGCTGTAACTCGGTCATCGCCACCACAACGGCGCTGAAACTGGCGGATTACGTGGTGACCGAGGCGGGCTTTGGCGCGGACCTCGGCGCTGAGAAGTTCATGAACATCAAGTGCCGCAAGGCAGGCCTGTCGCCATCGGTCGTCGTCTGTGTGGCCACCGTGCGCGCGATGAAGATGAACGGCGGTGTGGCCAAGGCGGACCTTGGCGCGGAAAATGTCGAGGCGGTCAAGGCGGGCTGCCCGAACCTGGGCCGTCACATCGAAAACCTCAAATCATTCGGCGTGCCGGTTGTCGTGGCGATCAACCACTTTGTCACCGACACAGATGCCGAAGTGCAGGCGGTCAAGGATTTCGTGGCAGAACAAGGTGCCGAGGCGATCCTGTCGCGGCACTGGGAGCTTGGCTCCGAAGGGTCGGCCGACCTCGCCACCAAGGTGGCGGAGCTGGCGGATGCGGGCACGGCGAACTTTTCACCCATCTATCCCGATGAGATGCCGCTGGCCGACAAGATCCAGACCATCGCCAAGCGCATCTACCGCGCGGATGAGGCGCTGATGGACCAAAAGATCCGCGACCAGTTGAAGCTGTGGGAAGAGCAGGGATACGGTCACCTGCCGGTCTGTATGGCCAAGACGCAGTATTCCTTTTCCACCGATCCGAACCTGCGCGGTGCGCCCACGGGCCACTCGGTGCCGGTGCGCGAGGTGCGGTTGTCGGCGGGTGCGGGATTTGTCGTGGCGGTCTGTGGTGAGATCATGACCATGCCGGGCCTGCCCCGGGTGCCGTCGGCGGAGAACATCATGCTTAACGCCGATGGCCAGATCGAAGGGTTGTTCTGAGGGTATGACAGCCGGCTTACGTTTGGGCGCGCGGTGTGAAATGGAATTGACCCCATGCCACCCCGGCGTCCAGCGTGGCCGCACCAGACCTGAAAGGACCACACGATGATACGACCGCTTGCCCTGAGTGCCGCCCTGTGCATGACCGCCCTGACCGCCGCCGCCCAGGAGCGTTACGAGGGGTATTATTACCCCGAGGTGACCTCGCAAGAGCAGTTTTCCCGAGTGATCCGTCAGGGCCCGCAATCGAGCAAGAGCGTGCGCGTCGAATTCGTGACCAACCTGACCGCAGCGCAGCTGAACGCGCCCGAGAGCCCGCGTTTCGTGTTCTTTGCCAAGGGCGCAGATGCCAAGCACCTGAACATCATTGCGCTCGATGATGACATCTTTTCCACGATTTACCGTGCGCGTGCGGTGATGGCACAGATGACGTCCAACATGCGCAACAACGACTTTTTCCGGGCGCAGGGCCTCGAACACGTCGCCACCTTTTACGACCTGCTGCAGATCATGGAGTTCGACACGCTGGTGATCAGCGATGGCGAGACGTGGTCGCATCAGGTGAACTTCTTCCGCGAATAGGGAACTGACATGAGCGCAACGATCATCGACGGCAAGGCCTTTGCCGGGACCGTCCGGGGGCAGATCGCCGAACACGTGGCACGGCTGAAGGAAGAGCAGGGGATCACACCCGGCTTGGCCGTGATCTTGGTGGGCGAGGACCCGGCGAGCGAAGTCTATGTCGCGGCCAAGCACAAGCAGACGGTCGAGGTCGGCATGGCCTCGTTCGAGCATCGCTTGCCCGCGGATGTGCCCGAGGCCGAGCTGTTTGCGCTGATCGACACGCTGAATGCGGATGCGTCTGTCCACGGCATCCTGTGCCAATTCCCGGTGCCCGATCATCTGGATGAACGCGCCGTTGTCGCGCGGATTGATCCCGCCAAAGATGTGGACGGCTTGAGCGTTGTGAATGCTGGCCTGTTGGCCAGTGGTGAAACGGGGCTGGTGTCGTGTACGCCGCTCGGCTGTCTGATGCTGCTGCGCGATCAGCTGGGCAACATGTCGGGGATGGAGGCGGTGGTCATCGGCCGGTCGAACCTCTTTGGCAAGCCGATGGGCCAACTGCTCCTGCGGGAGAACTGCACCGTGACGATTGCGCATTCGCGGACCAGGGATCTGGCCGAGGTGTGCGCGCGCGCGGACATCCTCGTGGCGGCCGTGGGCCGAGCGGAGATGGTCAAGGCGGATTGGGTCAAGCCTGGCGCGACGGTGATCGACGTGGGCATCACGCGGGTGCCGCATCCGGAAAAGCCAGGCAAAACCAAGCTGTTGGGCGATGTGGATTTCGCCGATGCCGCGACTGTCGCCCGGGCCATCACGCCTGTGCCGGGCGGGGTCGGGCCCATGACCATCGCCTGCCTGTTGGCCAATACGTTGACCGCCTGTTGCCGCGCGCACGGTCTGACAGAGCCGCAGGGGCTCACCGCCTAACGCGCGACGGGGACCATTGTGCCCTGAAGGATGGCGACGAGAGTTTCGTCGCCATTCGAAACGCTGAACACCTCTGACGTGACCACGATCAGGCGGCGACCGGGCTTGATCACCCGCCCGCGCGCGATCAGGCGATCGCCAGTGGCGGGGGCCGTGAGGTTGATCTTGATCTCGGCCGTGACAACCTCGTGGTCGTCGGGGATCATCGTGAGGGCGGCATAGCCTGCCGCACTGTCGCCAAGGCCGAAGGTCAGGGCGGCATGGGCGAAGCCCTGTTGCTGGCGGCAGCCGTGCAGGATCGGCGCCGACAGGGTGACGGCGCCTTGGCCCACCGCATCCAGCTGCGCGCCAAAGGTTGCCATCATCGACTGACGGTCGAAACTGGTCTGGATCCTGCTGCGCAGATCCATCAGCTGGCCCGCGCCAGGGGGATGGTGACCGGCATCTGCCCCGTCAGGATCGCGTGCGCGTCCGCCGCCATCAGGCGCGCCAATGCCGGGTCATGGCTGCGCAGGCCCCCGGTATAGGTGCCATAGGCGGGCAGGATCAGCCGGTGTGCATCCCACAGAAATGCGGGGCGCGTCACGGCCCGTCCACGCGTGTGCAGTGTCGCCTTGGGGTGGTAGTGGCCCGATACCTCACCCGTCGCACCGTCTTGCGCGACGTGGCGAAAGGTGAGGGGGCCTATGGTCGCTTCGGCCTTGTGCGTGCCGCCAAACTCGAGCGGGCCGGGGTCGTGGTTGCCTTCGATCCAGACCCACTGGCGGCCCGCTTGCAGCCGCGTGATCCAGAGGCGTTCGTCTTGGGGCAGCGCCTCGGCGGCGGCGCGATCATCGAAGCTGTCGCCAAGGCAGATGACCTGCGTTGCCCCAGTGGTATCGAGGTCGTGGGCGAGCCGGGTGAGAGTGTCGCGCGTTTCGTAGGGGGGGAGTTGAGCGCCGCCGCGTCGGGCGATGCGCTCGGCCTTGCCCAGGTGCAGGTCGGAGACACACAGGAGCGACCGGTCGGGCCAGAAGAGCGCGCCGGAGCCCATGGCCTGAAGGGCGGCACCCGCCAAAGTGAGATCGCATGAGTTCATGGTTTGTTCATACGATTTGCGGAGCGGGGTGGCTAGGGGGAATGTGCGGGGGCGTCGCGGGCGCTGTTGCCTCGGTTTATGCAGGACATCGTGCGCATTGCCTCGTCGGATTGCGACTGACCCGTCGCGACGGGCACCATGTGTTGCCGCAGCGTGCGTATTTCAATTTCGACGTGTGATGCGTTGCGAGAGCCCGGGGACCCGCGGCGTTGAGGTGATCCGGTGGACGCGCATGCGCGCGACACGATTCATTTTTTTTGACGAGGGGCTCTGCCCCTCGAGCTCCCCGCCGTATTTGGAAAGAGAAGAAGCAACAAACTTGTGTGCCGCCTGTGGTTACCAGGGGACGCGCCATTCGCGGCGTCGGGGTTCGGGTTCGCTGACACCGGCGAGGGACATGACGCGCGCGGCCTCCTCGGCCAGCAGCTTTTCCTCGGCGAGGCCTTTGATCGGAACGCGGCCCACTTCGAGCATCAGGGGCGCGGCGAGGGGGGTGACGCGGGAAAGCTCGATCAGGTCGATGCGGTCTTCGATCCGGGCGCACATCTCCTCGATCCGTCCAAAATCGACGAGGCCGCGCATCGCTTCTTCTCGTGTGATGTGCAGCATCAGGTGGTCGGGGTCGTATTTGGCCAGCGTGTCATAGAGGATGTCGGAGGAGAATGTGGCCTGGCGCCCGGTCTTGCGGTTGGACGGCAGGTTGCGTTCGATGAGGCCTGCGATCGTGGCCGAAGCGCGAAAGGTGCGTTTCATAACCGCGTTACCGGCAAGCCACCGGTCGAGCCCGTCGCGGAGCGCTTCGATTTCGAAGAGGGGGCCGGGGTCGGTGATCTTGTCGAGACCCCAGATCAGCGTGGCGTAATCCGTGGCGAGAAAGCCCAGCGGGTTGAGGCCTGTCTCCTCCATCCGTTTGGTCAGCAGGAGGCCCAGGGTCTGCATCGCGTTGCGACCGGCGAACCCATACACTGCCGTGTGGACGCGGCCATCATGGGGAAAGCTTTCGATCAGGAGGCGGCCCGGTTCGGGCAGGCGGCTGACCTCGCGCTGCAAGGTGAGCCAATCGCTTGTGTGATCGGGGAGGTCGGGCCACGTGTCCTGTTGGAACATCTCGATGATGCGGTGGCTGAGCTGGGTGGAGGTGGCGAATTTGGTGCCGAGGAAGGTGGCGATCTTGGGCTTTTTGGCGGCATCGCGGGTCACCTGCACGGTCATTTCGCGCAAGGAATCATAGCGCACAATCTGGCCGCCGATCAGGAACGTGTCACCCTGGGTGAGGGTTGCGGCGAAGCCTTCCTCGATCTCGCCCAGGGGTTTGCCGCCGCGCCCCTTGTAGCGGACCTTGAGTGTGTCGGTGTCCTGGATGGTGCCGATGTTCATGCGGATCCGTTGCGCGGCGCGCGGGTCGCGCAGTTGCCAGAGACCGTCCTCGCGCTGCTTGAGGCGTTGCCATTGGTCATAGGCGCGCAGGGCGTAGCCGCCAGTGGCGCAGAAGTCGATGCAGGCGTCGAAATCGGGCCGGGTGAGGGTGCTGTAGGCGCCTGTGGTGGTGACCTCGGCATAGAGGTCGTCGGCGTGAAAGGGGCCCGCGGCGGCGGTGATGAGGATGTGCTGGCAGAGCACATCGCGGGGGCCGGGCCCGCGCGGGTCGCCGTCCAGTGCGCCTGCGTGAACGGCATCGAGGGCGGCGACGCATTCGACCACCTCGAACCGGTTGGCCGGCACGAGCAGCGCCTTTGACGGCGCGTTGTAGCGATGGTTCGCGCGGCCGATCCGCTGGACCAGGCGTTTGACGTTTTTGGGGGCACCGACCTGGATGATCAGGTCGACGTCGCCCCAGTCGATGCCGAGATCGAGCGTGCCGGTGCAAACGATTGCCTTTAACTGGCCTGCGATCATGGCGGCCTCGACCTTTTCGCGCTGCTGGCGGTCGAGGGAGCCGT
>ERZ1740067.2244-NODE-2244-length-11976-cov-10.271370_pt1 | contig 11976 bp, 11 predicted proteins | sample MGYA00581736_ERZ1740067 | MGnify/ENA primary metagenome ERZ1740067 (study PRJEB43018, sample SAMN04849236) | marine metagenome | isolation source: floating plastic debris | place: Pacific Ocean | collected 2008-08-27 | study: EMG produced TPA metagenomics... | reverse complement strand
CAGCGGCGAAGCACTCACAGCTTGTCCACAGTTTATACATTTTGCCCTTTGATCGGTCTCGCATTAGGTGGAGAGCCGGGAACACGGGGGGAGCACATGAACGAAATAACAACATTCAATCCGACAGGCGCCGAAGTTCAATCTCCCGATACGATGCCGCATTCGGTCGAAGCCGAGCAGCAGCTTTTGGGTGCGATCCTGACCAACAATGATGTGTTTGACCGCGTGGCATCGATCATCGGACCGCAGCATTTTTACGACCCCGTCCATGCCCGCATTTTTGACATCGCGTCGGCTCGCATTGCGAAGAACAACCTAGCCTCTCCCGTAACGCTCAAGGCGTTTATGGAAGAGGACGAAGGACTGAAAGAGCTGGGCGGCCCGGCATATCTGGCGCGCCTTGCCGGGGCCGCGATCAGTTCCTTTGCGGTCAAAGACTATGCGCAGATGATCTATGACCTCGCCGTGCGACGTGATCTGATTGGCCTCGGACGCGATATCAGCACCAAAGCGGCGAAGGTCGACGTGGCGTCCGAACCCCGCGAACAAATCGTGGAAGCGGAACAAGCGCTCTACAAGCTGGCAGAACAAGGCCGATCCGAAAGCGGATTTCAAAGCTTTCTCAGCGCGGTAACGGACGCTGTGAATGTTGCGAATGCGGCATACCAACGCGAAGGCGGTCTTGCGGGTATCTCAACCGGGCTGGTCGATATGGACCGCAAGCTGGGTGGGCTGCACAAATCCGACTTGCTTATTCTTGCCGGTCGACCTTCGATGGGAAAAACGTCGCTTGCCACGAACGTGGCGTTCAACATTGCCAAAGCCTATCGCAAAGGCCTCCGCCCCGATGGCGTGGAAGGCACAGTCGAAGGCGGCGTTGTCGGGTTCTATTCGCTCGAAATGAGCGCCGAACAGCTTGCCGCGCGCATCCTGTCCGAAGCCTCCGAAGTGCCATCCGAACAAATCCGACGCGGCGACATGACCGAGGCTGAGTTCCGGCGTTTTGTCGAAGCCGCCAAATCGCTGGAAGCCTGCCCGCTTTACATTGACGACACGCCCGCCCTGCCGATCAGCCAATTGGCCGCCCGCGCCCGTCGTTTGAAGCGGACGCATGGGCTTGATGTGCTGATCATCGACTACCTTCAGCTTGTGCGCCCCGCATCGGCCAAAGACAGCCGCGTGAACGAAGTGTCCGAGATTACGCAGGGTCTGAAAGCGATCGCCAAAGAACTCGATATTCCGGTGATCGCATTGTCACAGCTCAGCCGTCAGGTCGAAAGCCGTGAGGACAAGCGCCCGCAACTCAGCGACCTGCGCGAGTCAGGATCGATCGAACAAGACGCCGATGTGGTGATGTTTGTGTTCCGCGAGGAATACTACAAAGAGCGCGAAAAGCCCGGTGATCACGACCTCGAAAAGATGGCGGCCTGGCAGGATGAAATGGAACGGTTGCACGGCAAAGCCGAAGTGATCATCGGCAAGCAGCGGCATGGCCCCATCGGAACAGTCGAGCTAAGCTTCGAAGGCCGCTTCACCCGCTTCGGCAACCTCATCAAGCCGTGGCAGCAAGGCACGGACGACATGTGATTTGGCGTTAAGGAAGGGTCACCATGCCACCAAACGCGGTTTCGGTGTCCCATCCGTCATGCAAGCCCAGAATTGCGCAAGCAGCGCGGATACACCCGGAATGCGTCACCACAAGCGTGTCGTCGGGTGTTTCAACTAATGCGCGTCTCACACGCGCTTCCAGCATGGCAACGCTTTCACCACCATGTCCGTGGTACCCCATAAAGTCGTCCGCCCAAGCGTCCAGTTCAGGTCGCGCGATCTTATCCCACGCAACACTCTCCCAATCGCCAAAATCCATTTCAATCCAATTTTCTACGAGCTGAACTTCAAGCTTCGCTTGATCTGAAATTCGGCCCGCCAAGTGCCGACACCGTGACAATGGCGACGACGTCAACCTGGCTCCCGTTGGCAACGCCGCCAAAACCTGAGCAAGCTCGTCTTCAAAACTGTCCGCAAGGGCAAGATCGGTGCGCCCGTAACAGGTGCCGGGGGTAACGGCTGGCGTCGTGTGGCGGATCAAGGTGATAGCCAAAGCGCCAGCCCCAGATAAAACCCAAGCTCACTCAACTGCTGGACGCCACCGAGGCAATCACCCGTATATCCCTGCAACTTGCGCAGGAACATCGCGCGAAACAGACCGGCAAACAGTATGGCAAGGCCAACCCCAGTAAGAGCGGCACCGAAGCCAAGCCAAAGCCCCGTGCCAACTAGCACAAAGACTGATATGGCCAAAGCAATCCGGTAGCCATCCGGCGTCACGGTTGGGGCGACGAACTTTGCGCCGACCTCTCGTGCGTAAGTGTCAGTCGCGATGATGTGCACTGACGACATGCGGCTGAGTGTGTGTCCCGCCAAAAGTGCCGCGCACGCGTCCATCACCGAAAAGCTCAAAAGCAAACTTGCTTTCAACGCCAAGACAAGCCCAAGCGTGACGGCGCCATACGTGCCGATCCGGCTGTCTCGCATGATTTCGAGCGCCCGATCCCGGGTAAGCCCTCCTCCTAGCCCATCAGCCGAATCCGCCAGACCGTCTTCGTGAAAGGCGCCAGTAACAAATACTGTTGCCGCCATAGAGAGCAGTACCGCTACGGACACCGGCAAAGCCACGGAGCCGGTGAACAGCACCACCGCGCCCACCGCTCCAACCAGCAGCCCAACCAATGGATAGTAGCGGGTCGCACGGATCAAAAGGTCGTCGGAAAAGGGCACATCACGTGGCACCGGCAAGCGCGTCAAGAACTGCACCGCAAGCAGAAACAAGTGCCATTCGGTGCGCACGCGTTGGCTCATGCCTTGCCCGACACGCCCGCACTTTCAAAGCTCGCCATGTCGTTGAGCATCGCAACGGCTGATTTGACCAATGGCCAGGCCAGAACCGCACCGGTGCCTTCGCCCAACCGCATCCCCAGGTCGAGCAGCGGATCAGCGTCCAGCGCATCCAGAATGGCGGCGTGGCCTGGCTCGGCGGATCGATGCGCAAAAACCATCGCGTCGCGTGAGGACGGGTCAATCCGCGCGGCCACGAGGGCGGCGGCGCTGGCGATAAAGCCATCGACCAGCACGATACGCTTGGCCTCTGCCGCACCCAGCATGGCACCGGTGATCATGGCGATCTCGAACCCACCGTATTCGCACATCACCTCGGCCGGATCGGTCAAACCGGAACACCGTGCAGCCGCTGCGGCCAATGTCTTTTGCTTTTCGGTCAAACCCGGATCGTCCAACCCGGTGCCGCGCCCGGTCAAAGTGCGCACGTCTTGCCCCGTCAGCATATGCGCAATCAACGTCGCCGCCGATGTATTGCCGATCCCCATTTCACCAAACGCTACGGCATCAGCTGCCCCGTCCTGACCCAACGCGCGCCCTTGATCGAACGCGGCATCCCGTTGCGCTGGTGTCATCGCTGGCCCCTCAAGGCTATTTGCCGTGCCTTCGGCAATCGGAGCGTCCAACACGCCGTCCATGTCGAAGGGTCCGCCCAACACACCAGCATTCACAACGCGCAGTGCCACGTCATTGGCGGCGCAGAACACGTTTGCTGCCGCACCACCTGAGGCAAAGTTCAACACCATCTGGCGGGTCACCTCTGGCGGAAAGGCCGATACGCCTGCCCGGGCGATGCCATGGTCGGCAGCAAAGATGGTCAGCTGGCACGTCTCCATCTTCGGGGTCAAACTGCCCTGCACGCGCGCCACCTGCGCCGCAAGCGTTTCCATACGTCCCAAAGCCCCTAAGGGTTTGGTTTTGGTATCGATCTTCGCGGCAAGCGCGGTCTCAAAGTCTTGATCTGTCATGCCCATTGCCTAGCCCTGCCCCCCACACTTCACAACTGCAAATCCGACGCATCACAGCCCGAAACACGCCATCTGCGGATTTCCGGCTTGACCCGCTGCGCAGACCTGCCAAACACCGCGCATGGCACAGTCTGTACTTACGATTGATCTTGGTGCGCTTTGCAAAAACTGGCGGACACTGGCTGCGATGAATGCCGGTGAAACCGCAGCGGTGGTCAAGGCGGACGCCTACGGGCTGGGCGTTGAGCCCGTGTCGAAAACGCTGGCGGATGCGGGGGCACGAACCTTCTTTGTTGCAATGGCCGAAGAAGGCGTTGCCGTTCGGCAAGCACTTGGCCCTGGGCCAGAGATTTGCGTCTTCGGCGGACATATGGAGGGCGACGCCGCCCTGATCCGTGACGCCAAACTGGTGCCGATGATCAACTCCATCGACCAGATGCTGCGCCATGTTGAGGCACTGCCGGGCCACCCATTTGGCATTCAGCTCGACAGCGGCATGAACCGGTTGGGAATGGAAACCGGCGAATGGTCGGCCCTGCGAGACATCGCGCTCAGCCAAAACCCGATGCTGGTGATGAGCCATCTTGCCTGCGCAGATGAACCCAACCACGGCATGAATGCCTTTCAGCTTCAGACCTTCCGACAGATGACAGATGGCATCGACGCTCCCAGATCGTTGGCCGCAACAGGCGGCACACTTCTTGGCGCAGATTACCATTTTGACATGTGCCGCCCGGGCATCGGCGTCTATGGCGGCCTGCCTTTTGTCGATGCGCAACCAGTGGTGTCTCTTTCAATCCCGATCATCCAGGTGCGTGACGTGAACCCCGGCGAATCCGTCGGCTATGGCAACAGCTGGGTCGCGCGCGTGCCCGGCAAGATCGCCACAATCTCAGCCGGGTATGCCGATGGCATCATCCGCGCAGCCGGGCCGAAATCCTATGTCTGGGCCGATGACACCCGCTGCAAGATTGTCGGGCGGATATCGATGGACTTGATTGGCATCGAAGTCAGCGCGGTGAAATCCATGCCCGATACTGTCGACCTGCTTGGCGCGCACCAATCGGTCGACACGCTGGCCGACGCGGCGGGCACCATTGGTTACGAGATCCTCACGTCGCTTGGTCACCGCTACGAGCGGCGCTACCTGAACGCGTAACAGCGGGTGCAAGATGACATTCTTCGAACCCTCCCCGGTCTTGATCGCATTCATCTTCATTCAACGGTTTGTCTTTTTCGAGGTGCTGGCCCTGCTTGCCCTCTTGCGCTTGATCGTCGGGCGCGGACCATCGCGTTGGCCTGCCCTTGCGACACTGCTGATTTGCGCCGTCGCGATATTTGCGACCTTCGCACCCGCGCTCAATCTGCAATCGGTTCCGTTCTACCCCGATGCGGCGCAGCTTTTGGCACTGGGTGGAGGCACGGTGCTCCCGCTCATAACGTCTGGTGTGTTTGCCACGTCCTTCCTGTTCTCGTCCCGCCGATGGCGTTGGATCGACATCGTGCATCTTTTGGGTGTGACAGCGTTCGTTGGCTTGTGGATCGCGACCCGCATTTGACGATGGGCGCGCTCAAATGGATCAACCTCAGCCTTTTGGTGCTGTATCCGATCGCATGGGTCGCGCCCCTGATGCGTGCAGGGTTGCTGCCGCTCTTCGGATTAAGCGAAATTAGCGTTCTGACCGGTCTGCAAGCGCTCTGGTCAAGTGATGTGGTCCTTGCCTTGGTGGTCACTGTCTTCGCGCTGTTTGCGCCCTATCTCAAAACAGTGGCGCTAGCCCTGGTTCAGTTTGACTTGCTCAGTCGCCGGGCACTTCCGGCTGTGGCACTCCTGGGCAAGCTGGCCATGGCCGACATCTTTCTCATCGCGCTTTACATCACGGTGATCAAAGGCATTGGCATCGGGCGCGTGGAAACGGCGTGGGGGCTGTACCTGTTCACCGCTTGTATCCTGGCGTCGCTGTTCCTGAGTGTCGCCGAGACACGGCGCCAGCCGGAGTGAACTCACCGAATTATCCATGCATTAGCAACAATTCGGCAATTCACCCAGCATTCTTCACAACTCTGGCAGAGAACGAAAAATCGTTAAAAAACAGTAGGTCTTGATCCTCAATCAGCGTAATATTGCCGATGTTGCTACGTAGTGAGTAGGTTTTGGGGGTTTCAATGATGGCTTCGGTGCGGTCTCTCGTGGTGGCCACGGGATGGGTGTTCCAACGGCTCATGGTATTCGCACTGGCGGCCCTGGGCATTGGGGCGTTTTGCTACACGCTCGCCTGCGCGTTTGGGTACGCGCCTTGGCTGAACATGACCGCTACATTTGGGGGTGTCGCCTACCCGCAAGCCGGACAGGTTGTGCAAATCGGGCTGACTGGGTTCCTACTTGGCCTCTGCGCATTTTTGCCTGCGAATGCCCGGATCATGGCGCTTGAGACGTCGCACAGACAGTTCCAAATCTCGATGGAGGACGTCGCGCGTGCCTACCGGTTTTCGCATGCTGCCGACCGGGACAGCGTGTTCAAACTGAAGTCGGAATTTGATTCGGTCCGCGAACGCCTTGCCTATATGCGCGACCATCCGGATTTGGCCGATCTCGAACCCTCTGTGCTCGAAGTGGCTGGGCAGATGAGCCACGTCTCGCGTGATTTGGCCAATATCTACTCCAACGACAGCGTGGCCCGCGCCCGCGATTTTCTCATTCAGCGCCAGCAAGAGATCGAAGACTTCAACGAACGGCTCGATGAAGCCAAAGCTGCTGCAGCCCAAATGCGGGTCTGGGCCGATAAGGTTGCTCTGGAAGAAGACGTCGCACAGGCGCAACTTACACGCTTGCATGACGAGCTGATGGACATCCTGCCGGAACTGCACAACACAGACCAATCCCCCGTCTTGCCGCCGCGCACAGGCCCGGTTCAGATTCATCCACAGACCGAAGATTGGGACACCGCAGAACAAAACGATGACAACCGCATCGTCGCGCTACTGGCCCGCCGCGCCGCCGAATAACCACCTGCCGCTTGCAGCCCTGAACCGCTTGCGCCACAAGCGGCGGCATGGCGAAATCCACAGCAACCTTTGTCTGCCAGTCCTGCGGCAACACCACGACCAAATGGTCGGGCCGCTGTGACGCATGCGGCGAATGGAATACAATCGTTGAAGAAGTGCCTTTGGCGGCAGGTCCGGCCTCCAAGACGCTGGGCGCGTCGAAAGGTCGGTCGCTCCCCCTCAGCGATCTGTCCGGCACCGAAGCGCCCCCACCCCGCACAACGTCAAAGCTGGCCGAGTTGGACCGCGTTTTGGGCGGCGGTCTCGTCCCCGCATCCGCGCTGTTGGTTGGCGGTGATCCGGGTATCGGCAAATCCACGTTGCTTTTGCAAGCCGCGGCGGCCTTCGCAACTGCCGGGCTGAAGGTCATCTACATCTCGGGCGAAGAGGCCAGCGCGCAGGTCCGCATGCGCGCCGCGCGTCTTGGTCTGCGGGATGCCCCGGTCAAGCTCGCGACAGAAACCAACCTGCGCGACATCCTCACAACTCTGGAAGCCGAAAAGCCCGATCTCGCCATCATCGACTCGATCCAAACCATGTGGGCCGACAATGTCACCTCCGCCCCCGGCAGTGTCGCGCAAGTGCGCGCTTCGGCGCATGAGCTCACGAGTTTTGCCAAACGACGCGGCACCTCTGTGATCATGGTTGGGCACGTCACCAAAGACGGCCAGATCGCAGGCCCCCGCGTGGTCGAACACATGGTCGACACGGTGCTCTATTTCGAAGGCGAACGCGGTCACCAATTCCGCATCTTGCGCGCCGTCAAAAACCGTTTCGGCCCGGCGGATGAGATCGGCGTTTTTGAGATGACCGGCCAAGGCCTGTCAGAGGTCGCGAATCCCTCCGCCCTGTTTCTCAGCGAACGCGGTGACCCGTCCCCTGGCTCTGCCGTGTTCGCCGGGATCGAAGGCACACGGCCTGTACTGGTGGAATTCCAGGCCCTTGTGGCCCCCACGCCACACAGCCAAGCCCGCCGCACCGTTGTCGGATGGGACGGTGGACGGCTTGCCATGATCCTTGCTGTGCTCGAATCCCGCTGCGGCATCCCGTTTGCCGGAATGGACGTTTACCTCAACGTTGCAGGCGGCATGAAGGTGTCAGAACCGGCAGCAGACCTCGCCGTGGCCGCCGCCCTGCTGAGCGCCCGTGAAGACGTAGCCTTACCCGCCGAAACCGTTGTCTTCGGAGAGATCAGCCTGTCCGGCGCGCTGCGCCCCGTTGGTCAAACCGAAAACCGGTTGAAAGAAGCGCAAAAACTTGGTTTTACCGCCGCGATTGTGCCAAAGGGTGGCAAATCGGTGCCCCGAGACGGGTTAAACGCCACCGAGATTGACGCTTTGGCAAGTTTTGTCGGTGATGTGTTCGGCGCAGGGTAGCGCCATCCGTGTGAAAGAAGGGCAGTCGAACGATGGAAGGTTTTACCGTTATTGATGGCGTGGTTGCCGTCGTCATCGTTCTGTCGGCCCTGCTGGCCTACTCGCGCGGTCTCGTTCGCGAAGGAATGGCGATCCTTGGTTGGGTCGCCGCCGCAATCCTCGGGTTCATGTTCGGCCCGCAAGTGCGGCCTTTGATGACCGAAATCCCGATCATCGGCGAATTCATGACCGGCAGTTGCGAACTCAGCGTCATTGGCGGGTTTGCGGCGGTCTTTACAGTTGCCCTAGTGATCATGTCATTCTTCACACCGCTGTTCTCCAGCATCGTCCAACGCTCGGCCCTTGGCGGCTTGGACCAAGCACTTGGTTTCCTATTCGGCGTTGCACGCGGCGTCCTCCTCGTGGCGATTGCCTTTTTTGTCTATGAGGTGGTGATCACCGCGCAAGACATCGCAATGATTGACGACAGCCGCTCGGCCGTGGTCTTCGGCCGTTTCACAGGCCAGATCGAAGAACAAAACCCAGAACAGGCGCTTGGCTGGATCACGGCGCAATACGAAGCGCTCGTCAGCGTGTGCGAAGCCCCAACAGCCGACGACGCCTAATCAGTTCAGAAACTGATCAATCGCCTGCATCAACACCTCAAATGCCGGTTCGCGCGGCGAGATGAGGTGATTTGCCGTCTCAAGCTGCAGGATACGCGCATTTGAAAGATGGGCCGCAATCAGCTGCGCCTGGCTAAACGGATGGATGCTGTCCCCCAGCCCGTGCGCCACAAGAACTGGCGCTGAGACCCGGGCCAACACGTCTGTTTCGTCATAATAGGAACAGGTGTTTCGAATGCGAACCGCCCGTTCCGCATCTGCCGACGCCGCCTGAAGCTCCAGAATGCCATTCAATTCGTCCTGCGACGCGTTCGGCATGAAGAGCGTGCCCAGCGACCGCAAGAAACCGCTTTGTGGCTGCCCCCAGCCTTGCCGGATCATCAGTTCCATCGTGTCCGACAACGCGTTGCCGTCCGCCGGCGCGCGCACACGCGTGCCCTGCACAAAGCCACCAATTGTCACGATCCGCGTAACTCTTTCGGGAAATCGCGCCGCAAAATGAAACGCAATCGCAGCACTTTGCGATGACGCGAGGATGTCAAACGCGTCAAGCTCTGCCGCATCCGCCACAGCCATCAAATCGTCCACTGCACGGTCAATGCTTGTCTCGGGGCAGGTCCGCGCCGACATCCCCGTGCCGCGCGGATCATAGCGCACCAATTGGCGATTGCGGCTAAGGCGGGCAATCCACGGACCCCAGATCGCACTGGTCAGATCCCTTTCCAGATGGGTCAGCCAATGCCCGGCTCTGAGCAAAGGCGGCCCGTCCCCAAGAGCGGACCATGCAATCATCGCGCCGTCCGATGACGTGGTCATCCGCACATCGTGTGGCACAGCAAAATCAGCCTGCGTTTCTTTGGCGTGATCAGCCTCACGCGTGACCGCAACAACCAGCCGTATCCCGCGCCGCGTCACCGTTTCGATGATAGCTTGCGTCTTGCCATCATCCCCGACCGCCGCCCGCGCCGCACTGATCCGTGCCGCGATGGTTGCATCGGACACAATGCGCCCGTTCCAGACCCGTTCGACCAATTCATCATACGTGACCAGATCACCGGAGGCTTCGGCCACCACATGCAGGACATCGAACACTTGCGGTTCAACATGTACCGGCGTCCCACCAACGGTCACGGTATGGGCGCTTGTATCCAGATCACAGTCTGCAAATCTATACTTCATGCCACCATGCTGCGGACTTCGGCGCAGTCTCTCAAGAAAATTCAGATGTCTTCATGCAATCACAAGACCCTCTTAATGATCCCTTCAAGCGGCATGGAACGCGCGCTGTCATCCTGACGTCAGAGACAGCAAAGGACACGATCCATGACCAACACTGACGATCTTCGCCTCCGCCCCGACGGGTCCATTGACACCGCGTTCTACATGACACGGGGCCGCCACATACGCAGCCGCCACGCCCACGCCCTGCTGCGCAGACCTGACATCAAAACCCGCAAAACACCCAGCCTGATGCGGCGCATCTTTGGCTGAACCGGTTCGGTTGGTCCGGACAACCGACGGCGTGGCGGCCGAAAAACCTTGCACGGGTTTCTGCGGTCGCCCGCTATTTCTGCAACTCCAAAGACACGCAGCGACAAACGTTCGCATGATCCCGCATCGCTGCGTGACAGAACTATGACAAACGCTTAAAGGAGAAGGCATTCCGCTGCCACGGATTCGGAGTTCCGGTTTGTCCGACACCCAGATGCCCCCCGCCCATCCTTTTGATGACGACAAGCTGAAAGAGGAGTGCGGGATCTTCGGCGTTGTTGGCGTCACTGATGCGGCGAACTTCGTGGCGCTTGGCCTGCACGCTCTGCAACATCGTGGGCAAGAGGCCGGCGGCATCGTCTCGCATGATCCACAAGACGGATTCCACAACGCGCGCCGCTTTGGCTATGTGCGCGATAACTTCACCAGCCAAAAACTCATGGAAACCCTGCCCGGCCCCTTGGCCATCGGGCATGTGCGCTACTCGACCGCCGGGTCCAAAGGACAAACGCAAATCCGCGACGTACAACCGTTCTTTGGCGAATTTTCCATGGGCGGTGCGGCCATCGCGCATAACGGCAATATCACCAATGCCGACGCCTTACGCAAAGAACTGATCGAACGAGGCTCGATCTTTCAAAGCTCATCCGACAGTGAATGCATCATCCACCTGATGGCCCGCTCGCTCCAACGCGACATCCCAAGCCGGATGGAAGACGCCCTGCGCCGCGTCGAAGGCGCGTTTTCAGTGGTGGCGATGACCCGCACCAAACTGATCGGCGTGCGCGATCCCTTGGGCGTACGCCCGCTGGTGCTTGGCAAACTCGGGGACGGCTGGGCACTGAGTTCCGAGACCTGCGCGCTCGACATCATCGGGGCCGACTATGTGCGCGAGATTGAACCGGGTGAAATGGTCGTTATCACCGCCGAACACGGTGTCGAATCCATCCGCCCCTTCCGCCCACAAAAATCGCGCTTCTGCATTTTTGAACACGTCTATTTCTCGCGCCCCGACAGCATCATCGGCGACCGCTCCGTCTATGAAACCCGCCGCCAGATCGGCGTGGAGTTGGCCCGCGAAACCCCGGTGGAGGCAGACCTTGTCTGCCCGGTCCCGGACAGCGGCACACCTGCCGCCATCGGCTTTGCGCACGAATCTGGTATCCCCTACGGCATGGGCATCATCCGCAACCAGTATATGGGCCGCACGTTCATTGAACCGACCGAGCAAATCCGAAACATGGGTGTCCGCCTCAAGCTCAACGTCAACCGCGCGCTGATCAAAGACAAACGCGTGGTCTTGGTCGATGACAGCGTGGTGCGCGGCACCACCAGCCGCAAGATCAAGGAAATGATCCTGGATGCAGGCGCCGCAGAAGTCCATTTCCGCATCGCCAGCCCACCTACGGCATGGCCTTGCTTTTACGGTGTCGACACCCCGCAGCGCGAAAAGCTGCTGGCGGCAACGATGTCGGAAGAGGAAATGCGCGACCACCTTGGTGTCGACAGCCTGAAATTCATCTCACTTGACGGCCTCTACCGCGCCGTTGGCGAAGCATCCGGCCGCAACGCCGCATCCCCTCAATATTGCGACGC
>ERZ1740067.2241-NODE-2241-length-11996-cov-39.968009_pt1 | contig 11996 bp, 10 predicted proteins | sample MGYA00581736_ERZ1740067 | MGnify/ENA primary metagenome ERZ1740067 (study PRJEB43018, sample SAMN04849236) | marine metagenome | isolation source: floating plastic debris | place: Pacific Ocean | collected 2008-08-27 | study: EMG produced TPA metagenomics... | reverse complement strand
AAGAGGGCTGTCGCGCCGCAAAAACCGCCAAAGAACCGCATCCAACATATGGATCTTTCAGGCGTAGCGGCCATTGAACCACCTTCGGCGGTCTCGTCGATCGACTCAATGCTTCGATGATCTGGGAAGAGCCCTGAGCGGTTAAACTATCGCTTGCGACTGATGGTTTTTTGCACTTTGCGAGTATCCTTGAAAGCTCTCGTTGATTTGGAGGTAGAATCGTTTGAGACACCGTTGAGTTTCAGGCGCGATAAGCTGGCAAAGGCGCTCGATCTTGTAGTTCGATCATACGACTAAGCATCGTTTCGGTAACCTTTTGACGGATACCCGCCGCATTGGGGACACCGTAAAGATTGCTGTGTTCGTTCGGATCATTTTCCAGGTCATACAGTTCGTTCCAGTCTTCTCCTGCTCGTAGCGACATTCGATACTTGTCCGTCACGACAGTACGGACCCGTTGGGGCCGGTTGAAGCCAGTCATGGTGCGCTGACTGTCTTCTTCCACGATAATGGCTTTGGGTGGCTCTGTGGTGAGCAGATCGCGCCCTTGGAGGCCGTTGTAAGGCTGAATTCCGGCGCGGGCGAGGATAGTGGCGGAAATATCGATGGACGAGGCGAGGCCTTGATCGACACCCTCTCCTGTCGGGGCCGCGGGATCATTCCAGATGAAGGGGACCCGGATAATTCCCTGGTAGTGCAGCAGCAGTTTCAGCATTAGGCCGTGGTCGCCCATGTAATCGCCATGATCTGATGTGAAGATGACCACTGTGTTTTCGGCCAAACCCAGCGTTTCTAGGCGCTTTATGACCCGGCCGATGGCGTCGTCGATCATGGTGATCATTCCGTAGGTCAGCGCAATGATAGCACGCGCTTCACATTCGCTCACGGCAAACGGGTTCTGGCTATCGCGGGGATCGGTACCCTTCTCCATTGCTTCTTTCATCGCCTTGATTGGCGGCAGATCGCCCAGGCCGAAAGACGTAGGGAGAGTTACGTCGGCGGGGTCATACATGTCCCAATAGCGTCCAGGTGGGGTAAAAGGATGGTGTGGGTCGGGAAAAGACATCTGCAAAAAGAAGGGGACGTCTTGTTTAGCGTGTTCACTGAGCCATGCCTCCGACCTGTCGGCGATCCAGTTGGTGGAGTAAAGCTCTTCTGGGACGGCCGTACGCCACGCCTGAGGAGCGTCGATGCGGTTGTCTGGTAAAGCGTTTTCGGGGCCAGTTAGGTTGTCAAAATTCGAGTTCTGTCGCCGGGCCCACAACAGGTAGTCACCCGATGCCTGATCACCGTGGTCGGCAGCAACCTCGACATGGTCGAAACCATAGAAGTCTCCTGTGAGGCGTTCAGCCAAAGGCGTGTCCCACTCGGGGGCGACCTCAAGGTCATAGTCCTTAGAGTGACGGTTATTCTTGTAGGCGTCGCGAAGGTGTGCCGAAGGTGTGGTCAGCCCTTCTTTGGCCTCGAACCGATTGGTTGCGGGCAGACCGGTAAAACTTTGCAGGTGGGACTTTCCAATGAGGCCGGTCTTGTAACCGGCGTCGCGCAGCAATTCGACGAAGGTCGTGTGATCCTTCGACAGAGGAATGCCGTTGTGACGGGCCCCATGTACCGAACACATACGCCCGGTCATGATCGAGGCACGGTTCGGCATGCAGATCGGGTTAGCCACGTAGAAGCGATCCCACCTCGTACCACTTGCCGCAATCCCGTCGATACTGGGGGTTTGTACCATCAGGTTGCCGTAACAGCCTAAGTGATCCGCCCTGTGTTGATCGGTAATGATGAAAAGAAAGTTGGGTCTCTTGGTCATTGGGACACCTCAGAATTCGTTTCCTTTGGCCGACCGGCGTGAACATCGAACGCAATAAGCGCAAGTCCGATGGCAATGGCAGGCACATGGAGTATCGGATCAGTGGTTAAGCAGGTGAACGCAGTTGCGAAGCGGACCACGATCTCAGGCACGGTCAATCTGCGGCGGTCAAAGCCGGACAGGGCCGACGAGAACAGCCAAATGCAGAAACATGTCCGAGCCATGATCCAGAGGAACGGAAACAAACTGAACTCCTCAATGATAAGGATCGTGGGGTAGAAGGCGAAAATGAATGGAATGATGAACTTGGCCATGCCTAGCCGGAAGGACATGAAGGCGGTCATCAAGGGATTGGCCCGGGCTATGGGGGCAGCAGCGTAAGCCGCTATTGCGACTGGCGGTGTCAGCGACGAGGCCACACCGTAGTAGAACACGAACATATGCGCGGTCAGCATCGAAACGCCCAGTTCCTGAATGGCCGGCCCCATCACAAGGATGATGATCAAATAAGCGGGAAGCGTGGGCATGCCCATCCCGAGGATCAGTGCCCCGGCCATGGCAACCAGGAGCGCCGAGAACAGGCTTTCCCCCCGGATGGTAGCAATGACATTCGCCAGCTTCAGGCCAAGCCCGGTGCTGTCAAGTGAGCCAACGAGAATTCCGATCGCGGCGATCGCGATCAGTAGCGTCGCGCCGGATTCGGCCCCCTTTAGGAAGGAATGCCAAATGCGAGCCGGATCGCTCCGCACCTCGGGGTTGATGACCGAAAGCACCAAAAGTACCACAACCGCGTAGAAACCGGCGGCGGATGTCGACAGCCCAGCCAGAAGCGAACCAATAACCACGAGGATCGGTCCGATGAACAGGACCGAGTTGATCAGGTCAGTGCGCGTGATCTGATCGTCTACGGTCATTGTCTGGACTTCGATGCCTTGGCGGCGGGCTTCGACCGTGACTGCAGAGAACAGGCTGAAATAATAGAATAACGCTGGGAACAGGGCAGCCAAGATGATGTTGAGATAACCGACGCCAGTCAGGTCAGCCATCACCAGGGCCGCAGCACCCATGATCGGTGGCATGATCTGACCGCCTGAAGAGGCCGTGGCCTCGATCCCCGCTGCGAAAGTGGGCGAGAAACCGCGTTTTTTGATCATCGGAATGGTGAAGGTGCCGGTGCCAACGATGTTGGCCACGGTTGAACCCGACATTGTGCCGAACATCGACGAGGCCAAAATGGCAGCATGCGCTGGACCGCCCCGGGTGCGGCGTGTGGCTAGAAAAGCGAACTTCAGCAATGTATCGCCCGCCCCGGTGCCCTCAAGCAGGACACCAAAGATGATGAAGATGAAAACGGTGCTAAGTACGATATTGGTGATTGAGCCAAATACGCCTTTGTTGGTGTTGTACCAAAGCGCCTCGGCCACTTCCTTCAACGAGAACCCGGAATGGGCCATGATACCGGGAAGGTCTTGTCCGAAAAGGAGATAGATCACCCCAAAAGTGCCAACACTAAAGAGACCCCAACCCCAAAGGCGACGGCAGAGTTCGAGAAAGACGACCAGACCAGCCAAGGCGGGCCAGACATCGTTCGTAGTTATATCATAAAGCGCCGTTTCCATTTGTGTCTGAACGAATTGGAACGACCAGATCGACCAGAGCCCTGCGAAGATTAACGTGCCATCAACGACAAGATGCGCCGGGGTCGTCACCCCGCGGCGCTTTTGCGAGACCGCCACCGCCACGATCAGGGCAAGACCAAATCCTCCGGCCCGGTGCAGCTTGGGGTCGATCAAGCCAACCCCCGAACTGTAGAGCGTGATCATCCCCAAGGCGAAGCAGGCACAAGTTGCTAAAAATGCGAACAGGCGGGTGGGGACGCTGGCGTTTGGTGCCGCATCAATCATCGGAACAACTTTCGTAGCTTTGGGGTGAGGAAGATGGCCGTTACCCGGCCCGACCTGCTAGATTAGGACCCTGGACGCAATTCGTCCGGGACATCAAAGCCTGCTTCTTCGTAGTAACGCAATGCCCCGGGGTGTAGCGGCACGTTGACAGAGGTGAACGCGCTTTCCTGGGTCACTTCTTTGAGGAAGAACGCAGTGGCGTGTACGTCATCCAGATTCTCCCAGAATGCCTTGGTGGCGTCGTAGACAACATCTTCAGAGACACCGGAATGGGTCCCGACAAACTGAGTGAAGCCGAGTGCTGTAATCTCGCCTGCGGTCAGCTGACCCTTGTAGACGCCACCATCGAATTGCAACATTCCGCGGCCCGGGCGACCGAACAGAGCCTGCATTTCTTCGCTGACAACCTTGTCTTCGGGGATCGACAGCACCCGGAATTCGCCGCTAAGCCCGAATCGTTCGATATTGGCCGAACCGATTTCAGCAGGACGCACCATCATGTCGATTTTGCCATCAGCCAGAGCGGCATAACCTTCACCCCAACTCAACCGGACGGCGGTATAGTCCTCACCGGCCACGTAGCCCGTGATGATCTTGATCAGCGCTTCGGAGGTAGCGGAAGCAGAACCTGCTGGCGGGCCGGTGAACACGGTCTTGTCCTTGATGTCGGCCCAATCTTCAATACCCGAACCGGCCAGCGTGACCGGGTGGTAAGCTCCGGCTTTGAAACCAAGAATGGCGCGAATGTTCTTGGACAATTCGGGGGCGTCTTCGATCTTTTCATACATGCGCTTCTGGCCCGCCATCAGATTGACGAGCGAGGGCACAGTCGAAAAGAAATCGATGTCGCCTTTCGCCCCTTTAAGCATGGATTTGGTCAGTGTCTGTCCCGCGTTCACCTGAATTTCGACGCCCGCCGTTCCGGCTTGGTTGGAGAAAGCCACAAACATGGTGTGAACTGGATCGCCAACACCGGCGGTCTCGCCTTTGAATATTTGGGCTGAAACCACACCTGGCATAGCCAAGACAAAGGTTGCGGCCAGAACTGCCCGGCCAAGTTTCTTGGAGTGAAACATCATATCCTCCCATAGACGTTTGGCCGACGCTACCATCTGCAATTGATATGGAATAATCAAACTTATGGATTTAAACATAACAATCAGATATGAAACTTGATCCCAAACAACTGGCTCAACTGTCGGTCATTGTAGAAGCCGGTTCCTTCCAGTCCGCTGCAAACCGTCTGGGCACAAGCCAACCCGCACTCAGCAGGAACATGAAAGCAATGGAGGCCAGGTTGGGGACGCCTTTGTTTCAACGGGAGGGGCGAAGGTCAATCCCGAACTCCCTGGCAATGCGGCTTGCTCGGAACGGATTGGCTATCCGGTTGGCTGAAGAACAGGCGGGGATCGTTGCTGACCAATCCGCAAAGGGTTCTGTCGGCGAATTGCGTATAGGCGCCCCTCCGATTGTGTCTGGTCGGTTCCTGAGCAGAGCTCTAACCGAGTTCATCAGATCTAACCCAAATTGCAGTGTCGAGATACGCACGGGGCTCGTGCATGAGCTTCGAACCATGCTGGAGCGTGGGCAGGTCGACGTTGTTTTCGGACCGGAAAGCTTGGCTGAACCGGTTGACGGCTTGGAGTTCGAAGAACTGATTGATGATGGCGTCGGGGTGATGTGCAGATATGGTCACCCCTTGACCGCTCGCAAACGGATAATGGCGTCTGACCTCGAGGCCCAGGTTTGGCTTGCCCATTCCCGAGGTAGTCTTCTGCGCCAGCAAACCGAAGCGGCCATGATCGCGTCTGGCGTCCGATCAATGCAGATTGGCTGTGAGACGGATTCGATTCGCTCAGTTCTGGAAATTGTCTCAGAGACCGATCTGATTACTACCATGCCGAAGGCTACAACCCACTCATACTTGGAGGATCGTCTGGTATTTCTACCGTTCGATCATCCACAGTTTCACCGACCATTGGGAGTGATCCGTCGCAGGAATAGGATATCCAGCCGAATTGAGGACCGCTTTCTAAGGTTGTTACGGCAGAGGATCGGAAACGAAAAACCCAGCTGAAACAGTTTTGGATCCGTAGAGTATCTCAAAAAAAAGGCTCTATCAGTGAAGTCTCAAAGGTCGTCGCGACAGTTTCCGCTATCTCAGTTTCATCATCTCTTCTCTGAAGGCTTCAGTTGGGGTTTGCCATCCCAAGCACTTTGTGGGGGTCCGGTTCAGGCGGTCGCAAACAGCCTTCATATTGCGATTTGAGAGCGGCCGCTAGCTGGGCGTCGCGTGGCAAGTATCGGTGCGGTTGCCGGTTGAGCCACGTCTTTTCCGAGACGAACTCTTGTCTTCATGGATGGTGTGCAAGTTGCAGGGCGCTATGGCCTTGATGTACCGGACTTGACACAGTGGCTCGCTGGGCACGGGAGGGGAATTCGTCGCATCATCTCATCGACGATTTTGCTCCCGATCCCAACCTGCTCAGGCTTTGGGCAAGGGCCGGCCGGGTCCATCCTGCGCGGCTTATCCGCCTTTCGTCGGCACGCCGACCTCCCAATCGCGTCCCCGCATGGATCCTCGAGCGACCTGTTCTGGCCGTCAGGTTCGATCAACCGGGATGGCCTGCCCGTTCGAGGCGCGAGCGGCTGTCAGCAAGGATACTCCGTTAAAGCACTTGCCTCGGCGCTAGCGGGCGAGAGACGCAATTTCGGGCGAACCCACCCATGAAATCCAAACGACACCGTTATGCAGCAGCGGAGGTGAATGGTCGTCTGATAAGGCAAACTTATTTGACATAGATAAGAGTGGCAAGGTGGGGCGGTTTATGCATCATATTGTGATCAAAACCGTTGTGCGAGACTGATCTTGTTGCATGACATATGCTGGGCAGACCTTTCGCGCCGACTGCGGCACCGTACCTCGAATGCCGTCATGGGTCACGTCTGGACGTCCCGAAAGCCTTGAAGATGTGGCGTTTTTATCGGGGACTGACCTCGCCATCTGCATCTTGTGTTGAGTGATGAGAGCGTGCCCTAGACCCTCCTGCGGGCGCGTCTGGCGGTGCGCGCAGCAGAGGTTTGTGTGACCCAGCAGGGGTGTCCAGAACGGGCGACGGACCTGCGTAATGCAATAGAGCTTGTGCAACCGGTTGATCGCCCCAAGCCGGCGGGCGAGGTCTATCTATTCTGGCAGCGCGCGGCGGAAGGACCAGTCTCGGTCAAGGCGCTGCGGCGGGCGCTGCCGGAGATCGACGCGGACCAGATCGCAACGTGGCTCGACGGGTGCGACCCGTGCGGCGCGGGGCAGGTGGCGCCGGTCACGTGGGCCGCAGCCGTGATGCAAACAGTGATCGCAGAGCGACCGCGGGATTCCGCTACGGCCTTGATCCTGGCGGACGCGGCTTTGTCGCTGGCGCTTGGGTGGCGCCGTGTCTTGCCGCTCCTCGCTCTAGGTCTCAAGCGGGCCGATCTGCGGAAGGCGGGTGAAGATCTGCGCCTGGCCTGTCATCGGGCGATCTCGGCAGCAGCGGCCGAAGTGACCCGAGAAGCCGCCGATCTCGTCCGACGCATAGCGCGGCTAACGGAGGTTGCACCAAAGCTCCGGGCGAAGGGATCCGACGAGGCCTTTGCGATGTTCCTGACCCAGGACGCAGCTGCGCCCACTTCACTGACCTCGCTTCGGTCGGATCGCGCCGCGCGGCGGTGCTGCGACCGTCTGGTGGCGCTCGGCACTGTGCGCGAGCTGACCGGGCGCGACACGTTCCGGCTCTACGGGATTTGAGCGTGGCCAGCAAAAGTGGGAACCGGTTTTGCGGTTCGGACACGCGACCACAAAACACGTCCAAGGATCACGCTGACCAAGAACTCGACCGTGAGCTGGAGGATCTGCCCGAGGACCTGCGATGGCGCGAATGGATGCGCCGGATCGAGGCCGTGCTCTTTGCGTCCGCCTCGCCGGGGCTGCGTGGTGGGGCAGGGGGGCCTCGGTCGATCTGCTGATCGACGACCTCACCGCCGATCTCGACGGGCGGTCGTTTGAAGTCGCTACGGTGGCCAGCGGTTGGATGCTGCGGACGTGGCCAGCTTATGCGGCGGCGATCCAGACGGCGGCGGATGTGCGCGACCAGGATCTGGACTTGCGCGAATACGATGTCGCTGTGCTGGCCGCTATCGCCTACCACCAGCCGATCACTCGCGACGGGCTCAAGGAGATCTTCGGCAAGGAGATCAGCCGAGATCTCATCGGGCGTTTGCATTCGCGCGGCCTGATCAGGACGGGTCCCCGGTCGCCCTGGCGCGGGGCGCCATACACACCTATGTGACGACGGAACAGTTCCTCGTCGCCTTCGACTTGGAGTCGCTCCAAGACCTCCCGGGCTGGGAGCAGTTGGAGGATGCGGGGTTGGGAGCGTCATAGTGCATGAGAGTGACGGTTGTTTGGTGAGGCTCTTAACGTGCAAATCGTGCGGCTTGTAATGGACATTTTGTGAGGCCTTTATTGGTCATCTTGTGAGATGACTGAGATCGACGAATGCTTGCCGCGCCACCTGACATCGGAGTTACGCGATGCCCTTGCATCCGCCCGCGTGGTCAATCTCGTTGGGCCAAGGCAGGTTGGAAAAACGACACTCGTTCGTGATCTGTTTGATGAGGGCCGTTTCGTGACGCTGGATGATGCGGCGGTTTTGGCTGCTATGGATGCAGATCCCGAAGGTCAATTGATGAGCCTCGCGGAAGATCAAAACACCGCACCGATCATCATCGACAAGGCACAAAGATCGCGCAAGCTCGCGCTTGCCATCAAGAAAATCGTCGACAGCAACCGCCGGAAAGGCCAGTTCGTGCTGACGGGCTCGTCCAACGCTTTCACAACCGCTGATGTCGCGGACTCTCTCGCCGGAAGAATGCGGACACTCAAGCTCTGGCCGTTGTCCGTGGCCGAGATCAATCGCTCGTCTGTAAGTCGGTTGATCGATTGGGCGATGCAGGACGCGCCTTCACTGGCGCAGATCACGGAGCCGGCACCGCTTCGCCGCAAAGCCTATATCGATCTCGTTCTCGCAGGTGGCTTTCCGGAAACCCGCATGCTTCCGTTGCGATCGCGGCAGCGCCAGTATCGCGACTATGTCGATGCGGTTGTCGATCGGGATGTGGCCGACATCATGCCAATCCGCAAGCCGGACGCACTGCGCTTTCTGATCGACCAGATGGCCGCGCGTACGGCGCAGGAGATCAACACGTCTGAACTTGCGAAACTCGCGAAGTTGAAGCGGGAGACGGTCGATCAATACCTCGACATCCTCATGCGACTATCGATGGTTACCAAGCTAAGCGCCTGGATGCCGGGCGAGGGCAAGCGTGACATCAAGCAGCCGAAATTCCACTTTGTCGATACAGGTATTGCCACGGCCCTTCGCCGGCTGAACGACAAATCCTTTGAGATCGGTAACACCCCAGAAGCTCTTGGCGGCCTATTGGAGAGTTTTGTCGCCGGCGAGTTGCAGCGTGCTTTGCCAATGCAAGACGACGATTATCGGCTCTATCATTGGCGCAGCGCGGATCGGCGAGAGATCGATGTATTGATCGACGGAGGGCACCGGCTGGTTGGCGTTGAGGTAAAGGCAGCGGCGAGTGTTTCAGCCGATGATTTCAAGCACCTGAGATGGTTTGCGAAAGACGGGCCGGGCAAGGGGCGCAAGGTGAGTAGTATCGTGCTTTATCTTGGGCAAGAGAAGCTCACCTTTGGAGATGGAAACTTTGCCCTCCCGCTGAGCGCGCTCTGGACCCCAATAAAGCTGGATTAATTGCTTTCTCCGTTTAAGGCCGACATACCAAACTGAGTTCTTCAGCGGCTCGAAGAAAGGCTTCCTGCCGGCTTCTACATATGCGTTGCGCGACAACATCCACGCTTAGGCATGTGTCACAATCTGCTGTACGACCGGGTGCATCCAAGCCGGGACATGTCGGCTTTGCTTTGCGAGCTGCGCCCGATCTTTGGTGTCCAGCATGCGGGCGATCTTGCCAATAACCTGATCGTCGACGCGGTCCTTGCCTAAATAGCGAAGCGCCTGAAACACAGTGCCCGTCTTGGACCCGGCACCAACCAAGGTTTTGGGGGAGGCATTGCGGAATTGGATGACCTGCCGTCCGACCTTCTTGGTTCGCGTCGGTCCGTCGGTCATGTAAGTCGGATGAGATGGCACTTGGGTGGACAGACCCAACTGGTTCGCCGCCATAGCAGGGGAGGGCTGCAGAACCTGGTTGTCCTTCCGGGCGACGGCGCGTGCGATGTCGTCACCAGAGGGTGCCAAGGCACCGAAACGGGGGCTGTGCTTGGGATAGTCGTAGAGCCCACGCGTCAGCCGGCGGATCAGGCCCTGATCCGCCAGACGCGACAGCGCCTGATCCACGCTTGCGCGCGATCCGATATCGAAGAAGTCCGACGGTGCAAATATGCTGCCTCGACCGTTCCCAACGATGCGTTTCTTGATTTTCGTTGTGATCATGGTTCAGCTACGTGTCAGAAAACAGGGTAAGTTTTTCCGAAAGTCAAGTTAGAGAGCGTCCGGTACAAAGGGCGGATGTTGTTGAGAAACTCTTTCTTGCCCGCCGCCTAATTGGCTGATTCAGTTCCGTATTGATTGGGGGATTTTGCGATGATGGGGCCAAGGCATGTGGCGCAATCGGCGCTGTTTTATGAGTTCTCGCTGGAGGCTCATGTTCCGCAAGAACACCTCCTACGGTCGATTGATCGGTTCATCGATCTGAGCAGCATCCGCACGCACCTTGCGGATTTCTACAGCCATACCGGCCGCCCATCCATCGACCCTGAGCTCCTAGTCCGGATGCTGATCGTTGGATATTGCTTTGGCATTCGCTCAGAACGACGGCTGTGTGAGGAGGTGCATCTGAACCTTGCGTACCGTTGGTTCTGTCGTCTGGATTTGAACGACCGCATTCCCGACCACTCTACGTTTTCAAAGAACCGTCATGCATTGCCCGGCAGGCGATTGCGCAGCAATCTGCCGAGAGGGGCCGTTTTCGCGAGAGCGATCTGCTGCGTCAGGTCTTTGAGATGACCGTAGCCCGGTGCATTGAAGAGGGCTTTGTTGGCGGTCAGGGTTTCGCTGCGGACGCCAGCTTGATTATTGCAGATGTTCAAAAACAGAATTCCAGCAATCCGGAGGATTGGGCCGCACGGGAGATCACACCGGAAGATGCGCCACGGGCTGTGCGCGAGTATTTCGACGTTCTGGATGACGTTGCATTTGGCGCTGCCAGCGAGACCAAACCCAAGTTCACCGCGCATGCTGATCCCGCAAGCCAATGGACCGCGGCCCGTAAAGGGCCAGCGTTCTTCGCCTATTCTGACAATTATCTCATCGACACAGATCATGGGATCATCATGGATGTCGACGCCAGCCGGTCGAACAAAACCGCCGAGGTGGGAGCGATGCGCAAGATGCTTGATCGCACCGAAAAGCGTTTTGGTGTGACACCGGATTGGATCGCCGCTGACACCGCATATGGCTCAACGGAAAACCTGGTCTGGCTGGCTCTGAAACGCCAAATCCTTCCCTTCATCCCGGTCTTCGACAAGAGCGAACGGACCGACGGAACCTTCTCACGCTCCGACTTCACATGGGATGATGAGAATGACCGTTACATCTGCCCGGGCGGCAAGGAGATGCGGCACACGTGGCGGACGTACTCTGATCCCAAGCGAAACGCGCCTAGCTGGCGCTCGCGCAGATACCGGACCCGGAGTGCAGACTGCAGAGATTGCCTTTTGAAAGCGAAGTGTTGCCCCAATTCAGAAGCCCGAGCCATCCATCGCGAGAAATACGAGAGCGTCCGAGACTTCGCCCGCCAATGCACCGCCTCTGACTTCAATCCTAAGGCACAGGCACGACGCAAGAAGGTCGAAATGCTCTTCGCCCACCTCAAACGCATCCTCGGCCTTGGCCGGCTTCGACTACGCGGCCCGTGCGGCGTTCAAGACGAGTTCACCTTAGCCGCCACCGCCCAAAACCTACGGAAACTCGCAAAGCTCAAGCCACTGGTCCCCGCCACCGGATGAAACGGCGAGCGAACCTTCAACACCCTAAAGAAATCAAAGTGATGGCCCGCCAAACAGGGCAATCTAGAGCGACTTTTTCAACACAATCAGCCCAAGGCGGTCATTCGCTGCGGGCGCAAAGCAAGTGATCTGACGGGTGAAGAACTTCAACAGCAGATCGACGACCTTGAGATCCCGATCCACGTTGAGGACGTGA